>PPYE01758845.1_pt1 | contig 27836 bp, 19 predicted proteins | sample 1559881 | NCBI WGS metagenome assembly PPYE01 (sample SAMN08240022, study PRJNA423297) | Human gut metagenome, whole genome shotgun sequencing project. | reverse complement strand
ATATATTAAGGATTTATTTTTTACTATTAAAAAAAACGGATATTCACATTAACCCAAAATATATAAACAGGAATTTTAATATATCATATTATGAAAAAGGGCTTCATCAGGGTGTCAAAGAATGCTGAGCAACTGCAACAGGAAATAAAAAAACTAAACCAGCACGGAGTACCTTCTGATTCTATTTTTTTGGAACGCAACCTTTCTCTGGTATTACCGCAATTAGAAAAGGGTGACACGATTGTAGTCTGTTCTTTGGCCCATATCTGCACGGGGATGAAAGACTTGTTATCCATCATATGCGAAATACTGAAGAAAGGGATAGGGTTTGAATCGGTCGATGAATATAAACTGCAAATCTCGCCTGAAGATACCCAAATCATAGATTTGCTCTCGAGCCTGAACCGCTTCAGACAGGATATTGCAGGATTGCGTATCACCGAAGGACTGGACAAAGCGATAAATGAAGGGAAAAAACTGGGACGGCCTTCCGGCATGACTTCTCAAATGGCTCATAAAATAAAACTGGCCAAACATATGTATGAGATGAATCAAATGTCTATTTCCCAAATATGCCGCCAGTTGAAACTTAACCAAGGTTCTTTCTACCGTTATATCAAATATAACAAATAAGCTTACTTGAATTTTTTTTGATAAAAGTAATTTCGGGCTGTTTTCCCGTTTGCATTCGTCAAATAGCCCGCTATTATCTTTATAAAAATGGAAAAACAGCTTCAAAGAAATTGCCCCAATTGGTTCGGGCTCCAAGTTATATTTTACATCGCTCGGCAGCATCTTGTATAGAGCTGCTTAAGTCACGCATCTCTCCGCAACATACCTCTTAGTCCCTTCTCAAGAGGGGAAACAAATACTATAACACTCTCATTTACAATAAAACTTCCCAAGCTCACCTCTGGAGAGGGGTCGGGTGTGTGTGACGCCCGAGCATAGCTTCTTCAAATCAAAAAACTCTTACTAAAGACTAACAAATATTGGCTCGCAGCACTAATACCAACTGCCTGAAATAGTTCAGCCTTGTCGCACTTCTCTCCGTAACACACTCCTTAGTCCCCTCTCAAGAGGGGAAATAGACACTATAAAAGATATTCTCAAACGGACACGAACAAAAGCTAAACAGGGGAGTTATTACCGATTGTTTAACGAAAACGGTATATTTGCAGGATACAACATCGTATCGTATAGTGCCTGCAATTCGGCGAAAATCAATGAGTCGGCATTGGCAACCCATCTTCTGAAGGCTGTATTTTTCTTATAATCAGGTATGTAATCGAGAAGCTTGTTCAGGTCGAAAGTATCGGATACGATACCGGCTCCTACTTTCATCGCGTCGAAGGCGTTACACTCCTGTTCTATATGGACAGGTACCATCAGTACAGGTTTCTGCAAATAGAGGGCTTCACAAACCGACTCAAAGCCGGCCGTAGTCGAGTATGCCTTACATCCTGCCATATAATAAAGGAACTTTTTATCGTCGATACGGTGTAGGGAAAGGTTAGCGTCTACAGTCATATCAGAGGGTGCATCCTGCTTGTCCCAAAAGAAATCGAGTTTCGTATCGGGATGGGCCTGATGCCATTTTTTTATTTCTTCTATATATCCGCTATTGAGTACATATCCATGTATGTAGTCTCCATCGGCAATCTGTAACTGCATCACTTCTTTTCTCAACAGAGGCGGCACAACGATAATACCCCGCTTATAATCATCGGGCATCGGGTAGAATGATAACGCCAGTTTCTTAGAGGCTCCTAAAGAGGTCATCCGAGTGAAAAAGCGAAGAGAAAACATAGGGATGGAAAAAGTCTTCTTGAAGCGGAATTTACGGTGCAGAAACATGTATTGATGCCCGACACAGACCATCGGGACTTGAGGGGAAATAAAGAAATAGGTAAGGCCTGTGAGCAGTTCGTAAAAATTGACGACTATATCGGGTTGGTATTCGCGTATTTTACCTCTTATGAACTTCATCCCCGAAACATAACGGGGCAACCGAAGCAGATTATATAATGTACTTTTCACCAGATTGGGGCGCTTGTTCTGCGCTGTAGGCAAGAAATTGGGACTTACGAAAGATTCAACAGGAGTCTTCATCTTCGAGAGAAAATATTCCGGTAAGCGGCGGTGTTCGCTCTTCCCTACCAGGCACGCTACCACTTCGTCTCCTCTACTGCGAGCCAGTTCTTGCATCACCAATGCTTGTGTAAAATGGCCTCTACCCTCTCCCTGAATTATAAATAATAGTTTCATATTGTCATTTACATTTGACTTATATCCAAAAAACAAGTTACCATATGTCCTTGTTCACTCTCCTGTCCGGGTTTTATGATGCTACCACCCACTGTTCGGCGGAGTCATTGTTCAGAAGGCACTCTTCATATCGCCATATTTCCCAACAGCCATCGGTATGCTCTATCAATGCACTTAACGATTCGACCCAATCTCCTGAGTTCAAATAGCGAATATTTCCGTACCAACGGTCTGCCGGCTGATGAATGTGTCCGCATATAATGCCATCGAAGTGGCGGCTTGCAGCAATGGTCGCCAACTCTTTTTCGAAATCGGAAATATAGGATACGGCCGATTTTACTTTATGCTTTATCGATTGTGAAAAGGAGTAATAGGGCTTGCCGTTTTTTTGCCGGTAGTGATTTACGATTTTGTTCATCCACAGGAGCAATGTATATCCGTAATCGCCCAACTTGGCGAGCCAGACCATCCTGGTGCATATATTGTCGAATATATCACCATGAGTCACATAATATCGTTTACCGTGAGAACAATGTATATAATCGTTTACAAATGAAACCGAGGAGAGTGTCAACGGCAATATCCTGTCCAGGAAACTATCATGATTGCCTCGGACATAGATGACTTGTGTACCGTGATTTTCCATCATTTTCATGATAACTTTTACCAGCTCGGTATATTCTCTTTTCCATCGTCCGAAGGGATTGCGTTGTAACTTCCAGCCATCCAGTATATCCCCGTTGAGGATGAGTTTGTCACAGTCTACATTTTTAAGAAACGATGTCAGTTCTTTGACTTTGGCATGCTCCGAGCCGATATGTACATCTGACAGGATAACGGTAGAAACTTTTGTTCTCATCATAGTATATCTATTTTACTGATACAAAGAAAGGGGGGATATATTGCTTCAGCATGACAGACTGATGTTGTTTTCATGTCGTATCCATTTCAAAACTATGAAAAGAGGAGCAATTTCTCCCGAAATAGCTCCTCTGCTTGCCAAAAATCGGCTATTTAGTTATATGCAGTCTCTCCATGTTCATAAATATCAAGTCCTTCTTCTTCGATACGGGCAGGGACTCGTATTCCATAAATTTTGTCTAATCCTTTAAAAACTATATACCCCATAAGTGCTGCCCAGGCTCCGACAGTGACAGAGCCAAAACACTGTGCCAAGAAAAAGTTCGGTCCGGCTCCATAAAGCCAACCATCCGCCGTAGCAAATAGTCCAGTCAAAATAGTTCCCAAAAAACCGCAGACTCCATGTACCGATGAAGCGCCCACAGGATCATCAATCTTTAACACATGGTCGATAAATTCGACAGCATAGACCATGACAACACCGCAAATAATGCCGATTGCCACAGATCCGAAAGGCGAGACCAAATCGCATCCTGCCGTAATTCCGACCAACCCTGCCAAAACTCCGTTCAATGTCAAAGATAAGGAGGGTTTTCCGTACTTAAACCAACTGGTAAACAAAGCGAACAGGCCTCCAGCACATGCGGCTAAATTTGTTGTCAAAAATACATGTGATATAGCAGTCCGGTTTTCGATTCCTGCAGCAGCCAATTGAGAGCCGGGATTGAACCCGAACCATCCGAACCATAATATAAAAACGCCTAATGCGGCTAATGTCAGACTATGTCCCGGAATTGCTCTCGATTTTTTACTTTTATCGTATTTCCCGATGCGTGGACCAAGAATCGCAGCTCCGACCAGGGCTACAACTCCTCCGACCAGATGTACCACTGTGGAGCCAGCGAAGTCATGAAACGGAACGCCAAATGCCGTCATCATAAAACTCCCTTCGTCAGCGTTCATCAACCAGCCTCCACCCCACGTCCAATGCCCAGAAATCGGATAGATAAACACGCTGATAAACACCGTATATACCAGATACATAGAAAATTTTGTGCGCTCGGCCATTGCCCCGGAAACAATTGTTGCCGATGTAGCACAAAAGACTGTCTGAAAAATCAAGAACCCTTCTATCGGCAAACCATTGGCAATAATCTCATCCATAATTTCCAAATCGAAGAAATGCGGTGTCCCGACAAATTTTCCGATTCCAAACATCAATCCGAAACCGATAAACCAAAACAAAATCGAGCCGAACATAAAATCAATACAGTTTTTCATCAAAATGTTAGTCGTGTTTTTGGTGCGGGTAAATCCGGCTTCGACTAATGCAAAACCCGGCTGCATAAAAAATACCAACATAGCAGCCAGCAACATCCAAACCGTGTCAATGGATGCATTCGTATCTGCAATCATTTCCATAATATTGGTCATACGGACACTTTCTTCCATATCCGGCACTTCTGCCCGAAGAGTAGCCATCGGGAAAATACTCAATACTGCCATCATCCAGATATATCTTCTATTCCGGATTTTCTTATCTTTACTTTTCATAACTTTTACTTTAAAAAAAGATACCTAAAAACTAATCTTCTTCACCTTAAAATTGATAACCTGACTATTTTTTTATTGGGCATTATAGAGAGCGATATCTCCATGCTCGCCTGTACGTATACGGACAGCATCGTCTATGGGTATTACGAAAATACGTCCATCTCCGACTTCGCCGGTCCATGCCGCCAGTTGTACAGCCTGTACCGTTTTTTCGACATTAATATCCCGGACAATGATAGAGACAAGTGTACGCTCTATACAACTCGTGTCATAAATAACTCCTCGGTATATGCGTTCTTCCCGAGCCTTTCCTACACCTCTGACATCATAATAAGAAAACCATTCAATATCAGCAGCCAATAAGGCTTCTTTCACATCTTCGAATTTGGTTTTTCGAATAATAGCTTCAATCTTTTTCATATTTTACAAAAATTAGAATGAGACGCCTGCAATCAGATAAGCTTTATCTGTCGTCGGATTAAATACAATTCCCGCAAATAACGGTAAAGAGAAGGACTGCGTTATCGGTATGGATTTCTCTCCTCTCATCGATATATCCACGACATTAAACTTATCAGCATAGATTCCTCTCCAAGGAGTGATGCCTACCCCGGCTGTCATATCGATACTCCAAAGCCTAAAGGGATAAGATAACTGTACATAGGTAGAATAAGTACGTTTCTTGTCGTACGAGGCATCTGCTCCGGCAAAATAGGTGTTCCAACTCAAGGACAAAGGAAATTTTTCATTAAAAGTATACCCGAGTGTGGCCTCGAATGTATGGGATGTCTTGCCGTTTCTATACTTAAAATAATTATACTCCACCCCGTCAATTTCATTAAAATAATAATCGGTTATGGCTACTTCAAAACCTTTGAATACATAGCCCAAGGCCAAATCCAATTCCAAATCGGGAGATGTCAAATCTGTAGACCCCCATGCTCCGAATGTCAAACCTTTGTACTCTATTCCCAAAGAAGGCTGAATACTAACAGATCCACAATAGGACCCACGCCAGATATAACTGCTTACACAATCGGCTCCTACTGTAATTGATTGAGATTTTGCCTCCGAGAAGAATACACCAACCCATGATAATATGACCCACACAATCACTTTTTGTCTTTTCATTTTTTCCAAGTTTAAGTTACCAGCATCAAGAAACATACTTATAACATAATGTCGACATATATCTAAATAATAAATCTTTTTGCCATAAATACACAGCAAAAATAATCAATATGAAATAATATAATTAAAATATATATCTTTTTGTTTTATTATATATAATAATAAAAGAAATATGAAAATATTTTCGCCAAAAAGATGTCATTTTGAAATATATACTATATTTTATGTAACAATTTATTATACCGGAGAAAAGAAAAAGGTTATCAGCAATCTTTTGTACATAAAATTTTACATAAGAAGATGGGTCTAAAATCTACATCATTCGTTAAAATTAATTAGAGAAACCAGCAGAAAGGGATGTTTTTATTATGGAAAATTTTCTTTATTGAAAAGTATTATTGTACATTTGTGTTTATCTTTCGTTTATCTATGGAATTGCGAAGGGTTGAATAGGACCTCCTTTCGTAAGAACGGGAGATATGTTGTACTTTAAATCACTAATAAAAAAGAGAACGAAAACACTATGGCAGATTGTAAAGAAAAGCTGTTCAACCAGTTTCCTCCGGTTTCTACGGAAGAATGGATGGAAAAAGTGACAGCAGACCTGAAAGGCGCAGACTTCAACAAAAAGCTCGTGTGGCGCACGAATGAGGGCTTCAATGTAAAACCGATGTATCGTGCCGAAGATACGGAAAATCTGAAAACCACCGATTCCCGTCCGGGCGAATATCCTTATATCCGAGGGACGAAAAGCGATAATAACTGGCTCATCCGCCAGGAAATCATCGTAGACGACGTAACGGTTGCTAACAAAAAGGCAAACGATATTCTGACAAAGGGTGTCAACTCTCTGGGATTCCACGTCGAAGAGACTCATATCACTCCTGAAAATATGGCTGCCTTGTTGAAAGATATCGATGTGGAAAATATCGAAATCAACTTCCATACTTGTATAAAAAATGCAGCCAAGCTTATCGAAACCACAGGGGCTTACTACAAATCTATACATGTAGATACGACTAAGGCCAAAGGTTCGTTTAACTATGACCCCTTCAAGCGGATGTTGAAACGGGGACGCGACTTTGCCAACTATGCGACACAGGCCGCATCGCTTATCAAATCGGCATCGGAGTTGTTACCTAAATTCAGAGTCGTTTCGGTAGATGCTGTCATGTTCAACAACGCCGGGTCATATATTTCCCAAGAGCTGGGATATGCGCTGGCCTGGGGCAATGAGTGGTTGTCGGCCTTGACCGAAGCAGGATTGAGTGTGGATGAAGCAGCCAAGCAAATCAAATTCAATTTCGGTATTTCCTCGAATTATTTTATGGAAATTGCGAAATTCAGGGCTGCCCGTATGTTGTGGGCCCAGATTGTGACGGCTTACAAACCGGAATGCAACTGCTCTACCAAAATGAAAACTCATGCGCAAACGTCGGAATTCAACATGACGGTGTATGATGCTCATGTCAATCTTTTACGTTCGCAGACCGAAACGATGTCGGCTGCACTGTCGGGCGTGGATTCGATTACGGTAACTCCGTTCGATATCACGTACAAGACACCGGACGACTTCTCTGAGCGTATTGCACGCAACCAACAACTCTTATTGAAAGAAGAGTCCCATTTCGACAAAATCGTAGACCCGGGCGCAGGCTCTTATTATGTTGAGAACCTGACTATCTCCATTGCAGAACAGGCTTGGAAACTGTTCCTTGAAACAGAAGATAAAGGCGGATTTTACCAAGCAGTAAAAGACGGCTATATACAAGACCAGATAAACGCTTCTTCTGTAGCCCGCCATGCTGCCATAGCCCGCAGAAAAGAGATATTACTGGGTTCGAACCAATATCCGAATTTCAACGAGACTGCTGCCGGAAAAATCGAGAAACAGGATTCTTGCGGATGCGGATGCAACCATAATCATACATGTGAACCGGAATTTGCAACCCTGAAATTTGACCGAGGTGCCAGTGATTTCGAGGCATTACGTCTGGCAACAGAGCGTTCGGGCAAACGTCCCAACGTATTTATGCTGACTATCGGCAATCTGGCTATGCGTCTGGCCCGTTCTCAATTTTCAAGTAACTTCTTTGCTTGTGCAGGATATAAAATCATCGATAATCTAGGCTTCGATACGGTACAAGCCGGTGTAGATGCTGCTCTTGAAGCAAAAGCCGATATTGTAGTATTGTGCTCAAGCGACGACGAATACGTAACACTGGCTCCTGAAGCTAAAAAGACTCTCGGGGACAAAGCTATCTTAGTGGTTGCGGGTGCTCCTGAATGTATGGACGAATTGAAGGCTCAGGGTATCGACCAATTTATCAACGTCCGCAGCAACGTATTGGAAACATTACAAGCATTTAATGCCAAGTTATCTATTTAAAAAGAAAAGCACGAAGTTATGAGACCAAATTTTAAAAATATAAATATTACTTCTGATGCTTTCGCTGCCAAAGGTTGCACCGAAGCATCATGCCAGAGTCAAGAGACATGGATGACTCCTGAACTGATTCCCGTAAAACCGATTTATACCAAAGAAGACCTGGAGGGAATGGAGCACCTCAACTATGTAGCCGGTATCCCTCCGTTCCTTCGTGGCCCGTACAGCGGAATGTATGCCATGAGACCTTGGACAATACGCCAATATGCCGGATTCTCTACAGCTGAAGAATCGAATGCTTTCTATCGTCGTAACCTGGCTTCGGGGCAGAAGGGTCTGTCTGTCGCTTTCGACCTGGCTACTCACCGCGGATATGATGCCGACCACGAACGCGTTGTAGGAGATGTAGGTAAGGCGGGTGTATCTATATGCAGCCTCGAGGATATGAAAGTATTGTTCGAGGGTATACCTTTGAACAAGATGTCTGTCTCCATGACCATGAACGGTGCCGTATTGCCTATCATGGCCTTTTATATCAATGCCGGCCTGGAACAGGGAGCCAAACTGGAAGAGATGGCCGGGACTATCCAGAATGACATTCTAAAGGAATTCATGGTGCGCAATACTTATATATATCCGCCTGAATTCTCGATGCGTATCATTGCGGATATTTTCGAGTTCACTTCCCAGTTCATGCCCAAATTCAACTCCATATCCATATCGGGTTACCACATGCAGGAGGCCGGAGCTACCGCCGATATCGAGCTGGCCTATACATTGGCCGACGGGTTGGAATATCTCCGCGCAGGAGTGAATGCGGGTATGGATATCGATGCTTTTGCTCCGCGGCTGTCGTTCTTCTGGGCTATCGGCATGAACTATTTCATGGAGATTGCCAAGATGCGTGCTGCTCGTATGTTATGGGCAAAAATCGTAAAGCAATTCAATCCGAAAAATCCGAAATCTCTGGCTCTGCGTACGCACTCCCAGACTTCGGGGTGGTCACTTACCGAACAAGACCCCTTCAATAATGTGGGGCGTACTTGTATAGAAGCCATGGGGGCTGCTCAAGGACATACGCAATCATTGCATACGAATGCCCTCGACGAGGCTATCGCATTGCCTACGGACTTCTCGGCCCGTATTGCCCGTAATACTCAGATTTACATTCAGGAAGAGACGTATGTCACCAAAGAGGTAGACCCGTGGGCAGGCTCTTACTACGTAGAGTCACTGACCAACGAGCTGGCTCACAAAGCCTGGGAGCATATACAGGAAATAGAGAAGTTAGGCGGCATGGCCAAAGCTATCGAAACCGGACTGCCCAAGCTCCGTATCGAAGAGGCGGCAGCCCGTACACAAGCCCGTATCGACTCGGGAAAACAGACTATCGTGGGTGTAAACAAATATCGTCTTGCGCATGAAGACCCGATAGATATTCTTGAAGTAGATAATACATCGGTACGTAAACAGCAAATCGCCCGCCTGAACGACCTCAAGGCCCACCGGGATGAAGCGGCTGTAAAAGAGGCTCTGGCAGCTATCACCGAATGCGTGAAAACGAAAAAAGGCAACTTGCTCGACTTGGCGGTGAAAGCAGCCAAAGTACGGGCTACACTGGGTGAAATTTCTGAAGCTTGCGAAGTTGTCGTAGGCCGTTATAAAGCTATCATTAGAACTATATCAGGCGTGTATTCATCAGAAACAAAACGAGATGCGGACTTTATACGTGCTACCGAACTGGCCGAAAAGTTTGCGAAAAAAGAGGGTCGTCAACCCCGTATCATGATTGCTAAAATGGGACAGGACGGGCACGACCGCGGTGCAAAAGTGGTTGCAACGGGCTATGCCGATTGCGGTTTCGACGTCGATATGGGACCTTTGTTCCAGACGCCGGCTGAAGCTGCCCGTCAGGCCGTCGAAAACGACGTCCATGTCATGGGTGTTTCATCCTTGGCAGCCGGACACAAGACTCTGATACCTCAGGTCTTCGAAGAGTTGAAGAAACTCGGACGTGAGGATATTATCGTCATTGCCGGCGGTGTGATTCCGGCCCAGGATTATGATTTCTTATATAAGGCCGGAGTGGCTGCTATTTTCGGCCCGGGAACATCGGTTGCCAAATCGGCATGCCAGATACTGGAAATCTTACTCGACGAATAAAAAAGTTTTCTCAAACAGTAACAGAAAAGGGGGCTATTCGACTTTTTGGATAGCTCCCTTATTGTTTCCTTTCCGTTTAGGAATAAAAGGTATGAAATTATCCTCATCTCCCGATAGGAAAAGTATTATTGGCGTTAAGCAGCTGTACACAAACGTAACATATCCCTGCCCCCTCTCCGAAGACGGGGATTGCGGTTTCTTTTTCTTCCGAGACAGGGAGTATACATATGGAAAGGCTTTTGTCAAATAGCTTGTTATCACATCTTCATGCAAATAGAAAATATCCTTAAAAGATATTCTAAAAGCTGCCTTAAGAAAAATTTAATCAGTCTCTACGTTTTTCCAAATAATATTTCTTTGTAGATTTATAAAGTATAGATTAAAAAATGAAAAACAGAACTTTGGGGCACTTTTACGTCTATCAAAAGTCATCCGACAATACATGTCTTTTTTCGAAGAACCATTATTTTCGTCCAACTCGTAACGAAGATATTATCCCCCTCCTATCTGCCTTCAGAAAACAAAATATGCATTGAGGGTAATTGTAGAGCTATAATAAAATAATTTTTGTCGTAAGCCGAATAAAATTCAGGCCGGGACCGGATAAATTTTATATATTTATATTATAGATATCATGAAGTTTTTGCACAACGAATATGTATATTTGCAGGCATTATTAAAGGTAATGAGGCATGAAAAATATTTATTCTTTTTTTATTTGTTTTATTTTGATATTTTCGGTCAGTTGTGATGATGATAACAATGATAATGACTTTCCACAAGATAAATCTATAACACTGTCTCAAGAGAGACTAAGCGTATTGTACTTAGAATCGACAGAGGAAATCGCATTGTCTGCAAATATAGACTGGGAAGTCAGCAACAGTTCAGACTGGATAGATGTCTCGCCTTTGTCGGGCACAGCTTCCGATGAACAACAAATCTTAACGTTGAGTATCGCCCGTAATGATTCGTATGACAGCCGCAGCACGCAAATCGTAATCAAAAGCATCGATGGGCAAACGGCCGATACACTGACGATAGAACAATGGGGAATAACCGATTACGTCCCTGTGGACTGGTCAACGACGACCATCACCCATCTGGACCTAAAAGGCGGAAAAGTGGTACTGGACTTTGATGGGAAAATGCCTTCTTTTATCGACAACAAATCGGTCATCGTACTGCAAAATGATACCGGCTGTTTTATCCGAAGAATTCAGAGGCACACTGTCAATGGAAATACTGCAACGTTGCAAACCTCACAGGGCAATATGACCGATGTATTCATAGACCAGAGTCTCAAATTATCGACTGACCCATCATCCCAATCTGGCTTGACCAAAGGGGGACTTTTAACGGCAATACCGAACCGGAAGGATGTGTTACGCCCATCTAAAATCATACAACAAAATCCGGACGGGAGCTATCAGGTCATCTACGATGTAAACAATGCTGCGACAAAGGGCTCGATAAATATTCCCTTTTTCAATTACAGCCAATCTTTTGCAGGAAAGACCTTGTGGAAAGGCCTCCAATGGGAAAAATGCCTGGTCAGCAGCGGACTGGGAGTCAACGTGTACATAAAATTCAACAGTACAGTGACAGGTGATGTGCCGGGTGCCGATGCTCCCAAAGGTGCAATGGAAGAATTTGAAATAACATTCGACGGGTCCATGGGTATGGATTTGTTATTGAAATATATCGCTGAAACAGGAATAAAGTATGATGAAGATCCTATCAAATTGCTACCATTGCCTAAAAGGGTTTTCTTTTTTACTCCTCCGATGACTCCTATACCTTTTTCTATAACTTTGGAGTCGGATATTATGATGGAATGTCTTATGGAAGCCAGCGCCAAAGTTGAAATGACGGCCGGTTTCCGATTCGAACCACAGGTATCCGTGGGCATGCGATACAGAACAGGTGATTCTAACTTTACACCGATACACACGTTCGACCCGAATTTCGAGGTTTATAAGCCTACGATAAGCGGAAATGCGGAATATTCAATCTACACTTCGGTATACCCTCATATAAAAGTGAAATTGTATGATTTCGTCGGTCCGATTATAGACCCTTGCTTTTATCTTGCGGATGATTTTAAAGGAGGATTTTCTCAGGAGCTATTCGGTACGGAGAGTACTTGCGGGTGGACAAACAGGCTCTATTCGGGTCTGAACTTGAATATGGGCCTTTCCTTGGGATTTGCTGGGTTGACATGGGAAAAATATTTACCTACAAAATCCTTAAATGAGACAACTTTGGTAAAGTCACCTTGCAAAATCGCGAAAACTTCACCTTCGGATGACTTGGAATATAATCTGAAAGACTTGAAAACGAATCCTCTGGATGTCGCATTTAAAGTCACAGATGAGAAACTGGGACAGGAAGATGCTTGCTGGGCTGCCGTAGTAAAATTTGTACAGAGCGGCGGTAGCATAACTCGCCAATATGCTCTCTCAGATACTCAGGGCAGAGTCAACGTACAATGGGTTCCTGAAAAGAAAGGGGATAAACTTACCGCCATGATTTTAGACTCGGAGGGGAACACTATATCCCAAGTTACCTATACTCCCAAAATAAAAGTAGAAAAATCTATAATAGGTGAATGGCTGGCTATCAGGGATGAAGGGTATATAAAAGAAAACGGTATAGTCACAGACAAATGGGACGACGAGATTGCCGAGCAAAAAATGACTTATATATTCTATGATAACGGGATATATCATTTTTATGACTCGGACTGGATAGATATGGGGAAATCACCGGAAAATGGGACATATACGTACGATGAAACTACGGGTAAGTATACGGAAATCGACTCGGACAGCGGAGAATTGAGCACCTATACCATTACCCTGACAGATGATGATTATATGATTCTGGAATATAAAGATAGTAGCAGTTATGAAAAAATCACATTCAGAAGGCAGTCTTAAATCATCTATCCAATAACAACAGATTCTGAAGATGTCTGACGGCTCCAGTATGGTTTATTCAAGTTTTTACCAACCAAAACCCAAGATATGGAAACCGTATCGCACAAATTGGAAGATATGGTAAAAACTGCCTGCCCTGCAATCATTTAGTTATCCATGTATCTATATATTGTTTCTGAAAAACAATAATCACAAGGGAAGCTGCAAGGCTTCCCTGTTTCCGTGAAATGCTATGGTTGGAGAACCTCTACCACCTTTCGGGGATTCAGCGACAAGCAGGAGAAGTAGTCAGACCTCCTCGAAAAAGTCCGGTTAGTTACCGGACATCATCATATTAAAATGTACGAGCACAATACCTTATCAAAACGACATGAAACTCAGACTTAATGTATTCCTAATTGATTATGTATGGTACATCGGAGAGCGGTTTTACCGGCAAGAAAAAAGTCCGGGTGATGGGAATATGCTGATTGCCATGTGTTGGTATTGCTCTCTTTTTCTTCCCTTGTCATCTATTATAAACAGGTTGAGAATACCTGCTGTAATACAAATAGCAGGAACTGTTTTTCTTCTTATTATTCCATTTATATTTTGTCGCATCAGATATAATCCAAGGCGCAAAGAGTCGATAAGATTACGATACAAGAATAAAAGGAATTGGGGACGTCGCTTGCTTGTGGTATGGGGTTTCCTCATCATGATAGTCGCAATGGAATGTATTGTTCTGATTAAAATTGGATTGTGGCATATCGGAACATAAAGCCAAATGGCTCTCGCCCTATGGAATGGACAAGGGACGGCAAACCGGATGTAACCCAATATACCGACGGGGAGAAATCGGGGGAATTGTAAACCATACAACGCCCACCGACGGTATAACCCGTGAAAGAAACGAATGGTTTTCTTTTATTTTATAAAACTGTTGCTGATAATTCGAACTTTCGGAGGGCATAATATATTTACAAATGAAAGGGTTATTTGACAATATAGCACCATAAATAACTGAAATTCAAATAATTGCCAAATCATTACTATTGTCTCTCAAATAAACCGCTAAAAGTTTATTCCTCAATCGGTTGTGTCACACCGATAAAAATATAAAATACAAAAATTAACGACGTTCTTCATCCCCATTCTTGTAAATCAGCTATTAATTGAGTACGTTTGCATGTCAGAATAAAAAGTTACGGCACATGATGGTGCTCGGATATGAGATTGTCTGGGAAAAAATATAATTATATATTAATATGTCTTGTTGTTACTGTATTGGCTTCATGCAGCACGACTCGTCATGTGGGTCCCAATCAATATTTGCTAAACCGGGTAAGCGTGACGACGGACAATAGTGCCGTCAAAGCCGGAGAACTCAAGCCTTATATAAAACAGGAGCCCAACCATAAGACTTTCGGTATCATAGGACTCCCGTTGTTTTTCTATAACTTGTCAGGCCAGGATACAAGCAAATGGTTCAACCGCTGGTTACGGAAAATAGGTACTCCACCCGTTATCTACGACAGTACCCTGACGATAAAATCCCAAAATGAAATAAGGAAGGCATTGAACAACAAAGGATATATCAATGCCGTAGTAAATGTAGATACTATCGCTCACAAAAAGAAGATGAAGGTACGTTATAAAGTAACGACCAATAAGCCTTATCACATTGAAAACATATCTTATAACATACCGAATACCGATATCGAAAAAATCATCATGAAAGATACGGCTTCTTTGTTATTGAAACCGGGCATACTATTCGACCGAAATGTCCTGGAGGAGGAACGGCAACGCATTTCCAATCTGCTGAGAAACAACGGTTACTATGCGTTCAATAAAGAATACATTACTTACACGGCCGATACTTCTTTAAGGAACAACGGCGTGGAACTGGAATTGAACTTGATGCCGATACCGGTAGAAAATAAAAATAATGAACTGATTTACCGCAAACACGATATATACCTTATCAATGATGTCTATTTCGTAACGAACTATAACCCGATGAGTCTGGAACAGGACAAACGTTTCAATGTAAAGGATACGGTGGAATACAAGGGTTATTATATATTGTACGGGGACAAACAGTATTTGAAAAAAGAGGTTCTCATCAATAACTGTTTTTTACAACCGGGGGCTCTCTTCAACAACCGGGATGTAGACCGTACTTATGCGGCCTTCGGACGGCTAAAGATATTGAAATATGTAAATATCCGATTTGTTCCGGTGAAGATTGGAGAGCAGGACATGCTCAACTGCTATATACTGCTGACCGAAGGTAAAGGACAAACTATATCGGTCGATGTGGAGGGAACAAACTCCGCGGGTGACTTGGGTTTTGCTTTGGGGCTTACTCACCAGCACCGCAACATCTTCAGAGGGGCGCAGACTCTCACGACCAAATTCAGGGCGGCATACGAGAGTATGTCGGGCAACCTGAGCGGAATCATCAATGACAACTATACCGAACTCGGTGGCGAAATGGGTATCACTTTGCCTGAATTCCTGTTTCCATTTATCCAGTCGTCGGTACGTAAGAGGTTACGTGCTACGACAGAATTCGCCGTAAATATCAATTATCAGCGTCGGCCGGAATATACCCGGGTCATCGCTGGTGGCGGATGGAACTACAAGTGGTACACTCACCAAAACATTTACCGGCATCACCTCGATTTGGTAGATATCAGTTATATATACCTGCCTAAGACATCGAACGATTTTTTGAATAATCTGCCATCGGATAATCCTCTGTTGAGAAACAGCTATGAGAACCACTTTATCATGCGCTCGTCATATGTATTTTACCGTTCCAACCTGAATCCTGTCGTAAAGAGCAACCACAACATTTATACGTTGCGCGTTGCTGGGGAGATTGCCGGTAATGTGCTCTATGGTATATCCAAACTTACTAAAATGAAACAGGGTGAGTACGGAGAGTATTCGATACTGGGTATCCGTTATGCCCAGTATGCCAAATTCGATATGGACTATGCTTATACATTTGTGTTCAATGAGCGTAATTCTCTGGCGCTGCATGCCGGTGCAGGTATAGAGATACCGTATGGAAACTCCGAAATACTGCCTTTCGAGAAACGTTATTTTTCCGGTGGGGCCAACAGCGTGAGAGGATGGTCGGTGCGGACTCTCGGCCCAGGCCGCTATAAAGGGATAAACCAGACCATCGATTTTATGAACCAATGTGGTGATATACGGCTCGACCTCAATGCCGAATATCGAAGCAAGCTTATCTGGAAACTCGAAATGGCAGCTTTTATCGATGCCGGAAATATATGGACGATAAAAAACTACGAGAGCCAGCCGGGAGGCCAGTTCAAGATAAACTCGTTTTACAAAGAAATAGCCCTGGCATACGGCTTGGGGATACGATTTGACTTCAATTACTTCCTGCTCCGTTTCGACTTGGGTATGAAGGCTTTCGACCCGGGCATGCCTGACAGCAAACAATGGGTGCTCATCAAGCCCCGTTTCAGCCGTGACGCGACGTTCCATTTTGCCGTAGGTTATCCTTTCTAAGCGGTATTTTAGTGGTACATTTTTTCAATTATCTTTTGTTTCCTGTAAACATTCATGACCGAACGTTTGTTGGTATGTAAACGGAATCTCAATTGATATGAAATATTTACCTTTATTGCTCCTGTTTGCCTTACCATGTACGGGACAGAATCCCATAGCGGATACAGATACGGAACCGGCTACCGAATCGGCATCGGGGTTATACGGTCCTGTGGCTGCCGTACATACCACTTTCTTATTTTCCGCTCCTCAAAAGCGTGATGCATCGGCACAAGAGAGTTATATTACAGTCGTAAAATATGGACGTGACGGCCAACGAATCGGGAAAAAAATGTACAGTCGGGACAGCACCCTCATCGGTTCGGTCACTTTCCAATTTTCGCCCAGCCATCGATTGGCCGAAACCGATTACTTGGATATGTATGGCAATCTGGTTACACGAGTGGTTTATTATTATAATAAAGCCGGACAAAAGACATCGGCTGTCGTATATCGGGGAGCATTTTACCCTAAAGAGCAAATATATTACAGTTATAATGCAAAGGGCGAAGTTTCGGATATCGTCAAGAACAACTCTTTCAGTATACCGGTGGAAAAGGAAAAGCTTTTCTATAATTGTCAGGGACAAGATTCGGTAAAAATATTCTATGACGGGCGCAATCGTCTGAAATCGTTCGTACGGTTCCAGTATTACCCGAACGGCCAACCTATGGGATATGACCAGGCAGGGCCTACCGGTGAAATAAACAAAAGATACCGTATTACTTATCGTCCGGACGGAAGTATACTCTCATCCGAAATGAGGGAATATTATCCGGGGTATACTGTCTTTACCCGTACGGAATATGATGCGTGGGAAAATCCGGTGAAGGAAACCCAGATACTGCCTGGAGGTTCTACGCAAACGACTGTAATGAAATACCGTTACGACAAGCATAACAACTGGATATTTAAAAGTATCGATACCGACAGTATCCCTACGGCATCGGCACAAAGGGAAATCAGCTATTACTAATTTTGAACAAGTTCTTCCTGAATCAACCCTCTACGCACTCTTGATTTCCGAATCAATGTGCCTATTTTATTAATTTCAATATCCATAAAGACCTCCTTCAATACAAAAACAACCAATAGTTTCCAATTTAGGAAACTTTGTAATGATAATTTCACTATCCACATCCCATTAGAGCCTGCTCAAATTTTCCGATAAAAGCAATAATATGTCAGAATTACTTGGTAGCATCTCGCCCACACTTGTTTAAGCCACATATCTCACTGTAACATATCTTTTAATCCTCTCTGCAAAGGAGAAAATGTAATTTCGGTGTCCTCTCCCAGAAGGGAGATAAAACAAGAAACTATCTTTAATTATATATTAAGAAGTTACATTAAGAATATCTATAATTCTCTCGTTCTCATCATAGGCATAATGATATTCGGCCTTACTCATATCACAATCTTTTTATCTTTAAAACATAAAGTTGAGTCCTTTTTTCTGAGAAGCCTCGAATCGCTCTATTTCCAAAGCAAGCGATTTTTTCAGTTGTTTTGCCATGAAGTCCAAGAATGGCCGATTGGTTTCTTCTTCCTGAGACTGCCGTAAGGAAAGGATATACTCTTCCCGGTCTTCCTTGAATATTTTCGCAGGAAAAAGATGATAGCAGAACTGGATATAATTCATCAACAAACGGGCTGTCCTGCCATTACCATCCACCCACGGATGGATAGTTACCAAATTGAGGTGTGCATTGAAGCTTAATTCGTACTGTTCCCGAAATGTTACTGCCAACTTTTGTTGGCCCTGCAAAATGGTACACAGTTCTTCTACTTTGGCGGGCACTTTCTGATAACTTATATAGGAACGTCCACCGATACCGGCCGTAACACCGCACAAACGATATTCTCCCCTGGAAGAATCGAAGGAACCAGCCATTACACTATGCACATTTCCCGTGGTACACATTAAGGTTGCATTCAAACCTTGCAAAAATACCGGAGTGACCGATACATTGTGTTGTGCATCTTTCTTGGCAAGTTCGTATGCCTTTTTCAAATCTTCATTCATCAGATGATGAACTAACGGTTTTCCTTTGGCAGTCACTCCTTCATCAAACAGCAATTGGTTATCTATTTCGGTAAGTGTAGAACCTTCGATAGCTGTGGAGTGGGTAATGAGCGAATAGAGGTAATACTTTTCATAGTCTACCGCTTCACTAATACCCAATTTTTGAAACTTTCGGTATAGTTGTTCTATTTCCTGCCAAATATCTGTTTCCATTATCAAACCATATTGCTTTCTCAAAAATACGCTGATTTTGTATTCTTGCAAAGCAAAATGAAATGTTTTTGAACTCAGAACGATTTATTTCAAGATGATTGAAAACCATTTGAGGACTTTTTCTTAAAAAGAATAAATATAAATATTTAATAATAAACTATTTATTCATTATTTTATATATAACTTCAGCTCCTTCCTTCTCAACAAAATATCTGTTATCGGGTTTTCAATAAGAATACTGGAACTTCTTTCCTCTAATTTATTTCTGTCCGAGTCACATGGATAACAGATATATTCTTTAGAGCCTGCTCAAATTCTCCGATAATATTGCTGGCAGTATCTCGCTCACACTTATTTAAACCACATATCTCACTGTAACATATCTTTTAATCTCCTTTCCAAAGGGAAAAATGTAATTTCGGTGTCCTCTCCCAGAAGTAAGATAAAACAAAAACTGCCTCTAAAGAAATTCCCAAACAGACCTAAGCAAAATTTAAACCGGCTCTTTGCGCTTACTTGCCTATACTTTCATTTTTTCTTCCTATCTTTGCACGTTTTGAAATCAAAAGATAATTTTTGAATGGCTCGAAAACTCTTATCAGCTTTTTTTATTACGGTATTGTTTTTCTCTGCTGAGTTATATGCCAACGATTCTATATATATACAAAAAAATATCCGGGAGATAGAGATTACCGGAAAAGGTACAGGGACAAAGTGTATCATCCCGTCTGACGTACTCATTGCTCCTAACCAGAGTGTGCTCAATAATATCCTTGAGCTGATTCCTTCTTTCGAGACCGACCTTGAGGGTAATGTACGGTTACGGGGCTCAGACAAAATGACGATTCTCATCAACGGTAAACCGACTGCTCTGCTGGGCGACTACCGGAGCGAAGTGCTCATCCAATATCCAGCTTCAGCTATAGAACGGATAGAGGTAAATTATATTCCGGATGCGACCCGGCTCTCTGATGGAAGTGCGGGTATCATAGACATCATACTCAAACAGAGTTATAATGGCAAAATGTCGGGTTCAGTGCATGCCGATGTCGCCAACAATGACCGGTACAGTGCCGGTGGTACGTGGGGGGCTTCTTTCGGCAAAGTGTCGGTGAACGCTAATGCGGCTTACAAGAAAGAAATGCGCCAACGGGCTTTTAAAAGGTATGACAGGGACGGTAATTTGTTGCTGGATAATACGGCCAAGGCCAGACCTCAAACTGTAACGAGCCATATCGGTGTAAATTATAGCATCAATTCTGCGAACCGCCTGGGTGGCGAGGCTTCGTTTTTCTATCTGAACTTCGACCGTATAGGAAATATCATCAACCCGAAAGCTCAGGTAAGACGGGATAACGAACAGTCTCAAAAGGACGGAAGCGGGTCTTTATTTTACGAGCATACTTTTTCTCTGAAAGGACGAATCAAAATCGAGGGTACGTATCGTAAATCAGTATATCGGGAGGACAATCAGAATACCCGAATTTCCACTGCTCCCCATGCTTTGATGTTTACTCATACCATAGACCAATCGGTCGATGAATATGATGCCAATCTGTCTTATCTACAGCCGTTGACTGACGGGCAGGTACTGAAAGCCGGATATAACGGACGCTGGCAGAGTGCAGATAATGAATATAACAAAGATAATCGCCTCCCCCGCCCTTCTATATTGGCTTACAACACCGATTTTTGCCAAAACATACAATCCCTGTATGTACAATATGAAATAAACCGTACCGACTGGGAAGCACGTGCAGGTCTACGAGGAGAGTATTATCATCGTCATCTGTCGCTATCAGAGGCGGGAAACAAGTCCCGGACTGACTGGTATCTGTTGCCATTTGCGTCTCTTTCTTATCGCATCAACTGCAGCAACAGCGTCTCTATCGACTACGGAAGACGTGTCAACAGGCCTGTGTTTTCCCAACTGAATCCTACTCCTATTCCTTCGGCTGAGGATGAGACATATAATGTGGTCGGAAATCCTGATGTAAAACCTGAATTTATCGATAATTTATCTCTTTCGTATGAGTTCAGGCATCCGATTATCAGTATCGTACCTTCACTTTACTACCGTCATCGGGATAATGGCATCGCCGAAATCATACAGGAGAATGCCGACTCTAAAACGATAGGTATTGTAAATATATTCGATACGAATACGGCAGGGTTCGACCTTTCGCTACGTATATCTCCTCTGTCATGGTTCGACTTGAATATAGCCGGAAATGTGTATCATGACGAAATACAGGCGGACAAACGGGGCGGGATAAAAAAGGATTGGGCTCAGAGTATACGTGGGACTGCTGATGTAAAATTGTCTCCCAATACGCTTCTGCAATGCACCGGATTATGGTACTCCGACATTATGACGGTACAGGGTTGTATCAAATCGCACTACCGCATAGATACGGGTATCACCCAACAGGTATTCGCCCGCCGGGGAGAGGTAAGCCTATCCGTTACCGACTGGCTCAACTCGGCTCGGGAAACGATTGTCATAGATACACCTGACCTGTATCAGAAAAATGTCAAAACCAGAGATTCCCGTATTGTGTGGTTGGGTTTTGCTTGGAATTTTCACTCTAAATAGAACAATGGAATATTATAAACAACTTAAACCAAATAGCTTATGAAACAAAAGAAATGGATTGCGAGTTTAGCTTTGGCTATTGTTTTCGCTCCGGCAAAGGCTGATGAAGGAATGTGGCTGTTGCCTTTCTTGAAACAGCAGAACACTGAAACTTTGAAAGAGTTGGGATTGAAACTTGATGTAGACGACATCTACAGTCCGGATACAACATCTTTGAAAGATGCGGTCGTTATTTTCGGTGGAGGATGTACCGGTGAGATTATTTCTCCGGAGGGTCTCCTGCTTACTAACCACCATTGCGGATACAGCTCGATACAGCAGCATAGCACCGTAGAGCACAATTATTTGCAGGATGGTTTCTGGGCCATGAACCGCGATGAGGAGCTTCCTACTCCGGGATTGCAGGTACGCTTTATCGACAAGATAGAAGAGGTTACTGATTTTGTGAAAGCCGAACTTGCCGATGATGTGGAAAAGGATGCGATGAAAGCATTTAAGGCGAGTGTACTGGACAGCCTCGCCAAAAAGAAAATAGGACAAGAGTATCTTGAGGAACATCCTTGGGTAGAGGTTTCGATAAAACCATTTTATGGAGGTAACCGGTACTTCATGTTCACCATGAATGTATATGATGATGTTCGTATGGTAGGTGCTCCTCCTTCGTCTATCGGAAAATTCGGTGCTGATACCGATAACTGGATGTGGCCCCGCCATACCGGAGACTTCTCGCTATTCAGAGTATACACCGATAAAAACGGTAATCCGGCCAAATATTCTCCAGAGAATATACCGTTGAAGCCCAAGCGTTACTTCAATATCTCGCTGAAGGGTATCGACAAGGGCGACTATGCCATGATTATGGGCTTCCCCGGAACGACCAACCGTTATTATACTTCTTGGGAGGTAAAGCAACGCCGTGACATCGAGAATGCCATCCGCATAAAAATGAGGGGTGTAAGGCAGGAGGTATTGCTGGCCGAAATGCTGGCCGACCCTAAGGTACAGATACAGTATGCCAGCAAATATGCCAGCTCAAGCAACTACTGGAAAAATGCTATCGGCATGAACCGGGGTATCGACAAGTTGGATGTCATCGGACAGAAAGAAAAGAGAGAGGCCGATTTCAGAGCTTGGGCTGAAAAAAACAATCATCCGGAATATGTCGAGGCTTTGGAAAAGATAAAGAATGCCGTAGAAGCTCAAAATGGTATCTTGTCTCAATATTATCTTCTCAGTGAAGGTTTGCTGCGGGGTGTGGAATTTTCGCGAGTACCGACTTCTTTGGGCAAGCTCAAGGAGGCCTTGGAACAAAAAAATCAGGATATTGTAAAACAGGAGCTGGAACAGTTGCAGAAGGCTTACAAGACGTTTGCCAACCAGGATTATAACCGGACAGTCGACAATCGTGTATCGAAAGCCATGCTTAAAGCTTATATGAAAGAGGTAAAACCGGAGGACCGTCCTGATATATTCGAACTGATAGAAAAGAAATATAAGGGGAATGTAGACAAATTTGTTGACGATGCTTTTGCCAAATCTATCTACGGAAGTGATGCCAACTTTGAAAAGTTTGTCAAAAAACCATCGGTCAAAGCTATTGATAATGACTTGATGATCCGTTTTGCCTCTTCTGTAAGTAAAAAACAAAGGGAACTGCTGAAAGACAGGAAGTCTTATAACCAAGATTTCACTTTGGCTAATGAAACTTATATCAAAGGTCTGCTCGAAATGCAAAAGGGACAGCCGACTTATCCGGATGCCAATTTTACGATACGTATGACATACGGGCAGGTATTGCCCTACTCTCCTGCCGACGGTGTGGAATATAATTATTTCACGACTTTGAAAGGTGTTATGGAAAAGGAAGATCCCGATAACTGGGAGTTCGTCGTACCGGCTAAACTGAAAGAGCTTTACGAGAAGAAGGATTTCGGTGAATATGCAATGAAAAACGGGGAGGTGCCTACCTGCTTCCTTTCGAATAACGATATTACGGGCGGCAACTCGGGCAGCCCGGTCATCAATGCCAACGGAGAACTGATAGGTGCGGCTTTTGACGGCAATTGGGAGGCCATGAGCGGTGATATTGTCTTTGAAAAAGACTTGCAACGTACTATCAGTGTAGATATACGTTATATTCTCTTTATCATCGATAAGTATGCCGGTGCCCGCCACTTGATAGATGAAATGACGATTATCAAATAATTGTCTGAGGGACAAGAAAACAAAAAAGCCGCTGCAAGTAACTGTGCAGCGGCTTTTTTGTTTGGAACAGCCCGTCCGATTTTTATTTTCCAGATATCCAGTAGCGTTTATCATCATGTACCGGTCTTACGAAAGTTTTCGTTTCCGGCATAAAAATTGAGCTTTACAACAAACATTTTGTAGAAAAAACCTGCTATGTTTGTAAAAATAAAAGCCTGATAATATGGAACAATTAGATGTCTTCGATTGCTCAAATGTATTTATCGCGAGTTATTTTACGGATGACCGGGGATGTGCTCACGAGAACCGGGAACATACGCTTATCTATTTGTGTTCCGGGAAACTAGAAATTGAAGAGCGCGGAAAGAAAACTGTCTTGAAACCGGGAGATTGTGCCTTTATGCGACGGGATAACCGGATGTGGCTACAGAAAAAAGTAGAGGACGGTAGGCCGTATCGTTCTGTCGTACTGAAATTTTCGAAAGCCTTCTTGAAAGAATTTTATCAGACTCTCAACCGACAGGAACTCCCGACCAATTCCAAACGTGAGAGGGCAAGCCTGCGTATACTACCGGACAACAGACCTGACATACGGTCATTGTTCGAGTCGGTCATTCCTTATTTCGATGCCGGGAAAAAGCCTTCGGAAGAGGTACTGAGGCTGAAAATGATTGAGGGCATCTATGTACTGCTCCATACAGACAAGGCTCTCTATGCTTCGCTGTTCGATTTTGTGGAACCATGGAAAATCGATATTCTCGATTATCTGAACGAAAACTATATGTGCGACTTATCAATGGACGAAATTGCAAGTTATACGGGGCGTAGCCTGGCCACCTTCAAACGGGATTTCGCCAAAGTAAGTAACTTGACACCGCAGAAATGGATTATCAAACGTCGCCTCGAAGCTGCACACGACCTGATAAAGTCGGGTAAGAAAAAAGTGACGGAGGCTTGTTTCGATGTGGGATTCAAAAATCTTTCGCACTTCTCTAAAGTATATAAAGAGGCTTACGGAGTCGCTCCCTCACAATAATATAGATTTCAGGGATAAAAAGGGAGGGGCCTGTACCAACAAATATCCAGAGCCCGTCACATGCGATTTGTAGTGCTTAGCCAAGGTGGAGTTATTATGTTTCGGAGGGGTATGTGTTATCAATGATACGTATCTTATTTTTTATCTCCTTTCCAGAGAGGATACCGCTACTCCTAATCTCCTTGTCCTCCAATGAAGAACTGTATCCCAACTTCCCCCCCCCTCTCGGAGACGAAAAGAGCAACCTTCCTCTCCGAAAAAGGGAGATAAAATAAAAACGTCTTGCGCAATTCAGACTATTTGTCGAAATAAAAAAACGAATGTTTTCCCCTGTCCCGATACGGGCTTCAAGCGACTGCTCTTTTCCTCCTCCCCCCAATATACAAAAAAATGCAGCAATCTCCGCTATGTCCGGTCAAATGAACTCCAGAGCAAACAAAATTGAGCTTCATAACAAAGTGGTCGAAAGGCTCTATTTATACCTTTGTATCACAGCATTAAAGGGAATTACTATGAATAATATTTTTGAAAGAGACCTGAAGGGTGAGATGGTTTCACCGTCAGATACAGGATACGATGAGTTGATAAACAGTATCTGGAAGACGATGAAAACAGCGGCCGAACTCAATGACGGTTACCACACGCCGACTGAAGTCCGCCGAATATTGGGAGAGATTATCGGGCAAAAAGTGGATGAATCGGTTACTTTACTGCCTCCATTCTACGTAGACTATGGCAAGCACATCAAAATAGGCAAAGGTTGTTTTATACAACAGTGTTGCACATTTTTCGGGCGTGGTGGCATCACACTCGGTGAAAATGTTCTGGTCGGTCCGAAAGTAAACATCATCACCATTAACCATGATCCCGACCCGGAAAACCGCAGTGCTACTTACGGCCGTCCCATTGTTATCGAAGACAAAGTCTGGATCGGTATCAATGCTACGATTCTTCCCGGTGTCAAAATCGGATATGGGGCCATCATCGGAGCCAACAGCGTGGTGACAAAGGATGTACCTCCCATGACTGTCGTTGCGGGTAACCCGGCAAGAATAATCAAAAAATTACCTTATCAATCCGGAAACAGTGAAACTTGTTCCGATTGATGAAGTAAAAAATAGTTGCACGAAATGTAATTGAAAAAATAAGAGCATGATGAAAAAAGAAAATGGAACAGGAATCAGCCGTCGCGGATTTCTCAAATCGGCAGCATTAACAGGTGCAGCATTGGCTATGCCTTCAGGATTGGACAAAATGTTTGCAGCCCAAAACAACAAACCGAAGAAAATAACAAAAAGGCACGACGATACCGCCCATATTACGGAACATCGTATACTGGGTACCGGCAAGGCAGCTTTCGAGGTATCGACTCTCGGGTTCGGTATGATGGGTATGACTTATAACCGCAGCCAGCACCCGGACAAAAAGCAATGTATCCGCCTTCTGCATGAAGCAGTAGACCGCGGAATAACGCTTTTCGATACGGCCATCATTTACGGACCGCTGAACAACGAAGAACTGGCTGGAGAAGCATTGTCAGAGTTCAAAAACCGGATAAATGTAACGACTAAATTCGGACACGAGGTCATCGGAGGAAAGGGTACCGGCCGCCAAGATAGCCGTCCGGTAACTATCCGCCGTTACTGCGAGGACTCGCTCCGTCGGCTCAAACTGGACTCGTTACCGATGTTCTACCAGCACCGTGCCGACCCTAATACACCGGCTGAAGAAGTGGCGTCGACCATCGCTGACTTGATGAAAGAGGGCAAGGTACAACACTGGGGCATGTGCGAGGTCAGTGCCGAAACCATCCGTAAGGCTCATGCCGTATGTCCGCTCACTGCCATCCAGAGCGAATACCACCTGATGCACCGCCTCGTGGAAGAGAACGGGGTACTTGATACTTGCCAAGAACTGGGCATAGGATTTGTTCCGTACAGCCCAATCAACCGGGGTTTTCTGGGCGGTTGCATTAACGAATATACGATTTTCGACTCAAACAACGATAACCGTCAAACCTTGCCGCGTTTCCAACCGGAAGCGATGCGTATGAATACTCGTATCGTAAATGTATTACAAACTTTCGGTCATACGCGGGGTATGACCTCGGCTCAGGTAGCTCTCGGCTGGTTGCTTCAGAAAGCTCCGTGGATTGTACCGATTCCGGGAACGACAAAATTGTCACATCTGGAAGAAAACCTGCGTACCCAAGGATTTGCTCTTCTACCCGAAGAATGGAAAGAACTGGAAAATGCCGTTGCTTCTATCCCAGTTGTCGGAGACCGTTATAATGCCGAACAGCAACGACAGGTAGGGCACTAATGGCCTTAAAGACTGTGCCGAACAGATATTTTATTTATTTACATTCTACGATTTTTAGGTAGTTGTATTTAAGTACAGTGAGGGTTATTGTATCTAAAAGGGGTGTGTTGGTCAATGGTATGTATTTTATCTTTTATGCCCGGGGTATGTTGTAATCTCCTAAAGCGTAATAAATGCCTCTGCCCTCAACTGCTCTTTTCAATATCTCAGCCCATACCGCACGGCTCATCATAACACACCCCTTTATCCCCTCTCAAGAGGGGAATTTGAATACTATAAACTACTCATTATCAAATAAAAACAGTATCTAAATCTCCCCTCTCATTAGTGGCGTGTGTATGTGACGCTCAAGCTCAGCTTCCTGAAATCAAAAATTCTCACTAATGATTGACGGATAACTCCTCTCAACACCAAACACAACTTCCTACAACGTTTCTGCCTATGCCGTGCTGCTCATCGTAACACACCCCTTGGTCCCCTCTCAAGAGGGGAAACTGAATACACTAAACCACTCATTATCAAATAAAAACAGTATCTAAATCTCCCCTTTCATTAGTGGCGGA
>PPYE01776771.1_pt1 | contig 27838 bp, 31 predicted proteins | sample 1559881 | NCBI WGS metagenome assembly PPYE01 (sample SAMN08240022, study PRJNA423297) | Human gut metagenome, whole genome shotgun sequencing project. | reverse complement strand
ACAACTTTCATTTTACAGGAGCCCTAATGGCTTGTCTATTTCTTATTTAATTTTGCGAACTCGATTATACGCTATCTAGACCTCCAATCTGTGAGTGATTTTAAACTGTTCCCTAAAGAATGTGGAAAAATCGTTTCTCTAAGTCGTAGGATGTTTCTGCGGTGCACCGTATTTCCTTGTGATTAAACTTTATCATAATTGGTTGCCATATTCCAAAAATCCGACTTGAATGCAAAAAATAATGCATAAACGCAAAAATCCCTGCCGTAAGCGACCGTACAGCAGGGATTGGTATTAACTTTGCTCTGTGTCTGGCCAGTCGGCAGTAAAAATAAACCGGCCATCCTCGAACAAAAATGTATATTCAGCGTGGTACTTATCTAGAATGTCCTCAACATTGCGAAGGCCAAATCCATGTAATAGAGGATCAGGTTTAGTAGAGGCAATTTGTCCACCAATAATCTGAACGGGGAGGCTTGGATTGATAATAGAGATGGATAATATCCCCTGAGTATACAGGATTTGGACGCTGACCCATCGATCGGATTCCTGCATCCGTAAACAAGCTTCCATTGCGTTGTCAATAAGATTTCCGAGGACGATGGTCACATCCAGCCGCGGTAATTTTAACGCTGAAAGGTTATTCACGCGAAATCGCATGTCTATTTTCTGCCGCTGCCCGGAATAGCCTTTTTGGTTCAAAAGAGCGTCAATTACAGCGTTGTGGGTGTTCACCAACAAGATCCGTTCGCTTTGGTGAACTTTCAACTCCGATAAATACGCCTTGGCTTCCTCCCAGTTTTCTTGGTCCAAGATATCTGCCAAAGTAGAGAGTTGCGCACGGTAATCGTGAGTCATTTTCCTTTGTCCAGCGTATGCTTGGCTCAGAGCCTCTATGTTTTCATCTTGCACATGTGCCCGTTCTGCAGCAACCACGAGCTTTTCCCGATTTAGGGCACTCTGCTCCAAATGGTCAAACATAAAAATAGCTACAACATCTACCGCGTCTAGAATCAGTAGACAAATCTGCCATATTTGCTGTTCTTTCGGGTATGTATAGATCTGCCAAATAATGAGCAGGGTACAAAGAGGAAAAACGGTAGACAAAGGCACCCAAGCTCTGGCGTGTTTGCCAACAGATAAAGGTTGGTGAAACTTACGAATTACAAGCGCAATTGCAAGGAGTAGAAGAGGGCGAAGGAGGAATACCATGGAATACAGTGGAATATTCCACATATATTCTTTGTATGATAGGTTCAGCATATACATGCACAGTGTGTCAAGCCAATATGCAGAGGTATAAAAGACAGCATATGTTGTCACTGCGATGAACAAGCGTCGATCCCAACGGCTTTGGTATAAAATAGCACACAGTATATAATAGAAAGCAACCTCAAACAGTATCTTAAGAGTATAGCCATCACTACTACCTATAAAAAATGAAAATGAGGAAATAGCCAAAATTCCTACAGCGACAAAGAGCCAATAGGTTTTTCCTGATTTTTTTCGAGGAAAAAAAGAATCAAATAGGATGATTTCAGTCCAAACTGAAAGCGTGTTCCCGATTATAGTGAGTACGTTACCCCAAGCTTCTACCATATCTGCTGCGCCTGCCATTTAACAAATTTTTGCTTGTTATCGCGGTAGCTACGGGCGCTAGCAGGCAAAGTATGCCCTGTAGTCAAAACTGCGCCGGTGCTTTGCAACGTTTGTAAGTAGATCATATTGACTAAAAATCGTTTGTGAATTCGCAAGAATCCCTGCGAAAAGAGAAGCTCTTCCAGCTGGGCCATCGTCAAACGTGTATATAATTTCTCTCTTTGCCACCCAACTAGGTGCAAACACTGTTCATGACCTTGACTCTCCACATAGGCCAGAGCTTGTATGGGGACAGGCATGCTTTCACCCTCACAAAAAATCTCCACCTTACGTTGGCGTGTTCGGCACACGTTGAGGGCATCAGAAAAATATAAAGAAAGCTTTTTGTCAAGTTCGGTTTTGGACAAATATCTAAACGCATCTACTTCGTAACCTTCTGGTGCGTACTCGCTGAAATTTGTTACAAAAATTAGAACAGCCTCTGGGTTTCTTCGGCGCATATCTCGTGCCAAGCTAATGCCGTTTTTCTCTCCGAGGTCAATATCAAGAAAGAGAATATCACAATTTGTCAGTAACTCTGCGTTTATGTCGTTTGCATTTGTCAGACACTGAATGGTCATGGATTTAGGAGAATATGCCGGCAGGGTCAATATTCTTTTATACATGTCATGCGCAAAAGTAGTGTCATCATCACAAATTAGTATGTGTATCATGTTTCCCCCTATTTTGGAATACTTGCCACTAGTAAGACGCTCTCGTGTTTTCAAAATAGTGAATCCTCCGTCAATTGTCAATATGTATTAGCACATTTTCTTAAATATACCACAAACGTGGTAATTAATCAATGCAATACCACAAATGGACGATTTCCGAATTGTACACTATAGAGAAATACAAGGAGGGGAAGATGTATGGTGTATGAATTCGGCGCACGCTTATTACAGCTGCGGAAGGCAAAAAATCTGACTCAGCAGGCATTGGCTGATCGCGCTAAGGCACTTGACCCCGACCTGCGATTATCTGATTCAGTCCTTGGTAAATATGAAGGTGACCGCGCGGTGCCACGGCTGACAGAAGCTGCAGCACTTGCCGAGGTGCTGGGCGTTTCACTCGATTTTTTGACGTGTGGTGAAACTAGCCGTACTTTGCCACTAAAAGGGCTGACTGAAACTCAAATAGAGCTATTACTGGAATTAACTAAGCTTTTACGTCAACAAAATGAAAAATGCTCACAAAACAAGCAGTGAATAAAACCGACTATTGAACAAGCAACTCTTATCGCGCAACTGATTCAAGAAATTATGGGCTGAATTTTGCATTCGTGCTATATTTTTTGCATTCGTGACGCTTTTTTGGAAGATTATTCCCAGAGTGAGTAAAATAACAATGCTAGGAGTTGGTATATATGGAGACTTTAGCGGTAAGGGTAACACACTTCTTTCTGCAAAAGCACTATATTGAGTCCGACCAAGCTGAATGGTTTCAATATGGCCTTGTCCGCCGTATGATGGGTGCTCTTACCTTCCTTTTGCTTCTACCCATCGGAGCTATAGTGGTGGGTTTGGGAGGATCTTTTTTTTACTTGCTTGTTTTTCGCTTTTTGCGAACGAGGACTGGTGGCTATCACGCAAAAACCCCGCATGGTTGTCTGCTAGCATCTCTTAGTACAATGTTAATAGCATTGTCATTGGCGAATTGTATCCAAACACCGTTTTTAGGTAGCGTGGTTTTGTTTGGAGCAGCTCTATTTGTTGTCGCATTAGCTCCCGCAAATAATGCATCTCTTCATCTAACAGCCGACGAACTTGCTGCTATTCGTCCAAGAGGTTTGCTTCGCCTTGGCGTAGTTCTTTTAGTAGGGTACCTTTTTCTCCAAATATATATGCCGATTGGAAGCTGTGTGGCGGTTTCTTTGCTGGCTGTTGCGGTGATGCTTATACTGGCTAATTTAGGATTTGGAGTGCAATGATGTACAGTACTCTTTTTCAACCAAATTGACAATTTGAGAAAGGAAAAAACTATGAAGGCGAAGGAAACTATTGTACAGAGCTTGGTGCAGAAAGCAGCTCAGGCGATCATCAAACGTGAAAGCGAAGGGTGGCCACCTGATAGCTTATGGAGTGCCTTCCAACCTCACAGACCTGAGAAATCACTCCATAGCCAGAAAAACCAAAATAAGTGACAAAGTGACTATCAATGACTTCTTCGCGCCCGCCGCATTTAGTATGCGGTGGGCGCTTTTTTTATATTATATCGCCTTTTTACTCATACCCTATGTGTCCACATAAGTGGACCTCCGATTTGGTTTTGCCATTCTCATGAAAGCCAAAACCAAACGGAGGTACCATTTATGAAGTCTATTGATCTTGAAAAATACTATACCCGTCCGCTCTGCGAGGGAAATGATACGACCCTGCTTGTTTCCGATGAAGTGGCTGATGCGCTAGAAGAATTTATCCGTGAGGAAAATAACTACACTCTGCGTCGATATCGCGCTAAAGCTTACTATTCCCTCGACTGTGAGGACGGTATTGAGCATCATATCCTTTTCAGACAAGAAACACCCGAAGAACTCTATGAGAAAAAGCTGACGATTCAGCAGCTCAATCGGGCTCTTGCCAAACTTCCCTTAAAACAGAGCCAACATATTTATGCACATTTTTTCCTCGGAAAAAGTTGTCGGGCGATTGCCATGGCGGAACAAGTGTCGGTGAGGGCTGTTCAAAAGTCTCTGCGCAGTGGTCTGAAACGGCTAGGTAAAATTCTGAAAGAAAATTGAGCCAACTGGTTCGTTTTGGACATTTTTTGAAATGGTTATTAGGAGACAAACATTTCTTCCCCCCGTTTGTCTCTCATGTGCCTTGAAAAGTAAAAATCCGACATTTTAGCAACATACAGCCTGTCTGGCCGCAACCCATGGAGCGACGGCCAGCACGGACGGAAATACCGCCAGGATACCGAGCCAAAGAGGAGGTGAATTCTCCGGCTATGGTGGAGCGATTAAACCCTGAATTTCCGGATGACCTGCAAGAACTCAATCAGTAAAGTTTGATACAAGTCCTCATCGCGGTGACCATTCACCATGCTGCATTTCAGCAAAAGAGGTGAAAACTGGTCATACAGCAGCTCCACAGCCTTGCTGTCGCCGTTCTTTGCCACCAAAATGGCATCTCTAAATGCTCCCATCTTAGTTTTCCTCCATTTCTTTACGGATTTTCTCGCAAGCGTTGCGACGGTGTGTACTTACGGTGTTCTTTTCGACACCCAGTTTGGCAGCCGTGTCGGACACAGATAGCTGTTCGACATACAGCGAGATCATAACCTCGCATTCCTTCGGCGTCAGCTTATGCAGATACTTTCGGATGCTCTCCCACATCAGTTTCGATTCGACAATTTCCTCCACCGGTCTTGTCGTGGGCGTATACATTTTATCCACCTCCTCGGAACATTCCTCGATAGAGATCTCGCTTGCAGCCTGCTCCGCTTTCGCGCGCAGGTAGGATGCACGGCGATTGTAAAGAGCCTTCGTCAAGCACTTCGTAAAGCGCGCAGCCAGCTGCGCGTCCTCACCACTAAACCATAACTTGTTTTTCTTTGCCATCGTAAACCTCCTGAATTTTGAGTTTCATTGAATAGACCTCAAAATTCAGGAGGGGCGCGGGCAGAAAATGGCGGCCCTCTGCCGCCAAAACAAAAAAGAAACAAAAAAATACGCCAGATGGTTATAAAAACCATCTGGCATACGAATAATACACGAAAAACTACGCGGCGAAGGGACTTTTGAAAGGACACAGTAGCGCTTGAAGTTTTCCCTGCCTTAATACGGCATAGCTCCGCTTACCGGAGCGTCAAGCACATCTACCATGCAATACGCCTTTCAACTAAATATGTCCCACAAAAAGAAAAAGCCCGGCAAGCAAAAACTTGTCGGGCAGAAAGTGGATTTACTTTTCTTCCATCCAACCAAGGAATGTCTGCAATTTCTGTATGTCACCGTCATTGAGGTCTTGCAGTCGGTTAAAGATATTGATACGGTCGGTTTCATCCCCGGCACCGGTAAAGAATTCCTGCGGGGTTACGCCGAGGTAATCACAGATGCGCAGAAATTCGTGCATCGAGGGCATTGCCTTGCCAATCGAAATACTGCGCATATAGCTGCCGCTTTTGCCAAGGTCAAGGCTCATTTTATGTTCAGAAACGTGGAGGCGATGGCGCAGCTGCGTGATGCGCTTACGGACAAAATTCTCATATTCGGCTACCTGGAGCAAGCAGATACACCCTTTCCCATTTATACTATAATATGCAAATATTGTAATATAAATCGCGGTAGAGCGTTCAGCATTGATGTATCAGTTTTCGAACGATTGCCAATAAGTTGACGATTAAATAATGAATTTCGAAAAAAGTTTTTTCAAGCGCTGTGTTTCAGATGATAAGCAGCCGGTCGGGAAAGCGTAAAATATGGTCGATATGCGCAATCGCCCCGGCTAATGTATCAAAGCGCCCCTCGCACGGATCGGGCACCTCAGTTAAGGCGGTGGGGTCTGCCGTAAGACCGTTTTCCTCCAGCCACGCATCAAACGCCTTGCGCATCGCTGCGGCGTTGGCGCGCTTTTCCTCTTTGATGACACGCTCATCAAGGTAGATAATGGCATCATATTTGTGGGCTGCGGTGTTATGGGTAATTTCAGCAAAGATGATCCTGTTTATATAGGTATGGAATAAGAGTTCCACCCCCAACTTGTGCAGCTCGGTTTCTGCGCGCTGGCGCTCGGAAATTTGCGCTTTTTCGCCCAACGCAGTGCGCAGCTTCCGGAACAATTCATCCCCGTTTGCAGGATAGAACGCAGTACCCTTGGTGTCCTCGATTTCCTCAAAGCAGTATGCCTGCTGCGAGGGCGACAGCATCCCCTGTTCAGCCAGCTGTGTGGCATTGAGAAGATCCTGCCGATAGGATTGCGATAACGACATTGCGAATTCCTTTTTCATAAAAGACCACTCCTTGCTTATAATTGGTGAATCTAGTATGAATTATGATTCTTATTCGTGTCGAAATCGCTCGAAGTAAAAGATATAAGGTAAATAGTTCATACAACAATCATCAAGATTCTTGCTTCAGCTGCTTATAAACTGCCAGCATCTCACCATTACTGTCCGAACACTAACTCCAAGGGGTTCATTCTCACGCCACCTTGCATTACCTCAAAATGCAGGTGGTTGCCCGTGCTGTCGCCGGTGCTGCCTACATAACCTATAACCTGCCCTGCCGTTACCGCTTCCCCTGCGGTAACGGCAGTTTGCGTCATGTGGGCGTACCGCGTGGACAAGCCCGCGCCGTTATCCAGCAGCACCTGATTGCCGTAGCTGTCGTTCCAGCCGCTGACCAGCACCGTGCCGCTGTGGGCAGCCAAGATAGGTGTGCCCTCCGGTGCGGGAATATCCGTGCCGCGATGCCCGGCATTGCCGAAAGCGTCCACTTCCCCGAAGTGGCAGGATATATAGGTGTGTCCCGGCAGCGGCCAGCACAACTCGCCATCGGCAACAGCAATCCCGCCGCACAGAGCAATCAGACTGGGGCGCATTTCCTCGGATAACAGCTGGTGCAAAATGTCCCGCTGGTCTTGCGTAAAGCGGTACAAATCTGCCAGTGCGTCCACCGATTTGCTGCTGACCGTGATGTGCAGAATGTACTCCGTGACCGGCTCCGGGTCAGGTTCGTCCTCGGTCGGTTCCGGCGTGGCGGTCACTTCCTCCACCTCGGCACTTATTTCGTGCATCGCCCAAAAGGTGTCCTGAATCAACCGCTTTTTGCCTTCGTCTATGACAACCACATCGCCGTCGTTGTTCAGGTTGTTCTGTACAGCGAAGACGGCCAGCACTTCGGGCCAGTAGCTCGCCCAAGTGTGACCGTCCTCGTAGTCGTATTCCATCGTGGTTTCGCTGCACTCCGGATGCGCCGACACAACGTCATTGATCGCTGTGCCAAAGTCTGCATTGGTTTCGGCAACAATTTCGGCAATAGGGATGCTGTTCGGGTCGCCGGATTCATCGGCAAACAAGATGCCCATCGGCGAGCCGATCACCGCCGCAGCCGCGCCTATGACCATCGCCAGCAACAGCACCACGCCGCCCGCGCCAAGCAACGCCAGCAGCGAACCGGCTGTGCGCCGTATCGTGCGCGCCAGCACTGCTTTCAGCCGCAGCCACGCAGCTTGTAGCACCGTGCGAATCCTGCCCAGCGCGGCTTGCCTGATGCCACCGGAAAAAGCAGGGACAGTATCGGGCAGTCTGACGCCGCTGCCAAGCACCGTGCCGCCCGCCTGCTTTTGCAGATGGCGGCGTACCGTTTCGCGCGTGAGGTGTTGGCGTTTCAGCGCCTGCATTTTGTCACGGTAGGAATCGGGCGTTTTGATTTCCCGCTTATCCAGCGCCTTTTGCCGAAAGCGCTGACGTTTGAAGGTTTCTCTCTTGTCAGTGGGTTGCGCCAAGGGGGTATTTTCTGTTTCAGCGGGCTGGGCGGCGTGTGTGGTTGGCATACGCTGGCGCTTTTCCTGCAAAATTCGGAACTGACGGTAGCTGATTCGTCCTGTGTCCAGCGCCTTGCCTTGCAGACTCTCTGCCGTGTGTATGGCTTTTTCGGAAACAACCGTCTGGGCGTATTCTTCCGGCGTCTGCTGCTCGGTATCTGCTGCAGATTCTGCCTGCCGCACTGTCTGCTTTCGCTTGGCTTCAGCTTTTTGCAATGCTGCGCGTATCAGCCGCTTGCGCTTATACTCCATAGTTAGCGCTCCCCACGGTTGGCGGCATTGCGCTCCTGCATCAGGCGTTTATACTGGTCAGGGGTGCATTTCATCGGCATAATGCCAATGGGGGTCGGCAAGAACAGCTCCGGGTCACGGAACAGCTTTTCGTAGTGGCGGAACTGCTTGTCGGTCAGGCTGCAAAATTCCTCCCCGGAAAAACCGCAGATAAAGAAATTGCCCGCGATAACATCGTAGTCCTCAATGCAACGGTTCAGCGGCAGACCGTCCACCTTGCCCGAATCGTTGCAGATAAGCGCCACCTTGTCCTTTGACCACGGATATACGGCCTGAATATCCCCGCCGACAAGCCGCTGAAGGGGGTGCAACTCATTTGCAACGAACCGTTCCTCCGGATATTTGCCCGGCTGAACATACAGAATACGGATTTTGTTCTCGTTAGACATTGCAATAACTCCTTTTTTGACAATAAAAATACCGCTGTATCGGGTGATACAGCGGGGGTAACAAATATGAGGTGTTCGACTCCTTATGCGTTAGACGGGGGCGCTTGACTGACGGCCACCTTCGCCGCCACAAACCACCGTCCATCTTCAAACCATAACTCGCGCTCTTTGCCTTGAATCATACAGGTATAGCGGTCGCCAACACCGCCCACGTCGGCGGCACGGCGGCAGATGTCCTTGATCTTGTCGATTTTGTAGACCTGCCCTTTATCAAAAATAATCTGCAGAGGTCGCAATCGTCCCTCGGTGCTGAAGCGTACATCGACTGCCACATATCGCTTCTCTCTTTGTACCATTATGTATGCTGCCTCCTCAAGCTGTATGAAAGTACCCAACCGGGTGAATATTATGGTCATCGTAGGCGTTAATGCTGCCCAGCACCGGGTCTGTGTATACTACGGCCCTCTGCACACTGCGGTAGCCGTACCGCTGGCGCAGCGTGTCCACTGCTCTGTCGATGTGTTCCAGCTTTTCGCGCTTTTCCTCGTTGGAGAAAAAGCCCAATTGCACCGCGCAGTCTGCGGGGCACAGGTCGGCACCGCGCACACCGATGCCGCGCAGGGGCTTCGGCCACGAATAATTGCGCTTGAACAAATCAAAGGCGATGCGGGCAATCTCGATGCTTGCATTGGTGGGGTTGTCCAGCTTTCGGCGGCGCGTAAAGCCGGACAGTTCATTGTCCCGCACATAAATCTCCACCACATTGCACTTGCTGCCGAGGTCGCGCATACGCATAGCAACGCTTTCGGAGAGCAGCACCAACATCAGCCACACATCTTCATCTGTGGTCAAATCGCGCGGCGTGGTGGCGCTGTTGCCCACACTCTTAATGGCAGAATGTGCATCCTGCTTGGCGACCGGCGTTTGGTCCAATCCGCGCGCAAATGCCGAGAGTGTATAGCCCATCACGCCAAACCAGCCCTTGAGGACTTCAGGGTTCGTTTCCGCAAGCTGACCGATGGTGCGGATGCCGTAACTGCCGAGCTTGCGCTGTGTGGCATTGCCCACATACAAAAGGTCACCCACCGGCAGCGGGTAGACAATTTGCTTATAATTATCAGGCTCGATGACCGTTATGGCATCAGGCTTTTTATAATCGCTGCCGAGTTTTGCGGTGATTTTATTAAAAGAAACGCCAATCGAAACGGTGATTCCCAACTCCCGTTTAATGCGGTCGCTGATTTCTTTGGCAATTTTTACAGGGTCCCCAAACAAACCCAGACTGCCCGTAATATCCAGCCACGCCTCGTCCAAGCCAAAACTCTCCACTTGGTCGGTGTAGTCACGGAAAATCTCGCGCACATAGCTGCTGTATTTCTGGTATTTGCCATAGCTGGCAGGAACCACGATCAGGTCACGGCAATGCTGCTTTGCCTCCCAAATGGGCATTGCCGTTTTCACGCCCATTCTCTTGGCGGGATAGCTTGCGGTGAGAACGATACCGTGCCGCGCCTCCGGGTCGCCGCATACGGCAATGCTTTTCCCGCGCAATTCCGGGTGTTCCTGCATTTCAACGCTTGCGTAAAAGCAGTTGCAATCGCAATGCAGTATATGCCGCTGTCCCATATTGTTCCCACCTCCTATACGCCTATTGTAACACCACAATGTTTCTCTTTCAAGTGCATTTTACATGACTATAAACGAAAATCCGTGTAATCGTACACTTGACTTTACATACAGAAAGCAGTACAATATAGTTGAGGTGATATACCGTGAGCAACTGGAATAAGCGTATTCGTGCCGCGCGTGAAGCGCAGAAGATGACCCGCGAGATGGTCGTACAGAAAATGCAGCAGTTCCTGCCGGAATCCGAGAAGGCTGTGTCCACACGTTCCTTGATGTCGTGGGAGGCCGGCGAGCGCGAACCCCGCGTTACCGTGGGTGTGGCGCTGGCAAAGGCTTTGGGGTTTGAAGATATAACAGTTTTGTATCTGGATTCCGAACCCAAGCTGAATCAGGCGGGGCAACAGCGTTTGGGGGAATACCGTTCCATGCTGCTGCACACGGCAGAGTTTACCGAGAAACCGGAACCGACACTGCGATTGCTGCCGGTCTATTTACAGCCTGCCTCTGCCGGTACCGGTCAGTGGCTGGACGATGACGCCCAAGAAATGACCGAAGTGGACGAATCCGTACCCACCAAGGCGGAGTTCGGTGTCCGCATCGCCGGTGACAGTATGGAGCCGCGCTTTGTGAACGGGCAGACCGTGTGGGTCAAAGCTGCACAAGACGCCAACAACGGTGATATTGTGCTTTGCACCTTGAACGACCAAGGCTATTGCAAAAAGCTGCGCAAGGACGAAAACGGCATTGCGCTGATTTCCCTGAATAAAAAATACGCCCCCATCCCTGTGCGGGAGGAGGACGAGTTCAGAATCGCCGGTATTGTAGTAGGATAAGGAAGGAGCGTCGCGTATGTGTGGACGGTATCAGTTTTCTGCCGATGAGTATAAAGAGATTCGCCAGATCGTGCGCGATGCACAGCGCCGCAGCGAGGGAAATGAACTCAATTTCCCAATGGCAGGAGATATTTGCCCCTCGCAGGTGGCACCAGTGCTGGTTTCACGCGGGGAGAAGATCGTGGGCGAGTTCCAGCAATGGGGGCTGCCCGGTTTTCGCGGCAGACAGCAAATCATCAATGCCCGCGCCGAAACGGTGACGGAAAAACCGATGTTTCGCCGCAGTGTTGCCTCCCAGCGCTGCGTGATTCCCGCCACCGGCTTTTATGAGTGGGACAGCGCCAAGCACAAATATTTTTTTCAAATGCCGGGACAGCCGATTTACTTGGCGGGCATTTATGATAATATAAATGGTGTGAACTGCTTTATCATTCTGACCACCGCGCCCAACGACTCGGTAGCTCCCATCCACGACCGTATGCCGCTGCTGCTCTCCCACGAGCAGGTGCGCCCGTGGTTGGTGGACGCGGGCGCAGCGCTGGAGCTGCTTTGCAGCCGCCCGCCGCTGCTGCAGCGCACGAGCTGTGACGGGCAGTTGGGCTTTGATGATCTTGCGTGAGAGGGTTCTATGGATCAAATCGAGAAATTTGTAAAAGATTCGGGACTGAGGATTCCTGCCTACAATGTTTGTTTTTATGACAGCAACGGCACCGATGAGATTCTGGACAACATTCTTTGCAGCAAAAAGCGCGCCAACACGGGGCTGTTCAGCCTGTTTGAAGCCCAGATGCAGCTGCTGCCGCGCACGGGTGATTACACGGTCGTGCTGGGCAGCGATATGCAGCCGCGTTGCATTACCCGCACCACAAAGGTGGAGATTGTCCCGTTTGAAGATGTGACGGCAGACTGTGCCGCCGCCGAGGGGGACGGCCCCCTTGCCGCGTGGAAGAAAGCCCACCGCAAGGCGTTTGCTGCAGCGTGTGAGGAAATCGGCATCGATTTTGATGAAAGAATGAAGTGCGTCTGCGAGTATTTTGATGTGGTTTACCGCGCAGTTGGACAGTGAGATAAATCGAAGTTTGTGATAGTAGATAATATGGAATGGTTTAATGTTTTTGGGCTGATTTGTTGTTTCGGATTCATGATAATCAATATTCCGGGAACTTGGTTCGGGTGGTGGTCTGACGAAGCATTTGCACTATATCTGATTGTAGATACCATATTGGTAATGCTTTATTGTGCTATTTGGATTATATGTTTTAAGAAAAACAGCGTTTTCAGAGCATTAGCACTTTCTATTATTCCTTCAATGTTGTTCTTATTTAGTGGGATTATGAGTAGGTCATTGCTATTGATTATTGCATCAGTATTATTCGCACCAAGTCATATTATGATTTCATATAAAAATGTAAAATGATATTTACAAATTCTAGTTTGTAGAACAAATCCGCAACAAATGACAGCAGTTAGGAGAACCCCATGATTTTACACATAAACAACAGTGAGTATGATTACCACACCTTGGTCAAGGTTGCGGAGATGGCAGGGCTTGCGGGCCTTGTCGGCTTTCACGAATCCGAGGACGGCTATATTGTCAGCTTCCCCGATACAGAAAACACGCAGGCGCTTATTAACGACTACCAAGCGCGTCTGCGTGATTTAGAAAACAATATCTGGCAGTACTAAACTGCCACTGACTCCAAGGCGGGCTTCGGCCCGCCTTTTCTTTATGCAAAATCATTTTTCTGCGGTTGCCTCACCCGGTTTGGTCGTGATGAGCTTATACACCGCCGTATCCTTGGGTTCCAGATTGGAGAACGGTATCATGCTGTTGCCCATCTTGATAATGCCGTGTCCCTCGCTGGCGTTGCGCAGAAATTCCAGCTGCGGCTTGGACAGCCCGTACAGGCGTTCCAAGGCTTCCAGACTTTTCGATTGCCGCAGCATAATGACAAACTCGCTGTTGGAAAGCAGCGCATACGCCACGGGGTTATCCAGATAGTCCTGAATATCCTGCGAGATGCCGGTGGCGTAGGCATTGTACTTTCGGAATCTTTTCCAAGAGGAATACAGGAAATTGGAACTCATCGGGTCCTTTAACAGCACATGAATCTCATCAAAGTAGATCCATGTTGCCGCCGTGGCGTCCTTGCGGCGGTTGGTCATCACCTGCATATTGATGAACTCCAGCAGGGACATCATGGCAATCGGGCGGAGCTGGTCGCCCAGACTTTGGATATTAAAGCAAATCAGGCGGTTGTTCATATCCACATTGGTGGTGTGGGAAAACGCCTGCAAGCTACCGTTGGCGAATACATCCAGCATCAACGCCAGCTGCTTTGCGCGGCGCAGGTTGGATTTGTTCAAATCTCGATACAAATCACCGAGCGTCGGGCAGGGCGCTGTGTAGCCGGAGGCAATCAGCGGTTTGTAAATGTTTTTGAGACTGGCAGCAATCAGGCTTCGGTCCTCCGGCTGAAGATGCCCATTCTCGCCGATCAGCTTGTCCAGCATCGACAGCACAAACTCGATTTTGGCAACATCGGGCGGCACATCGGTCTTGGGGTCGTAATGATAATCCAGCGGATTAAAGTGTGTCCGGCTGTCCACAGACACCTTGATTGCCTCGCCGCCCAGCGCCTTGACCAGCAGCTCATATTCATTTTCCGGGTCCACCAGAATGAACCGCGCGTTCGGCCAGCGCAAAAACTCCATTATAATTTCCATCTTCACGCTCATGGATTTGCCGCTGCCGGAGGTGGCAATCACCATCGCATTGCCGTTGATGAGCTTGGTACGGTCGCCCACGATCAGGTTGCCGGTAATTGCGTTTCTGCCGTAGAAGATTCCCTGCGGGGATTGTACCTCCTGCGCCACAAACGGCACCAGCGCCGTGACGCTGCGGGTCAGCATCATGTGGCTGCTTTCCACACGTCGCAGCCCATAGGGCATGGCGGTGTTAAAGCAGTTTTCCTGCTGAAAGCGCATCTCGGTAAAGCGGCAGTTGAAATTGGCAGCTGCCGATTGCAGTGCATCGGTTTCCTGCCGCAATTCGTCCGGCGTGTCGGCAAAGAACGCCACACTCAAAAGCACCATAAATACCTGCTGGTCACCCTCACAGATGGCATTGCGGATTTCAGCGGTGTATTTTTCCTGCTGCTGGTTGCGCGGGGAGATGGTCGCCATAAAGTCGAGATTTTCCACATTGCGGCGGTTGGCACGGAACTTTTCGGAGTCAATCTTCATTTGAGAAGCCTCGATTTCCCGCATTGCATCCTCGGTTTCTACCGGTGTAATATCAATGCTGAGAACGATGTACGGCACCTGTTGGAGCAGCGTCGCCACAAAATTATCGCTCAGCTGCTGCGGATACTGCGCAATCGTCATCGCCTTGGCAAATCCGTCGTCTATTTCCGCGTGTTGGGGTGTAAAGCGCATCGCATCGGGTGCAATCGTGTTGCGGAAATCGTTGCCCAATTTTCCGTAGTCATCAAAGCTGAACTGAAAGCGTCCTTCCTCGCCGCGGCGAAAAAAGTTGTGTAGTACCTCTAATCGGTCGTTGTTTGTCATTGGTTTGATTGTACAGCCCAGATTGGAAAGCTCCGCCAGAAGGTTGCCCTGCACCTGCCGCAGACGGCTGCGGGCATCGGTGACATTCTGTTTGTTGGTGGATAGAATCAGATACTTGTGCTGCACCACATTGCCCGCGTCTTGGACGCATTGTCGGATTCGGCGGTTGCGTTCTACACGCCACTTATCCAAGCCGTCAAGGTTGCGGTGCAGCAAAACATTTTCGCGGAAGGACTTCTCGTCCATACGCTGGCTCACAATGCAGATTTTTAGCCAGCAGTCAGAAGGCACACCCATATACACCTTGCCGAGCAGGTTAAGGATTTTTGCTTTATTGTCCTCATCGCTCATTGTAAAGTTGATGTCCGGCATGGACCACATCTGGCTGTACACATTGCCGCAGCGCCATGTCCCGTCCTCATAGATTCGGTCGATGGGGATGCTCTGCTGCACACTGCGCGGCACCTTGCGGCTGCCGTAGGTTCTTTGGGTGGACGCATACTCACTTAAACGCAATCTTCTTCACCTTTCCTTTTTGTTTGGGGCGCAGTTCGGTTTTCCATACCCGCCAACCGCTGTACAGAATCGTGCTTTCCAACACGATGATAACAAACTTTTCAAACGGCAGCCCGTCATAGCTTAAAAATCCCGCGGCGGCAATGGGTGCCGCGGCAAGGATACACAGCCAGCTGGCGGTTTCCTGCCCCAACAGCGGTTTTGCCCATAAATAAATCAGCACCGCCAACCCAATGGCGATGCCGGAACAAAGTAACTGGCGCAGGGTCAGCCCCATAAAGATTTCCTCTTGGTAGCGCCGGATGTCTTTATTGATTGGTATCTGCATACTTTTACAACCCCATCATTTCGTGGATTATGCGGTCAGAGCCTTTGATCAGCCCGACCAGCACAAGCATATTGAAGATAATTTCGGTCAGATAACTCCACACCATTGTGGTTGCCTCGCCGCCTGAAACTGTGGGCGTGCTGACAAAAGCGGCGTAGATGACACACGCCAGCACGATGACCGCACCCTCCAAGCAGACGCCGACATAGCTCTTAATAAAGGAAATGCCGACCGACTGTGTGCTTTCCCCGGCAAAGCTCGCCAGCGGCAAGGGAGCCAGCGCCGTGTACATATACAGGCGAAAGAACCGCCCGTACACGGTGAGAATCATCACGAACGACAGCACTGTGATGAACAGACTGCCCAGAATCGTGACAAGCCACAAAGGGATGCTGGCTAAGAAGCCGACATTTTCAATGGCAGACTGCACCTCACCGGGCAGTGTGACCATCGCCTGTGAGATGCCGCCCATACCGGCAGCCATATCACTGACCACGCCATTGCAGATGGAAAAGATGTTGAGCATGATGTCCATGCCGTAACCCATCAAGGTTTTGGCTGCCACAAAGCGAATAAGGTACTGCACAGCAGCCTCCGGGCGTTTGAGTTCATGGAAGTTGGCGGTGTTTTTGAACAGCGATATGGCAAAGAACAGCACAATCAGCGCATAGCCGATGCCGATCATCGCATTGTGCAGGCTTTGCATTACGCCCCATACCGCGCCGCCCTTAAAAGTTTGGGGGCTGGTTGTCACCAGCCCCCAAAGCTCTGTTAATTTTCCGTTCCAAGTGGAAAAGGCATTGTTCAGATTTTCTACGATCCAGTTTTGGTTCAAAGTTTCACCTTCTTTCGGATAAAAGAAATGACCGCCTTGCTGAAAAGCAAAACGGTCGCTGTGTTTTTTCCACCATCACACATTATGCGGTTGGGTGCAATGGGAAAATGCAGGGTTTAAAGTCTGCCACTCATTCCATCGGATTCTTCCTTGCCAATAAGGTACAAAAATGCAATAGCGGGAATTCGATAGATTTTAGGAGAAGTTTCATGGCGCGTCACGCCAAAGTCCTCCAGCTGCTTCGTGATGACAAAGGCATCTGTAATGCCAGCTTTAGGATCATTGCACAATTCTACAATGCCATCCGTCTGCGGTATATGCGAATTGTTTTTGTATTTGACTTCACACAGAATTTTTTGCTGCGGGAGTTCAATTACGGCATCGACCTCTTTTTGATTTTCTTTTGCCTTTCGATAATAGCCAAGCTGCGCGCCTGTCCCTTGATAAAACGATACCAGATGCTTATATACAGTGGTTTCAATTAAAAGTCCCAACTCACGCTCATCGGACAGAACATCGTCTACCATCAGAACTGCATTGCGAATGGCAGCATCCGCTATATAAATCTTAGGCCGCCCTTTCAGAACCGACTTGCTTCCGACAGCGATTGGATATGCCATATAAATCAAGTTGGATTTTACAAGGGCATCCACATAGGATTCAATGGTGTTCGGGGATATATTATCCAACTCTTTAGCCGCAGTCGTGGCACTAAAGATTTCTGTTGAATTCATGCACAAGTATAGGAATAGCTTTTCCATCAACAGTGGACTGCGAACTTTGAACAAGGTAAGCACATCGCGCTTTATTACCTTATCCACAACATCCTCACGCAGCATACGCTGCGCATAAAGATCATCATCGGACAGCGCCAGTTCCGGAAAACCGCCGATGGTAAGATAGCGGTTGAAATGCTTAACCAACGGTTCAAAGCGCGCCATCAAATCCGCGACCTCGGCATTTTCCATTTTAGGCATATCTATGATTTTTAAGTGGTCCGGCAGTAACGGCATATCATCCAACTGCAAAAGCTGGCAGTATTCATAAAAGGAAAGCGTAGGAATTTTAATGACTGTCCAACGACCTGTTCCGCTATCGGTTGACGCATCCTCAATAATAGGGCTTGCCGAACCTGTGGCCGCCAGCCGAATGTCTTTACGACTGTCATAAATCACTTTCATCCAAAGTTCCCAATTTTCGGTGTACTGAATTTCGTCAAAGAAAACATAGCGCACACCCTCTACTGGGTACATGGAATCGTAAGCAGATAAAACCATATCAACTCCCGCCATTTTCAGTACGGGGTTATCAAAGGTTGCATAAAAGATATTTCGCGGATTCACACCGTTATCAATCAGGTGATTGATGATTTGATAAAGAATGGTCGTTTTACCTACGCGACGTGCGCCGGAAAGAACAGCAAAACGCCGAATCGTCTTATGCTGCATAATTCGCAGTGTTTCATGATAGGCAACACGATGCTGTGGTCGATCTTCTTCTTTCGCAGCGCTTGGATTTCTCCACCAAGGATTGTAATTTCGGAGGGCTTTAATTACCTGCTCATTTGTCACCAATGCCACACTCATCACCTCATTATACTGATTGAAAGTATTGGAATCTTGCTCAATATAATATAGCATTTTCCGGGAAAATAATCAAGTATAATGAGCGTAGTGCTTCTTCTTACAGAATCATATCCAGAATATCCTTAGCAAAGTAGATGATGACACCACCAAAGAAGGTCATAAAGCCCTGTGCGCGCTGCCCGGCATCGTGGCTTTTGAGGGCAAGACCGATCTGCACAATGCCGAAGCCTAGCAGAATAGCGCCAATGGCTTTAATGGCGCTGAACACAAAATCACTCAGTGCATTGATGGTCGCCAGCGGGTCGTCCGCATACACAGGCAAAGCCATCACAATGACAGCAGCGGCAACCGTGGCAACCGTCAGATAACTGCGCTTGATTTTGCGCTGGGTTTCCGGTGCGGATACAGGTTTTTTGATTTTCATAACAGAGATTCCTCCCATTCTTGTAATTCATCATATAGATCTTCGGTAATTTCGGGGCAGGTCAGCTCCGTCACATAAGCGAGCGATACGGTGCCGGCCTGCGCCATATAATCCGGGGGCATCGTGTAGCCCTCCGGCGCGGGGATGGGGGTTGCAGCCCGATGCAGCAGTCCCCGCGGGCTGCGGTAGTCGGGTGTGTATTTCAGGTTCGGGTGGTCAAAAAGGTTGTATTTCTTGTCCCTCACCGGCGCCTCGCCGCTGATCATTACAAGGCAGTCGCTGCGTTTCATGCGGCGCACCTCGTCCGGGGTCATCAACTCACGCCCCGTGACCTGATAGCTGTCGCTGGACGACCCGTGGCTGCCCTTGCCGATGCTCTGCCCCTTGGTGCGGATGGTCTGCTTGCCCAGCAGCTTGGAAATGTACTCAAAGGTGCTGTAATCGTTGCCGCCAAGGTAAACAAGGCTGTCGCAGTTGCCGATGATCGTTTCCCAGTCGTCCTTGTATTTGCTTTTGATCTGGGAAATATTTTGAAGAATGATATCGCAGCTTATGTTGCGGCTGCGCGCAACGGCAAGGATCTTTACAAAGTTTTCCGGCGTTGCGACATTGGCAAACTCGTCCATCATCAGGCGTACATGAACCGGCAGTGTGCCGTGGAATTCCGGCGTGGAATCCGCAAGGCGAAACAGCTGGTCAAACAGTTGGGTGTACAAAATCGAAACCATAAAGTTAAAGGTATCGTCATTGTCAGGGATAACGCAGAAGATGGCGCGTTTCTCCACGCCCAACTTCGGCAGGAACATTTCATCGGTGGCAATCATCTCGGCAAATGCCGCCGATTGCAGCATATGCAGATTGGATACCGCCGTGACCATAATGCTGGACAGGGTTTTCGCGCTGCCGAGCTTGAACGAACGGTATTGCAGCACAGCCGGGTGATGCGGGTCGCGCTGTTCCAGTTCACCGAACAGAATATCCATACGGTTTTCGTCGTAGCTGTCCTCACTGACCTTGCATTCCAGAATCATATCCATCATCGTGTTGAGGTTGCGCTCATACAGCGGGGATTCGTACAAGATATACAAAATCAGCGATGCCAGAAACATAACAGCGCTCTTGTCCCAGAACTCGTTTTCCCCGCCGGAGGCTGCCGGGTTCTTTTTGGTGTTGAACACCAGCGCATAGGCAAGCTTCATAGCGTCCTCATCGGTTTTCAGGTACGCTACCGGATTGTAATGTCCGCGGAAATGCACAAAGTCAATGACCGTCACGGTGACGCCGTTTTCCTCCATAGCACCGCCGAGGGAATAGGTCAGCTCCCCCTTGGGGTCCAAAAAGAAGTAGGAGCCGCTGCATTGCAGGGCATTCGGCTTTACAAAGAAGCGGGTCTTACCGCTGCCGGAACCGCCAATCACAACAACGTGCAGATTCCGCTGGTGCTGATAGGAATCATTGCTGAGGCGGACATTCTGGGAAAGAATGATTTCCTGCCACGGGTCCTTGCGGTTGCGGTAGCGTTCGTTCAATTCACTGGCATTGCCCCAATGGGCAGAGCCGTGTTCCTCGCCGGGGCGGCGGTCCGCCTGATCGAGTAGATAGCAATACACCCCCAGCGGGTACAGCACCAAGACCGCCAGCAGAAATTTCGGGGTGCTGCTGCACCAACGCAGGCTCAGCGGGTCGTTCAACAGCGCGGTAAGCCCTGCCGCCAAGGCGGACAGCCCGTGCGCCTGTTCGGTGATTTGCGCCAGCCCTGCCGCCAGCCAGAGCAGCGGCAGCAGCAAGGCAGCCCAGAGCCAGAGGTTCTGCCGATTCTTATTCGGGCGCATGGCGGTCAGCGTTCCTCTGCGCGCTGCAAATCACTGCGCGGGCGCTGCAAGTCCAGTTCCTTGCAGACGGAATCGCCAAACACCTTGGCCATCTCGCGCACTTCCTCCAACGCGCGGCGCTCCTCCCCGGCAGGGATATGCGCCCGCAAGCCGTTCAGCCTGTCGGCGGCATCGGCGGGCGGCGCAAGACCGAGCCGACCACAAACTTCAACAGACACAGCTAACGCCATCTGGTGTAGGTATTCTTCATTACCGACCTCTGCATAGCACTGTGCGGCTGTGGCAAGAACAATATCCGCAGGCAGACGCGCAAGGACTTCTTCATTGCTTGCACCGCTTGGATAGAGAATAAGATTTTCGTCAGCAAGAAAACCGGTGGGTTGCTTATCATCAAACTGCACCTCCACCGGTGACAAGGCGGACAATACCGCAATGGCTTTGCCAAGCTGGTCGCCCTGCAGCTCTACCGTCGGGCATGGCTTGTTGCCGTAGGTCGCGGAACGGTCATACACCTTGCCCACCGTAAAATAGCCGCCGGACCGCACCAACTGCGAAATGCCAACAGCACCCTTGCTGACCCTGCGCCCAAATTGGTTCCATCCGTCAAAGGACATCACGGCAGTCGCCTGCGGGCAGGCTTTCAGCACCAGTGCGGCATTGCCGGAGGTAATCCCGCTGCCCAGCCTGCCGCGCCCCAGCAGGTAGGCGGTCAGATCCGCACCGTCCTGCAAAACCTCCTGCAGCGCCTGCTTTTGGTCGGCCAGCACGGCATCGCGGTCGTTCTTCTTTTTGGCTTTCCAATCCTCAATGTTCATACGCTCATACATTTAGCGTTCCTCCTTTCGGGTCGCATTGACCGCGCGTTCCGCACTGCGGGCTGCTGCCTTGCGCAGCTGTGCCGCCACCGTCTTGAACGAGGGGCGGGGGTCAATATCCTCCATCGTCTTCCCGCGCGTCAGCATCGGATCGGGCGTCTGGCGGCGGGTTTCTGCGTTTTTTCGGTCAGCCGAAATCTTCTTGGGTACGGTATATCCAAGCTGCTCATAAATACGGTTGAGCTTGGATACATCCTCTGCCTTAAACATAATGTCGATTTTCTCGCCCTGCGCGCTTTTGTCCTTAATGGATGCAAACAGCACACCGTACTGTTTGGCATACGCCTTGAATTGGGCAAGATCCTTGGTCTGCAAGGGGATGATCTTCATCTCCTTACCCTCGCGCAGCAACCGATCAAGGCTTGTCTTGCCGCGCACTTTGGGGTTCTCTTTGGCGTAGGCAAGCGCAATCGCCAGCGAGTTCTTAAAGCCCAGCGCTGTCAGCTTGATAGCAACCTCAGAAAATTGCAGTGCTTCCCGCACCATCTGGTCAGCGGCTTCTCCGCCGTTGTTCATTTTTGTTCACCTCGCGTTCTTCTTTTTCAGCCTGCCGCACTTCCTGCCACTTCAGCTGCAAGGCGGCCGCATCGGTTTCAATGTCTGCGCAGGTATTCAGCTTCCTGCGCACGGTCCGCATCCGGGCAGACAGTTCCTCCAGCCGCCTCTTGCGGACATCCGGCGTCAGGACTTCCTTGTGGTTATACAGGTATTTGCGTTTTTGAGTAAGCACCTCCAGTTCGTGGGTCAGCCTTGCCTTGTAGGTCCTCAGTTCCTCGGTGGATTCGATTTTCTGCTCCCACAGCAAATCGCATTGCCGCCGATAGCGGTTGAATTTGCTGAAATCCTCGCGCAGCAGATAGTAGCAGCGCCGTCCGCTTTTGCCGCGGTAGCTTCTGCTCAGCAAGGTGCAGTAATGGTAGTAGCAAGCCATAATGCCGCCTACCTTTTTATACGGGCGGTTCAGTCTGCTGCGGCAGCGCGCACGGCGCACGACCGGAAGTTCCGGTTCTTTCTGCCAGCTTTGCTGCACAGGCTGGTTTTCTGCCTGATATTCCTGCTGCATTTCTGGCGGAAGTTTTTTCAGTTGCGTGAAAAACTCTCTCAATTCTGATTCGGAAAACTGCGGCGCAACACCATCCAGCCGCACAAACCTTTTGCTGTCTTGGTGCCGAACCGCCATGTGCTTGACGCGGGGACCGTACTTGACCTCATAGCCCATCTTTTGCAGCCTGCAGACAAAATCGTCAAAGTCGGAGCTTTCGGCAAGCGCCATTTCCACATCGGCTTTGACCATACCGCGCAGTGTCGGCTTGCCCTCGCGGCGGTTGCGCCATTCGCCATACGAGATGCCGCGCCCGTCCGTTTCTATGACCGACAACCGGTTTTGCCGGCACAGGTCATCGGAAATTTGCCGTATGCCCTGATAGTAGGTTTTGAAATCGTTGCGGAACATTTTGCCGTCCATAAAGGAAACCGAATTGACCACAATATGGTTATGCAGATGCCCCTTGTCCAGATGGGTGGACACCGTACACTCAAACCGATCTGCCAGACAGCGTCTGGCTAAATCGCAGCCGATTTGATGCACTTGATCCGGGCCGGCTTCGCCGGGCTTAAAGCTCTGAATAATATGGTACCCGACATTGCCGTGTCCGATGTCTTTATACCAGCGCCGTTTGGTTGCCTCCATAATCAGGCAGGCGTTTTGCGGGTCGCAGTTAAAGCCTGTGACATAGAGCTGGTGTTCCGTCTTGTCCTCGTTCTGGGTGTAGTGCATCAGCCGGTCGAGCGCATCCCCGCGAAAGACCTCGGTCTTTTTCGGGTTGGCGGCGTAGTCCAGGCAGTCTTTCAGGCGCTTGCGCACCGGCAGGATTTTTGTTGTCGCCATTATAACTGTTCCTTCATAAGCAGCCAGATGCGAATCATGATCTGCTGCGCTTCCTGCAGATAAGCATCCTCTGCCTTGCCGTTGAAGTTGGCAATGCGCGCCAACTGGTTCAGGTTGTTTCCGACCGCTGCCACCTGCCTTGCCAGTGCCTTGCAGCTGTCCGGTGTGCGGGGGTGAAGAGAAATGCCCATCAACGCGCAGCGGATATATTTCTCTCTGCAAATACCGGCGCACTGAACATTCCGGTTCAGTTCTTCCAGCTCCTTGTCGTTCATGTGGAATGTAATGCGATTGTTTCGTTCTCTGATTGTCTATTCCTCCCCAACAAAAAAGCCGACTGCATCGCACAATGCAATCGGCAAAAAGTTCTTATTCCAACCCGGCAGACAGGCGGGTTATGTTTGGCGGGATAACGCCGAATTTGTTTTCACTGAATATATTTTCAGTGTTATTGTGCCATCTGCCGTGCAAAAAGCAAGCAGTTCTCCTATGTGGCGGGAATTATTCCCACCAGAATTATCGTCTTAAGTCCATCGCAGAAATAGGGGTCTTAGGGGTTTTCCCCTAACAAGTTGTCGTTTGGTGTACCAAATGACGTGCTTGCCACGGCGTTGCTAACGCAATGCCGTTCCGAGCTTTCTGAAACAAACCAAGGTCGTTCACACCCCTTGCGGGCGCAGATTTCATCAATTACCGTGCCCATATGGTAGGCGGGCACCTTCAGATTCAGGGCATACTCGGTTGCAATGACATTGACCTTGTACCGCATCAGCCGCCTGAAAAAGGAAATCAGGTGCCGTTCCTGACCACTGATCTGGCTCATACGGCAGATATAAATTCTCTCGATATGTCCCGCCTTTGCCTCGCGCATCATCCTGCGGTAAGCAGGGCGGCGCAGCCAGCCGTGATGAATGTCATATCCCCAGCCAACCACTTCGGCACCATCGCGCTGTGCCTGCAGCATCAAAACATTCAGGGTGTTTTTGCTTTCTACATAGTTGCCGGGTACGCGCGCATACAACCATGCGCGCTGGGGTTCCTTTGTTGTTTTCATGGATTTTTGTTTCCTCTATTCTGTTTCGGTTTGTTTGGCAATTACAAGCAATCTGCCGTTATCGGTGATGTTGTCGCAGGTGGAAAGCGTGAGCAGCTTGTCGCCGTACTCAGCAAAGATGCCTGTATCGTACAGCGCCCGTGCCTTGCAGGCCGACACATAATCGGCAAAATCTTCCGGGGATGCTGCGTTCGCAAACCGATAGAACGGGAACGCATCGGTGGCATCTGCCTGCACGGTCGTGTGGATTACGGCAAAAATCTCATAGGCGCTGCTGCCCAGCTCCGTATCGAACCAAACGGTTTTGTGTGCTTGCCAGAAATCCTTGCTACGGTACTTGGCAAGATCTGCGAACATCGAACCATCCTTCATGTTGTGGCCGTAAATAATCAGGTTGTCGGACGGGGCAAGCGCATCGCAGTTCGCCTGCATAAAGGGGCAGCCGTAGTCGGTGTATTTCTTTTCAAAGTCGTGCTTCAGGTAATAGGTGGGGTCTGTCGGTGTCTGCATCACGGGATAGTCAATGTTGGTGTCCTCGATAAGAATCCAGCCGACCATATCTGTGTTTTCCCAATATAAGTTTTGGTATGATGCCTGTTTCTCTGGTTCCGAAGCCGTTTCCTGTTGTGTGTCCTGCGTCCTTACGGCGGCAAGGTTGCTGTAAAGGTGCGCCTGTTGTATGGATTGTGCGGCATACATCCACAAGAATGCGATGCTTGTAAGACCAGTAATACCGAACAGCCCAATAAAAAGCGAATATAGAAAGTTCTTCATCGTCTGCTCAACGCTCCTCATATGAAAAAAAACTCAGCTGTTCTCCCTCCAGACAGAACCGTAAATCCAAATCATGCAGCGTATAGCTGCGGTTAAACCGTTCTGTTGCCTTATTGGGGGCATCTTGCAATTCGAGCAGCAATTGCCATAAATCGGGATGTGCGTTGTACAGGTGCCGAAGTTCCCGCATGGACGCATTGGGGCAAAACCAGCAGCCGCCGCGCCCTGTAAACGCATATAGCGGGGACAGCAGCCCCTCGGCTTGGCACATCGCCCACGCATCTTTTTCGGTCAAGTTATACTTTGCCAACAAAGATGTTTGGTTTTCCTTAAGCCGTGCCAGTCGTATCGGTTCATCGGCGGCAATCCCCAGATAGTAAACCGTGTCCGGCGGCAGCGTTTTCTGGTAGGTGCGTATGGGCGGCAGTTTGCAGTCCCTTTGTATACTGCAGCGTCCGGTCAGCGGAAAGGACGCCAGCTTTCCCTCGGCGTTGCCGCGGCTTACGATGTGGTAAAAGCAGTCCAAATATGTCTTTTGCCCGCGCAGGACCCTTGTGGGAATGCCGCGCTTTTCAAAATACGGGATGGCTGTTTCATAGATGAACCGCTTATGCTCCGGCAGTTCCCCCGATACGGTATCGCTGAACATTACCTCGGAATAAACCAGTTCATCCATCGGTTCGCCGTACTGCAAGGCAAGCAGCGCCGTGGCGATGCTGTCTTTGCCAAAGCTGCAAGTCAGAATATGCTTCATTCGATTTCCTCATAAAAAACGGGTGGCCCTCGCGGGTCACCCATAGTGGTTGGATGGTTCATTTTGGTGTTCCTTATTCGGTTTCATCGTCGTCCTTTTGGGCAACGGCTTTGCAGTGGACACTCTTGTAAAGCAATGCCGCCAACCCTGCCAAGGAAAGACCTGCCAGCGCCAGAAGCAGCCCCAGCGGGAAAGTATCGCCTGTCTGGGGGATCAGCGGTGTGGGGGTCGGGGTAGTCGGCGGTGTCGGCTGCACGGGCTGTTCGGGGATGGGAGCATCCTTCATAACCACGCGCTGCACCTCGCCGGTGGGCAGCACGGTAAAGGAAATATCCTCTGCGATTTCGTACCCAGCGGGGGCGGTGACTTCGGTCAGTGTGTACTCACCGGCAGGGAGTTTTTCGATATAGTGCGGCTTGTCGGTGGATGTCCAGTGTTCCACCACTTTGCCATCTTTATTGGTGAGAATCAGCTCGGCACCCGGCAGTTCTTTGTTTGTGGTAATATTTACCTTAGAGATTTCCACCTTGATGACATCATCCAGCATCTCAAACCGCTGCACCTCACCGGTGGGCAGAACCGTAAACGGTACACTCTCGGAAAAAGCGTATCCGTCCGGGGCTTTCACTTCGGTCAGCGTATAGTCACCTGCGGGCAGTTTTTCAATGTAGTGCGGTTTGTCGGTGGATACCCAGCGTTCCACCACTTTGCCATCTTTATTGGTGATGGTCAGATCTGCGCCGGGCAGTTCTTCCATTGTGGTCAAATCTTTCTTAGAAATTTCCACCTTAATGACATCGTCCCGCATCTCAAACTGTTGCACCTCGCCGGTGGGCAGCACCGTAAACGGTACGCTTTCGGCAAAGGCATATCCGTCCGGGGCTTTCACCTCGGTCAGCGTGTAATCGCCTGCGGGCAGCTTTTCGATGTAGTGCGGTTTGTCGGTGGATACCCATCGGTCAATTTTCTTGCCGTCCTTGTCGGTAAGGGTCAGCTCCGCGCCGGGTAATTCCTCCATTGTGGTCAGGTCTTTCTTAGAAATTTCTACCTTGATGGTATCATCGCACATAATCACGGTCGCGTCGTCCAGCAGTTTCCAATCATCCCACGTCCAGAATAGGAAGTTCTTTGTGGTCAGGTAATAGACCTCGGCTTCCTGCAGGTTGCTGCCGTTCTCATCCACCTTTTGCAGCAGACGGAAGGTAATATCATCCGCCAGTGCATAACCATCGGCGGGGCGGGTTTCAGTCAGGGTGTAGGCATCTCCCAAGTGCAGCCCTGTGACGCGGTGGGGTGTGTCGGTGGATACCCAGCTTTCCACAATGTTGCCGTCCATATCCTGAATGCTCAAAGTGGCACCGGGCAGTTCCTCGTCGTTGGTCAAATCACGCTTGCTCACCCACATTTTGGTAGGTTTGTCGGTGCAGATGCTTTCCAGAACCTGCACCGACTGTCCATCGTAGGTAAAGGTGACTTCCATGGGCTCTTCGTTGACATAGTAACCCAGCGGGGCGCGAAGTTCCTTCACAATATACCTGCCGCTGTTGGTGGCGGCATCCTTGTGGGTGCTGCTGCCGTACTGCTCGCCGCGGATGGGAATATCACAATCGAAGTAGGTAGCGCCGTCCGCATTGGTTTCGGGGCTGGTAGCCACCAGCTCACCGGCGGCAAAAACGAGGCTGCCGTCTGCATCGTAAATGTCATCGGCGGTGTACAGGTTGAACACGGCACCTGCAAGGTATTTGCCGCTTTCCAGATCGGTTTTGTAGATGCCGACTTTTGCCTTTTCGCGCTCGTTATGGAATTCAACAGCGTCAGTCGCAACAATTTCCTGCGTCTGGTTGTCCCACGCAAGGGTCACATCAAAGGTGGCGTCCGTGCCTGCATAGCCATACGGCGGCTTGGTTTCCGCAATGTGATAGCTGCCCAGCGGCAGGGTCATGCTGACTTCACCGATGGTGCCGTCGTAGATGACGGACAGAAAATCATAGGTCGCCGCGGTGCGCGCAGGGGCAAACACGGCAGTATCGGCGGTGCCGTCGCCGGTGGTGACCACTGCCACCACATCACCCTTGGCGTACCAGAGCGTGCGATTGCCGTAGTTATCCAGCTGACGATCCTGCGTGTAGATGTCCTC
>PPYE01171097.1_pt1 | contig 27853 bp, 19 predicted proteins | sample 1559881 | NCBI WGS metagenome assembly PPYE01 (sample SAMN08240022, study PRJNA423297) | Human gut metagenome, whole genome shotgun sequencing project. | reverse complement strand
TCACTTGTTGCAGATCTCCTTCCTTAACACGGTAGTTAAGGTTTCCAACATAAATGTTCATAATGAAAATGATAAAAAATAAATAAATGAATAAAACTCTCTGGACAGATGGTTACTAATAAAAAGATTAAAACGACAGAGAGTTTACAAATGCGTTTCGTAACGGAAGTAAAAACCTTGTAATCAAATCGAGAAACTAATGGTCCATCAATCCGCAGCAAAGAAAAGAATAATTTTTGAATTAACCATCTTTTTGGAAGGTTAATTTGCGGATTATCAGAAAAAAAAGTTCTTTCCTTTTCTCTTGAAAGAAAAGAAAGAACCAAAGAAAAGTTCAAGGCTGACTTTTTTCTCCTACTCGCTTCCTTCACTACGCTAAAGGGCAGAAACTCGCTTCGCTCAAACAGTCTGCCCTTCTTAACGCTTTGTTACGGGCGCTCGCTTGACGGAGAAAAAAGTAGGCCGGGGGACCTGCGGCGTGGTCGTTGCTGATGGTTTATTGTTGTTTATATATGAGGAATTGATGAAATAATTAATAAAAGATGTGTGAAAGATGGGTGGCGTTGCAGAAATAAATCTGCAATGTCTTTTGAAATTTGAAAGATTAGCACTAATTTTGCACCCTCTTTGAGTATAGAACAAAGTATAAATCAAATAAATAATTGTCAGAATGAACGTTTCATTACAAAACATTGACAAAGTAAGCGCAGAGCTTACTGTAAAGCTTGAGAAAGCAGATTATCAGGAGAAAGTAGACAAAGAGTTGAAATCACTCCGTCAGAAGGCACAGATTCCGGGATTCCGTAAAGGTATGGTGCCGACAAGTCTTATTAAAAAGATGTATGGTAAATCGGTGATTGCAGAGGTTGTGAATAAGGCATTGCAAGAAGCTGTTTACAATTATATTAAAGATAATAAGGTGAATATGTTGGGCGAGCCGTTGCCTAATGAAGAAAAGCAGCAGAATATTGATTTCGATACAATGGAAGAGTTCGATTTCGTGTTCGATATCGCTTTGGCACCTGAATTTAAAGCAGAAGTAAGCGCTAAAGACAAAGTAGATTATTATTCTATCGAAGTTTCTGAAGAAATGATCGACAACCAGGTGAAGATGTACACTCAACGCACTGGTAAGTATGATAAGGTAGACGCTTACGAAGATAATGATATGTTGAAAGGTCTGCTGGCACAGTTGGACGAAGAAGGCAATACAAAAGAAGGTGGTATTCAGGTAGAAGCTGCTGTGTTGATGCCTGCTTATATGAAGAATGACGATCAGAAAGCTATTTTTGCTAACGCAAAAGTAAATGATGTATTGGTGTTCAATCCGAATGTTGCTTATGACGGACATGCTGCTGAACTGGGTTCTTTGTTGAAGATCGACAAGGAAATCGCGAAAGACGTTAAGTCTGACTTCAGCTTCCAGGTAGAAGAAATCACTCGTTTTGTTCCGGGTGAATTGACACAGGAAGTGTTCGACCAGGCATTTGGCGAAGGTGTTGTGAAGACTGAAGAGGAATTCCGCGCTAAGATTAAAGAAGAAATTGCAGCAAGATTTGTTGCTGACAGCGATTATAAGTTCCTGATCGATATTCGCAAAGTGATGATGGAAAAAGTAGGTAAGTTGGAATTCTCTGACGCTCTGCTGAAACGTATCATGTTGCTGAATAACGAAGAAAAGGGCGAAGAATATGTTGCTGAAAACTATGATAAGAGCATCGAGGAACTGACTTGGCACCTGATTAAGGAACAGTTGGTTGAAGCAAACGAAATCAAAGTAGAACAGGAAGATGTTCTGAAGATGGCTAGAGAAACAACGAAGGCACAGTTTGCTCAATACGGTATGTTGTCTATCCCTGATGATGTGCTTGATAACTATGCACAGGAGATGTTGAAGAAGAAAGAAACTATCAATAATTTGGTAAGTCGTGTGGTAGAAGTGAAGCTGGCTGCTGCTCTGAAAGCGCAGGTTACTTTGGAAAACAAGAACGTTTCAATCGAAGAATTCAATAAGATGTTTGAATAATCATTCGGTTGAATAGAATATAAAGTCACAGAAACACAGAGTTTTTATAAAATTATAACTCTGTGTTTTTTTGTGTCTCTGTATTCTTTTTCGTTTCTTTGTACTTACGTTTATTTTTAATTTATAAGAAAGGAACAATTAACATGGATGATTTTAGAAAATACGCAACCAAGCATTTAGGAATGAATGGCATGGTATTGGATGATGTGATTAAATCGCAGGCCGGGTATTTGAATCCCTATATTCTGGAAGAAAGACAGTTGAACGTTACTCAACTCGACGTTTTCTCCCGTTTGATGATGGACCGCATCATTTTCCTCGGTACACAAGTAGATGACTATACAGCGAATACGCTTCAGGCACAGTTGCTGTATCTGGATTCTGTTGATCCGGGTAAGGATATCTCTATCTATATCAACTCTCCGGGCGGAAGTGTATACGCCGGACTGGGCATTTATGATACGATGCAGTTTATTTCAAGTGATGTTGCTACCATCTGTACAGGTATGGCAGCTTCAATGGCGGCTGTACTGCTTGTTGCCGGTGCTGAAGGCAAACGTTCTGCGTTGCCTCATTCACGTGTGATGATTCACCAGCCGATGGGTGGTGCGCAAGGACAAGCGTCGGACATTGAAATCACAGCTCGTGAGATTCAGAAATTGAAGAAAGAACTTTATACGATCATCGCCGATCATTCGCATACTGATTTCGATAAGGTATGGGCGGACTCTGACCGCGATTACTGGATGACAGCTCAGGAAGCGAAAGAGTACGGTATGATTGATGAGGTATTGATTAAGAAATAAAAATGGCTGATTCAAAGACAAAGAAAAGGTGTAGCTTCTGTGGACGGTCGGAGAATGAAGTCGGATTCCTGATTACGGGAATGAACGGCTATATCTGCGACAGTTGTGCTACCCAGGCTTACGAGATCACTCAGGAAGCATTGGGCGAAGGCAAGAAAAGCGCGGGAGCTACCAAACTCAATTTAAAAGAACTGCCCAAACCGGTAGAAATCAAGAAATTCCTCGACCAGTATGTGATCGGACAGGATGACGCAAAACGCTTCCTTTCCGTATCGGTCTATAACCATTATAAACGTCTGTTGCAAAAAGACAGCGGGGATGATGTGGAGATTGAAAAGTCGAACATTATTATGGTAGGTAGTACCGGAACCGGAAAAACGTTGCTTGCACGTACGATTGCCAAGTTGCTGCACGTGCCGTTTACTATTGTAGACGCTACGGTGCTGACAGAGGCCGGTTATGTAGGCGAAGATATCGAAAGTATTTTAACCCGTTTGCTTCAGGTGGCAGATTATAATGTACCTGAAGCTGAACAGGGTATTGTGTTTATCGACGAGATCGACAAGATTGCCCGCAAAGGAGATAACCCTTCCATCACTCGTGATGTGAGCGGTGAAGGTGTACAGCAGGGATTGCTGAAATTACTCGAAGGCTCTGTTGTGAACGTACCTCCCCAGGGTGGTCGTAAACATCCGGACCAGAAGATGATTCCGGTAAATACCAAAAATATTCTCTTTATCTGTGGCGGCGCTTTCGATGGTATCGAAAAGAAGATCGCCCAACGGTTGAATACACATGTCGTAGGATATACGGCGTCGCAGAAAACAGCGACGGTGGATAAGAATAACATGATGCAGTATATCGCTCCGCAGGATTTGAAGTCATTCGGACTGATTCCCGAAATTATCGGACGTCTTCCGGTACTGACTTATTTGAATCCGCTGGATCGGAATGCGCTTCGTGCTATCCTCACCGAACCGAAAAACTCTATCATCAAGCAGTACATCAAACTGTTTGAAATGGATGGTATCAAGCTCACATTTGAAGATGCTGTCTTCGAATATATCGTCGATAAGGCGGTGGAATATAAGCTGGGTGCCCGTGGATTGCGCTCTATTGTGGAAACAATCATGATGGATGTCATGTTTGAAATCCCTTCAGAGGACAAAAAAGAGTATAAGGTGACGCTGGATTATGCAAAGATGCAACTGGAAAAAGCGAATATGGCACGACTGCAAACTGCTTAAAATCAAAGAGTAAGGCTGCAAAAGATGATCGTAACTGTATTTTCTTGAAAATATTAGTCGCATTTTGCTTGGTAATTACGAAGTTGTTTATAACTTTGTTTGGCTCTCTTGAAGGAGGAAGCCTACTAAAGTTAAACCATGAACTGAATAAAACAACCTAAGTTAAGATGGCAAGGAAGATTAATTTAACAGATGAACTGAAGAAGTGTTTCGGATTTAATAAGTTCAAGGGAAACCAGGAAGCGATCATTAACAACTTGCTCGATGGTAAAGATACCTTTGTACTGATGCCTACCGGTGGCGGGAAATCTTTATGCTATCAGCTACCTTCGCTCTTGATGGAAGGTACGGCAATTGTAATTTCTCCGCTTATTGCGTTGATGAAGAATCAAGTGGATGCAATGCGCAATTTCAGTGAAGAAGATGGCGTCGCCCATTTTATCAATTCTTCATTAAACAAAGGCGCGATAGACCAAGTGAGGTCGGACATCCTTGCCGGAAAGACAAAATTGCTATATGTGGCGCCGGAATCGCTGACGAAAGAAGAAAATGTAGAATTTTTGCGTTCGGTGAAGATTTCATTCTATGCAGTAGACGAAGCTCACTGTATTTCTGAATGGGGACATGACTTCCGACCGGAATACCGGCGGATTCGCCCTATTATCAACGAAATAGGAAAGGCTCCGTTGATTGCATTGACCGCAACAGCGACACCAAAGGTGCAGCATGATATCCAGAAAAATCTGGGAATGGTAGATGCTCAAGTTTTCAAATCGTCGTTCAACCGTCCGAACCTTTATTATGAGGTACGCGCGAAGACCGCTAATATTGACAGGGATATTATCAAGTTTATCAAAAACAATCCGGAAAAATCGGGTATTATCTATTGCCTTAGCCGGAAAAAAGTAGAGGAACTTGCTGAAATCCTTCAGGCAAACGGTATCAATGCGCGTCCTTATCATGCCGGGATGGATTCGTTGGCGAGGACCAAGAATCAGGATGATTTCCTGATGGAAAAAGTGGACGTTATTGTAGCAACTATCGCTTTCGGTATGGGAATCGACAAGCCGGATGTAAGGTTTGTGATTCACTACGATATTCCAAAAGTGGAGGCTCAAGAGTTATTGTGTGCCGTGATTGAAGCGATTATCGCGGTGAAAGAAAATTTTAAGGCAGATTATATTATAGACATACTACAAGGTAAAGAAACTTCCGAAGTACAGGCGCATTTGCATGAAGACCTCGAAGTCTTCGGCTCCGGTATGGGCGAAGAGGATAAAACATGGAACGCAGTGATTCGTCAAGCACTGATCGCAGGTTACTTGAGCAAGGATGTGGAACATTACGGACTCCTGAAAGTGACGGAGGAAGGACACAAGTTCTTGAAGAAGCCGAAGTCATTCAAGATTACCGAAGACAACGACTTTGAAGAGGCGGAAGAAGAAGTTCCGGCACGTGGCGGTGGTTCCTGTGCGGTAGACCCTGCTCTTTATTCTATGTTGAAGGACTTGCGGAAGAAACTCTCGAAGAAACTGGAAGTGCCGCCTTATGTGATCTTCCAGGATCCGTCTTTGGAAGCGATGGCTACCATTTATCCGGTGACATTGGATGAGTTGCAGAATATACCGGGCGTAGGAGCCGGAAAAGCAAAACGTTACGGTGAAGAGTTCTGTAAATTAATCAAACGCCACTGTGAAGAGAATGAAATAGAACGTCCTGAAGATTTGCGGGTACGTACGGTTGCTAATAAATCAAAGATGAAAGTAGCTATCATTCAGGCAATTGACCGTAAAGTGGCGTTAGATGATATCGCTCTTTCCAAAGGTATCGAATTTGGTGAACTTCTGGACGAGGTGGAAGCTATCGTCTATTCGGGAACTAAACTGAATATCGATTATTTCCTGGAAGAAATCATGGATGAAGATCACATGCTCGATATCTACGATTATTTCAAGGAATCTACCACTGATAAGATTGATGATGCGCTTGATGAATTAGGCGATGACTTCACTGAAGAGGAAGTTCGCTTGGTACGTATTAAGTTCATCTCTGAAATGGCCAATTAAAAAAGCGAAAAAAATAAGCGTGCAGGTATGCAGTTTTGAATAAAAACCGTATATTTGCACGCAATAATTTTTAAACGCATAGCCCTATGTCATTTATTGCTGATAAGATTGTAATGGATGGGTTAACTTACGACGACGTATTGTTGATCCCCGCTTATTCTGAAGTTTTACCGCGCACTGTCGATCTCTCGACTAAGTTTTCAAAAAACATTGAGTTAAAAATTCCTTTTGTGACGGCTGCCATGGATACGGTTACCGAAGCGAAAATGGCTATTGCCATTGCTCGTGAAGGTGGTATCGGTGTGATTCACAAAAATATGTCTATCGAAGAACAGGCAAGACAAGTTGCTATTGTAAAGCGTGCCGAAAATGGTATGATTTATGATCCCGTAACTATTAAAAGAGGTTCTACTGTGCAGGATGCACTGGACATCATGGCGGAATACAAAATCGGTGGTATCCCTGTGGTAGATGATGAAGGTTATTTGGTGGGTATTGTTACTAACAGAGATTTGCGTTTCGAAAGAGACATGGCTAAACATATTGATCTTGTCATGACTCCGAAAGAAAGATTGGTAACTACAAACCAGTCTACTGATCTGGAATCTGCTGCACAGATTCTTCAGAAACATAAGATCGAGAAACTTCCGATTGTCGGAATGGACGGAAAGTTGATCGGTCTTGTTACTTATAAAGATATTACAAAAGCAAAAGATAAACCGATGGCTTGTAAAGATGCCAAAGGTCGTTTGCGTGTAGCTGCCGGTGTAGGTGTGACTGCCGATACGCTGGATCGTATGCAGGCATTGGTAGATGCCGGTGCGGATGCAATTGTGATTGATACGGCTCACGGACACTCTATGTTTGTGATTGAAAAACTGAAAGAAGCTAAGAAACGCTTCCCGAACATTGATATTGTAGTGGGTAATATTGCTACCGGAGAAGCTGCAAAAGCGTTGGTAGAAGCAGGAGCGGATGCAGTGAAAGTCGGTATCGGTCCGGGTTCTATCTGTACCACTCGTGTGGTTGCCGGTGTAGGTGTTCCACAGTTGTCTGCTGTCTATGATGTAGCAAAAGCCTTGAAGGGTACAGGTATTCCTTTGATTGCCGATGGTGGTTTGCGCTATTCGGGCGATGTAGTGAAAGCGTTGGCTGCCGGTGGATATTGTGTAATGATCGGATCGTTGGTTGCCGGAACAGAAGAGTCTCCGGGCGACACAATCATTTTCAATGGACGTAAATTCAAATCCTATCGTGGTATGGGATCGTTGGAAGCGATGGAGAACGGTTCGAAAGACCGCTACTTCCAGAGTGGAACTGCTGATGTGAAGAAGCTTGTTCCGGAAGGAATTGCTGCCCGTGTTCCTTATAAAGGTACACTTTTCGAAGTTGTCTATCAGTTGTCAGGTGGTTTGCGTGCAGGTATGGGATACTGCGGTGCTGCCAATATTGATAAACTTCATGATGCTAAGTTTACCCGCATTACCAATGCAGGTGTAATGGAAAGCCATCCGCACGACGTGACGATTACTAGTGAATCGCCTAACTATAGCCGTCCGGAATAATAGATAGATACGGTGAACTATTAACGGTGAACGGTGAACAGGCTGTATTGTCAGCAAGGTGTTCACTGCTCACCGTTTGTTGTTTATCTGTTATTGCCTCTGTGATGTTTGTTGTTTATTGTTTGGAAAATAAAAAATGATGATGAAAAGAAGCCTGTTGTTGGGATGTATTTCTCTCTTTGTTGTCGCGGTCTTTGCGCAAGAAGATCCGGTATTGATGCGTGTTAACGGAAGAGAGGTACTCCGTTCGGAATTTGAAAATGCATACCGCCGTTATGCAGAACGCTCAAATGCCCGGCTTTCACCAAAAGAGTATGCGGCACTTTTCGCTCAATCAAAGTTGAAGGTGGAAGCAGCCAGGGCTGCCGGGCTTGATACGACTACAGTTTTCCGTAAACAACACGAGAAATGTTGGACAGAATTGGTAGAATCTTATCTGATTGACAAACAAGTGATGGATAGTTGTGCCCGTGTCTTGTATCAGAAGATGGGACTGAAAGCACGTAGCGGCCGGGTGCAAGTCATGCAAATATTTAAACGTTTACCGCAGACGGTGACTTCCCGTCATTTGGAAGAAGAAAAAGCCCGGATGGATTCTATATACTGGGTGATACAGAATCAGCCGGATTTGAATTTTAACCGTTTGGTGGAAATCTATTCGGATGATAAGCAGAGTAGATGGATAGAAGGTCTGGAGACAACGAGTGAATTTGAGGATGTCGCTTTCTCTTTGGCGAAAGGTACGGTATCACAGCCATTCTTCACTCCTGAAGGGATTCATATCTTGAAAGTGATTGACCGGGAGGAAGCATTTGCTTATGAAGATGTCAGTGGTAGGTTGATAGAGCGGTTACGGCGTAAGGAAATTTTAGACAAAGGCACGGCAGCGATGCTCGACCGATTAAAAAGGTCATGGCAGTATACCCCGAATCAGGCAGCAATGGAAGAACTGTTAACGAAAGGCCGGACAGAACAAAATCTCTTTACGATTGATGGACAGGCATATACCGGAGCTATGTTCACGCAGTTTGCCTCTTCTCATCCTCAAGCTGCCAAACGCCAGTTGGAAGGGTTTATAGCTAAATCATTATTGGATTATGAAAGTCGGAATATAGATAAAAAGCATCCGGAAATTCGTATTGCCTTGCGGGAATCTGACGAAAACTATTTGGTAAAAGAGATCACACGGCAGAAAATAGAGTTGCCTGCCATTAATGACCGGGCCGGATTGGCTACCTATTTCAAATTTCATTCGTCGGATTATCGGTGGGAGAGTCCCCGGTATAGAGGAGTCGTGCTTCATTGCGTTGATAAAAAGACGGCAAAGCAAGCTAAAAAAATGCTGAAGAAAGTGCCGGAAAAAGAGTGGGCGGACCAGCTTCGGCAAACTTTTAATACATCCGGGACGGAAAAGATACAGGTTGAACAAGGTATTTTTGCCGACGGAGACAATAAATATATAGATAAACTGGTCTTTAAGAAGGGTGGTTTCGACCCCGTGATCCAAGAGGTTTTAAAAACAGTTAATAATAACTGATGTAACCGATTATTCACTATCTTCGTACCTTAAATAAGTAGATTTTAGTTGCCAATGCGAATATTAGTCCTCTTACTGATTACCCTTCTTGGTTGTGGAGCGTGCAAGGAACAGCGCGACCACAAAGGAAAGACTCCTTTGGTAGAGGTGGACGGTAACTTTTTATATAAAGAAGATTTGATGTCCGTGCTTCCGGTCGGATTGTCAAAAGATGATAGTATTCTCTTCACCGAACATTATATTCGTAGTTGGGCGGAAGAGATTTTATTATATGAGAAAGCTGCGAACAATATTCCCGATAATGTGGATGTTGACAAACTGGTGGAGAATTATCGGAAAGCGTTGATTATGCATACTTATCAGCAGGAGTTGATAAACCAGAAGCTGTCGAATGATATTTCCGAACAAGAGATCGCAGAATATTACGGGAAAAACAAAGAACTGTTTAAACTGGAAACCCCGTTGATTAAGGGATTGTTTATCAAAGTGCCGTTGACGGCTCCCCAGCTGAACAATGTGCGCAGGTGGTATAAGTCGGACAAACAGGATGCTGTTGAGAGCCTGGAAAAATATAGCTTACAGAATGCAGTGAAATACGAATACTTCTATGACAAATGGGTGTCCGTGACTGATGTACTGGATATGATTCCATTAAAAGTAGAGGCACCGGAAGAGTACGTAGACAAACACCGTCAGGTAGAATTGAAAGATACGGCCTATTATTATTTCCTGAATGTGAGCGATTATCGCGGAATTGGTGAAGAGAAACCGTATGAATTTGCCCGTTCGGAAGTGAAAGACTTACTGGTTAATCAGAAACGGGTGAGCTTTATGGAACAGGTAAAGAACGACTTGTATCAGCAGGCAGTAAGTAAGAAGAAGATTATATATAATTATTAAATACAAAGAATGAAGAAGTTTGTGAACTTTAGATTTGTTGTTACCCTTGTCCTGGCAATATTTGCTAATGTGGCAACCTATGCACAAGATAATGTGGTTGATGAAGTAGTTTGGGTAGTAGGTGACGAAGCTATTTTGAAATCAGATGTAGAAGAGGCCCGTATGGATGCCTTGTATAATGGACGCAGATTTGACGGCGATCCTTATTGTGTAATTCCTGAAGAGATTGCCGTGCAGAAGTTGTTCCTGCATCAGGCAAAGTTGGACAGTATCGAGGTTTCCGAAGCGGAAATCATCCAGCGTGTGGATATGATGACCAACATGTACATCCAGCAGATCGGTTCCAGAGAGAAGATGGAGGAGTATTTCAATAAAACTTCCACCCAAATTCGTGAGACGCTGCGTGATAATGCACGTGACGGATTGACCGTCCAGAAGATGCAGCAGAAACTGGTAGGAGAAATCAAAGTGACTCCGGCAGAAGTACGCCGTTATTTTAAAGACCTTCCACAAGATAGTATTCCTTACATTCCGACACAGGTAGAAGTGCAGATCATTACTTTACAACCGAAAATTCCTATCTCGGAGATTGAGGATGTAAAAAAGACGTTGCGTGATTATACGGATCGTGTGACAAAAGGAGAAATTGACTTCTCTACATTGGCGCGTTTGTATTCGGAAGACAAGGCATCTGCCATTAAAGGTGGTGAATGTGGATTCATGGGACGTGGTATGATGGACCCTGCTTATGCGAATGTAGCGTTCAGTTTGCAAGATCCGAAGAAAGTTTCCAAGATTGTGGAGTCGGAATTTGGTTTCCACATTATCCAGTTGATTGAAAAACGTGGTGACCGTGTCAACACTCGCCATATCTTGTTGCGTCCGAAAGTATCGGAAAAAGAACTGACCGAGGCTTGTGCCCGTCTGGATTCTATTGCTGATGATATTCGTGCCAACAAATTTACATTTGAGGATGCGGCTGCCGTTATCTCACAGGATAAAGATACTCGTAACAACCATGGTATTATGGTGAACATCAATGAAAATTCAGGTGTGACTACTTCTAAGTTCCAGATGCAGGATCTTCCTCAAGACGTTGCTAAGGTAGTGGATAAGATGAATGTAGGCGAAATTTCCAAAGCCTTTACAATGATTAATGAGAAAGATGGAAAAGAAGTATGTGCTATCGTGAAGTTGAAAGCAAAAATCAACGGTCATAAAGCAACCATTGCAGAAGACTATCAGGACCTGAAAGAAATTGTGATGGAGAAACGCCGTGAAGAGATGTTGCAGAAATGGATTCTGGACAAGCAGAAACATACTTATGTACGCATCAACGAAAACTGGCAGAAGTGTGACTTCAAGTATCCGGGTTGGGTCAAGAAGGACTGATGTAACCTTGCTTTGATTTTATATGCTGAAAACAAATAAGAAAAATAAACAACAAGACAGGCATAGATGGCTCCTTATAGGCTTTCTATGCCTGTTTGGTGTATGTCTTGTAGCACAAGTGAGGCCAACAGGACAGAAACCTGTGACAGGGGATTCAATTAAATCGGCTGCGGATACGTCTAAGTCGGCTCCAAAAGCCAAAACACCGGCAGGCAATAAGAAACAGTCGGACAACAAGAAGCAACCGGAGAATAAAAAGACCAAAGTTTATCTGCTTCATGCTGATGAAGGTCAGGCGGATAAGTTGGCGCGTCCGGATGTGCAGGTGTTGATTGGTAACGTGAAATTGCGGCATGACAGTATGTATATGTACTGTGATAGTGCGCTGATTTTTGAGAAAACCAACTCTGTGGAGGCCTTCAGTAATGTGCGTATGGAACAGGGAGACACTTTGTTCATCTACGGTGATTATCTTTATTATGACGGAATGACGCAAATAGCGCAGCTTCGTGAAAATGTGAAGATGATTAATCGGAACACCACCCTGTTGACAGATAGCTTGAACTACGACCGTCTCTACGACCTCGGATATTATTTCGAGGGAGGAACCTTGATGGATGAAGAGAATGTATTGACTTCCGATTGGGGAGAATACAGTCCTGCAACAAAACAGTCGGTATTCAACCATGATGTGAAGTTGGTAAACCCTAAGTTTGTGTTGACTTCCGATACATTAAGGTATAATACGGAAAGCAAAATCGCAGTTATTCTCGGACCTTCCAATATCGTCAGTGATAATAATCATATCTATTCGGAACGGGGATTCTATAATACAATGACCGAACAAGCCGAACTGTTGGACCGTTCGGTACTGACCAATCAGGGAAAGAAACTGGTAGGCGACAGTCTGTTCTATGACCGTATCATCGGTTATGGCGAGGCGTTCGATAATGTGAAGATGACAGATTCCATTAATAAGAATATGCTGACGGGTGATTATTGTTTCTATAATGAATTGACAGACTCCGCGTTTGCGACGAAACGTGCTGTGGCAATCGACTACTCGCAAGGGCCTGACAGTCTTTTTATGCATGGCGATACATTGCAGTTGGTGTCTTACAACCTGAATACCGATTCCGTTTTCCGGTTGATGAAGGCTTATCACAAGGTACGTATGTATCGTACGGATGTTCAAGGAGTATGTGACTCACTGGTCTATAATTCGAAGGATTCCTGTATGACCATGTATACCGACCCTATTCTTTGGAATGAAGGGCAGCAACTACTTGGCGAGCAGATCAAGATTTATATGAATGACAGCACGATTGACTGGGCGCATATCATCAACCAGGCGTTGACGGTGGAAATGAAAGATTCTATTCATTATAACCAAGTGTCCGGCAAAGAGATGAAAGCCTATTTCATCAATGGAGATATGCGTCATATTGAAGTGATTGGTAATGTGTTGACCGCTTTCTATCCGGAAGAAAAAGACAGTACGATGACCGGATTTAATTGTCTGGAAGGTAGTGTGCTTCATCTTTATATGAAGGACAAGAAGATGGAAAAAGGACTGTTTATCGGTAAATCCAACGGAACGATGTATCCGATGGACCAGATACCGCCTGATAAATTGCGTCTTCCCACTTTTGCTTGGTTCGACTATGTCCGTCCGCTGAATAAGGATGATATCTTTAACTGGCGGGGTAAACGTGCGGGCGATACACTGAAACCGACCACCGACCGGCGACCCAAAACAGAAAAGCGAAACTTAATAAATATGAAGTAGTATGGGAATGTTTAACTCAATGAGAAAGCCCCGTGGCTTTAATCATCAATACATTTATGTAGACGAGCGGAAAGAAAAGCTCGCAAAGATGGAGGAGAACGCCAAACGTGACTTGGGGATGCTTCCGGAAAAGGAATTTAATCCGGAGGATATTCGAGGTAAGTTCATCGAAGGTACTACGCATTTGAAAAGAAGAAAAGCGAGTGGCCGCAAACCGGTCTCTTTCGGAATCATACTGATAATCATTGCTTTCCTTCTTTATCTGTGGCATTATTTGGCGACAGGAAGCTGGAACTTTTAATTATTAATTTACGAAGAATGAGCGATATAATTCATTTGTTACCTGATTCGGTAGCTAACCAGATTGCTGCCGGTGAAGTGATACAACGTCCCGCGTCTGTCATCAAGGAGCTAGTGGAGAATGCGATTGATGCAGATGCACAAAATATACATGTATTGGTGACTGATGCAGGTAAAACCAGCATTCAGGTGATTGATGATGGAAAAGGAATGTCCGAAACGGATGCCCGTCTTTCTTTTGAGCGACATGCCACTTCCAAGATACGTCAAGCGGCGGATCTGTTTGCTTTGCGTACAATGGGATTTCGCGGAGAGGCATTGGCTTCTATCGCTGCTGTGGCACAGGTAGAGTTAAAGACACGTCCGGAATCGGAAGAGTTGGGCACGAAGCTGGTGATTGCAGGCTCTCAAGTGGAAAGCCAAGAGGCTGTGTCCTGTTCTAAAGGAAGTAACTTCTCTGTAAAGAACCTATTCTTTAATGTACCTGCCCGTCGTAAATTTCTAAAGGCTAATTCAACGGAATTGAGTAACATCCTTGCCGAATTTGAACGGATCGCTTTGGTGCATCCGGAGGTTGCCTTTTCGCTTTATAGTAATGATTCGGAGTTATTTAATCTTCCGGTATCACAATTACGTCAACGTATCCTTGCTATTTTCGGTAAGAAGCTCAATCAGCAGTTACTGAACATAGAGGTCAATACTACCATGGTGAAAATCTCCGGATATGTAGCCAAGCCGGAGACTGCCCGTAAGAAAGGGGCACATCAGTATTTCTTTGTCAACGGGCGTTATATGCGTCATCCTTATTTTCATAAGGCAGTCATGGAGGCTTATGAACAGTTGATTCCCACCGGTGAACAGATTTCCTACTTTATCTATTTCGATGTAGATCCGGCTAATATTGACGTGAATATCCATCCGACAAAGACCGAAATCAAGTTTGAAAATGAACAGGCCATCTGGCAGATACTTTCGGCATCCGTGAAGGAGTCGTTGGGTAAATTCAGTGCGATCCCTTCCATCGACTTTGATACGGAAGATATGCCTGACATTCCGGCATTTGAGGAGAAAATATCTTCCGAACCTCCGAAGATACATTATAATACAGATTATAATCCGTTTAAAGTTTCTGCCGGTGGCGGTGGTGGCGGATCGTACAGCCGTTCGAAAGTGGAATGGGAAGATTTGTACGGAGGGCTGACGAAAGCCAGTAAGATGAATAACCCGCAACCGGAACCCGAAATGGATTGGGAAGACTCTTCTATTGGCGGCCAACCCGCTTTCGTTGAAGAAAAGATGGAAACGGTCACCTCTGCCGCTTCTTCTACTTTGTATGCCAGTGAACCGGTGATAGAGAAAGGAAATCAGCATTTGCAGTTTAAAGGGCGGTTTATTTTGACTTCAGTTAAATCCGGGCTGATGCTAATCGATCAGCACCGGGCACACATACGGGTGCTTTTTGATCGTTATATGGTACAGATCCAACAGAAACAGGGGGTATCACAAGGCGTCCTGTTCCCGGAAATCTTACAGTTGCCGGCTTCGGAAGCAGCTGTACTGCAAAGTATTATGGATGATTTGTCTGCAGTCGGTTTCGATTTGAGTAATCTGGGAGGCGGTAGCTATGCCATTAATGGTATTCCTTCGGGGATTGAAGGTCTGAATCCGGTGGAACTGGTGCGTAATATGCTGCATACGGCGATGGAAAAAGGAAGTGACGTCAAGGAAGAAATCCAAAGTATTCTGGCATTAACATTGGCTCGCGCGGCGGCTATTGTTTACGGACAGGTGTTGAGTAATGAAGAAATGGTAAGCCTTGTAGACAACCTTTTTGCCTGTCCCTCACCGAATTACACCCCTGATGGGAAAACTGTTTTGACAACAATCAAGGAGGAAGACATCGAAAGATTATTCAAATAAAACAAATAATTTCATCTTTTTCTAAAACCTTTTAGTTCGGTTCGTGTTATTTAAATAGTTCAACAAAGAAAAAGATTTAAATAACCACTTAACTATTAGGTATATGAAAAAGATTCTGATGTTGCTGGCATTTGCCGGCGTTGCGTCTGTCGCTTCTGCGCAGCAGACAATGACTGTAACTGAATACGAAGTGATTCAGGTACAAGATAAATATCAAGTAATAACTAATCCTTTCTGGAGTAACTGGTTCTTCTCTGTAGGAGGCGGCGCCCAAGTGCTATATGGAAACAATGACCATATCGGCAAATTCAGAGACCGTGTTGCTCCTACATTTAACGTGTCTGTCGGCAAATGGGTAACTCCTGGATTCGGACTGCGTTTGCAATACAGCGGATTGCAGGCAAAAGGATTCACTACCAGCGAAACTGCTAATTATGTAGTGGGTGGTCCGAGAGAAGACGGTTCTTACAAACAAAGATGGGACTACATGAACTTGCATGGTGATTTGATGATTAACCTGAACGCACTTTTCGGTGGATATAATCCGAACCGCGTATATGAAATTATCCCTTATATAGGTGCCGGTTGGGCTCATGCTTATTCTCGTCCTCACACTAACTCCGCTACTTTCAATGCAGGTATTATCAACCGCTTCCGTTTGTCGAATGCTGTTGACTTGAATCTGGAGTTGAGTGCAACAGGTCTGGAAGGCAAGTTTGACGGAGAACATGGAGGTAGACCCGATTATGATGGTATCTTAGGTGCTACCCTCGGTGTGACTTATTACTTCCCTACCCGCGGATTCCAACGTCCTACTCCACAGATTATCTCTGAACTCGAATTGAACCAGATGCGTAATCAGATGAATGCAATGGCAGCAGCTAATATGCAATTGCAACAACAGTTGGCAAATGCACAACAACCGGTAGAAGTAGAAGATACTGAAGAAGTTGTTATCACAGATACTAACATTGCTCCGCGTACCGTATTCTTCAAGATCGGTTCTGATAAATTATCTCCGCAAGAAGAAATGAACTTGTCATATCTTGCCAGCAAGATAAAAGAATCTCCGAATGCTACATACACAATCAACGGATATGCTGACTCTGCAACCGGTACTCCTGCTTTCAATCAGAAGTTAAGTTTGGAACGTGCACAGGTTGTTAAAGACTTGTTGGTTAAGAAGTATGGCATCTCTGCCGATAGACTGAAAGTTGCAGCCGGTGGTGGCGTTGACAAATTCGGTCAACCGATTCTGAACCGTGTAGTATTGGTAGAATCTGCACAGTAATAAAAAGTAAAAAAAGCGATTTCAGCATTCAGCGATTCTCTGTAATCGCTTGCCGGAAAGAGATAGCGGCTGAAAGCGAACCTTGAAAAGAGAGGTTCATGCTTTCAGCCGCCTTTTTTATATCTGTTATTTTGGGGTATCTCCTCTGGTATTTTATTTTGTTTTAGTTTATTTGACAGGCTGATAATCTCTGGACTTTCCATAAAATCCTGGGGCCGGCACATAAATAGGTTGACTGGGAATGCCGATATTCTGCAGCTTGCCTTCCTGACGGAGTCGGCGAATATGAATCATGGCTGTGGAACGTACCATCCCCGTGATGCCTTGAAAGTCGGAACGTTGCATAATCTGATGATCGCTGAAATACTCTTTTAGCCGCATGTCTCAATCGGATTTGTAATCCGATTGCTTTGAGCATCAGGATTTTTAATCCGAACTATATATTAAAGTATAGGTGTATTGCGGATTATAAATCCTGATACTCGGAGAACGGCGGATTGCAAATCCGCCGGGACGCATAATGTTTGGTAACTAGCTAACCTTCCGCTGTTATTTTTTCTAAGTATATGTCCTTCTTTAGCTAAATATCGGCAATGAGACTTTCAAATTAGGATATTTGTCACCCAATTGTTTCAAGAAGTCATTGCCAATGATAATATCCTGTATTGTTTCTTGTAGATCTGTCGGAATCTCCGGGATATTTGTAAATATCAGACAGGAGTAGATAATGAGTTCAACAGGTTTCTCGTCGGTTTGCAATGAAAGTTTGTATGCTTTCACGTTGTTTCCTCTGGCTTGTGCCTGTGCTTGTACTTGTCCCTCCATAGGAATTGCGATGAGACGGGAATTTTCAAGACGCGCCTGATTGAATACAAAATGATTGTCGATTTCTCCATCTGTGTCTGTATCGAATAGGTGCAGATTGTCTCCGCTCAATACCAGATATTTGGGAGTTTGTACGGTATTGAAACGTACAGTTCCTAAGGTGGCCATTCCTTTCAGCTTATCTTTCATTCCGTCTTTGAGTGCGGATGCTACACCATACTCATTGCTGGCATAGTTGAAAGCGTCAATTTTTTCTTCTCCCATAGCTTCTTTCAGGAAAGATAAATCAGAGTTTAAGCAGAGTTTTTTATACTGTTCTGCATTTGCAAATTCAGCTTTGAAATCGGTGTTGTTCACTACTTGTGCCTGTTTCGAGTTTTTGTTTTTCATGTAAAACCAGTATCCTAGATATAGAACAATGAAAATGACCGGAATAAAGGTGTAAATAGACATAGTTTGTACTTTTTAATGTTATTAATAATGGTTTGTTTTATACTTCCACGGGTTTCACTTCTTTCTTTTTTCCAGGAATACATCCCCAAATGATAAGGGCAATTATAAGAAGTCCGACAGCTTTACCGCCATAACGGGAATAGAAACCGATCTTGTTCAACTTCTCTCCATCCAAATTATTTTCTTTTAGGATGGTAGCCAGTTGTTCTTCCGTCAGTTCATAGTAAGTGTCTTCCTTTTCGCAATAGCCGACCAGGCGAGGCTCTTTCTCTATGTATAGAGGGAGAAGGTAAGCGATGTTGAACTCCTGATGGAAAGTTGCCAGATCAATGTAGTTTCCATCGTCTGTTTGGTACTCTTCGGTATCAGGCAAATCTGCTACTTTGGTTAATACTTCGCGGTCGCCGAAAGGGATTTTTAAACCACGTGCGGATACTGTTTGGCAAGATAAGAAAAGAATGCCGCCAAGTGCAAATAGAAATTTAAGGTGCTTCATGCTTCTTGTGTTTAAGTGAATAATTTGTGTGATTTTTATTGATATTGTGGCAAAGATAGGAAAAAGAAGAATAAAAGCCGTATAATTGTTTGGAATTTGTAAGCTCTATTCTTTTTTATAAAATGAGGAGATTTTTTTCCTGATTTAGAGGATTTGTATCCTGATTTATGCAATTGATGTAAAATTGCATTATTGGGATAATCCAAATAATTTAATAACAATTGATTGGAGCTATTAATAATTATCTATATTTGTGATATAGAACTCAAATCTGGAATATTATGGACGACTTTAATACTGTATATGCACTACTCGTTTTGGTTATGTTATTTATTTTATTGAGTAGGTTGGACAATCGCTTCGGAAAGATAGAGAAAGAGTTGAATGAGATCAAGAAACGGATGGAAGATTATCTCAAGGTTCAGCAAAATTCTGTTGCTGAAGCCTCCAAGCCGAAAGAGGAAATATCAGAAAAAGAAACAAAAGATATTCCTGTGATGCCTCAAGCGGCAGAGCATGTTACGGTAGTAAAGACCGGACAACGAGAAGAGGCTGTTCAGGAAAAACACGAACTGGTTGTTGAAGCAGTTGTCCGTGAGACATTGGAAAAGACGCCTGAAAAGACGCTTGAAACAAGAATGGAGGAAGTTTGTGTAGAGGCTGTTCGGAAGGAATCCGCTAAATCTTCGACTGTGCCAGTTGTACTGGTTACTCCGGCTACTCCGGTTGTTCCGGTTGCCCCGACTGTTCCGAAACAAAAGAAACAGGTGAACTATGAAAAATTCATCGGTGAGAATCTTTTCGGGAAGATTGGTATCCTTATATTTGTAATCGGTGTAGGTTTCTTTGTAAAGTATGCCATTGATAAAAACTGGATTAATGAAACCTTCCGTACCGTGCTTGGTTTCTTGACGGGAGCTGTATTGCTGGCTGTTGCCGAACGGTTGCAAAAGAAATACCGAACCTTCAGTTCGCTGCTTGCGGGTGGTGCTTTCGCTGTGTTCTATCTTACAGTTGCCATTGCTTTCCATTATTATCATATTTTCTCGCAGACTATGGCCTTTATCATTCTGATTGGTGTCACAGTGTTTATGTCTATTCTGTCTGTGGTATATAATCGGCGTGAGTTGGCTATCATTTCTCTTGTAGGAGGATTCCTTGCGCCATTCATAGTGAGTAGCGGGGAAGGAAGTTATTTGGTACTGTTCACTTACGTGAGCATATTAAACCTGGGTATGTTCGGACTTTCCATTTATAAAAAGTGGAGTGAACTTCCAATGATTTCATTTGTCTTTACTTGCCTGATAATGGGAATCTTTCTTTTGTTTAACTATACCTCTAGTTCTACGGTTATTTCGAGCCATCTGTTTTGGTTTGCTACTCTGTTCTATTTTATCTTTCTACTTCCGGTGTTCTCTATCCTTCGTGGAGAGAATATGCGGACGATGAGCCGGGGATTAGTATTCGTCATTATAACGAATAATTTTATCTATTTGCTTTCAGGAGCCTTATTCTTGCAGAATATGGGATTGTCTTTCAAAGCAAGCGGCTTGTTGAGCCTGTTTATCGCTCTTGTTAATTTAGGACTGGTTCTTTGGTTGTGGAAGAATAGGAAGGAATATAAATTCCTCGTGCATACCACGTTGGGGCTTGTGCTGACATTTGTCTCCATTACAGTTCCGATTCAACTGGCCGGAAACTATATAACCTTGCTTTGGGCATCGGAAATGGTATTGCTGTTGTGGCTCTATGTTAAGTCGAAAATTAGAGTATATGAGTATGCGGCTAAAGTTCTGGTAGGACTCACTTTCGTTTCTTACTTGATGGATGTGTATAGTGTGATGTTTGAACATCATTCCTTGGATACAATTTTTCTGAATAGTTCATTTGCCACCTCTTTGTTTGTGGGATTAGCGACAGGAGCATTTGCTTTATTAATGGAATATTATCATTCCTTCTTCTCTACGGCACGCCGGTTGAAATACAGCTTCTGGAATCCTTTTATGCTTATCGTCTCCGTAATCATTCTTTATTATACATTTATGATGGAATTCAATTTGTATTTTGAAGGGGCGACGAGAAGCGGAGCTATGTTCTTGTTTACAACCATATCCATTTCGAGTGTTTGCTATGCTTTCAGAAAACGATTCCCGATAACGAAACATCTCACTTCTTATATCTTGACTATCGGGGCAAACGTACTTGTATATATTATAAATATATGGGGCGACCAGAGAATATGGACTTCCCCTCCTGTTGTACTACCATGGCTGACAGCTGTGTTCGTAATAGCGAATTTGTATTATGTAGCACGTATGTACTATACATCAATCGGCATAAAATCCCGTTTCACCGTATATCTGAATATTCTTGCCACGCTCCTTTGGCTGACAATGGTACGCTCTTTCCTTTGGCAAGTAGGAGTGGACGATTTCAGTGCCGGGCTGTCACTCTCATTAAGCATTGCCGGGTTCGTCCAAATGGGGTTGGGCATGCGCCTGCATCAGAAACTACTCCGCATGGTGAGCCTTGCGACTTTCGGATTAGTCCTGCTCAAACTCGTCTTTGATGATTTATGGGCTATGCCGACCATTGGCAAGATTATTGTATTTATCATTCTGGGGTTGATATTGCTGATACTTTCATTCCTTTATCAGAAACTAAAGGATGTGTTGTTCAAGAATGACGAGGAAGAAACAAACTGAATCTTTGAAAAATATCCGATAAGAAAGGCTGCCTGTTCTACAAAAGAAGGGCAGCCTTTACCTTATAATTATGTTTATTCCCAGACGAAATCTTTTACTCTTGCGAGAAACGTTTCACCTGCTCTTCGATTAATTCCTTATCATCAAAATAATTAATCTTCATCGCCTTCTTCACGTCAGCCAAAGTCTCGGCAGCCGCAGCCCTTGCCACTTCGCAGCCTTGCTGAAGCATCTCGTAGATAGCAGGGATATCCTTGCTGAACTCCTTGCGACGATTGCGAATCGGTTCCAAAGTCTCCTGCATGATGGAATTTAGGAAACGTTTCACTTTTACGTCGCCCAGTCCGCCGCGTTGATAATGCGCTTTCAGTTCTGCCAGATTCGGATAATCCGGTAAATAACGTTCGAAATGTTCGGGGAGGCAGAAAGCATCCAGGTAAGTAAATACCGTATTACCTTCAATCTTTCCCGGATCTTGTACGCGGAGATGTCCCGGGTCGGTATACATACTCATGATTTTCTTTTGGATTTCTTCCGGTTCTTCCGAAAGGTAGATGCAGTTTCCGAGCGATTTACTCATTTTAGCTTTACCGTCAGTTCCCGGAAGACGCAGACAAGCTGCATTGTCCGGCAACAGGATTTCCGGTTCTACCAATGTCTCACCATATATATAGTTGAAACGGCGAACGATTTCGCGAGCCTGTTCGAGCATCGGTTCCTGGTCTTCACCCACAGGGACAGTCGTTGCGCGGAATGCTGTAATGTCTGCTGCCTGGCTGATGGGATAAGTAAAGAAACCTACGGGAATACTTGCTTCAAAGTTACGCATCTGGATTTCCGATTTCACAGTCGGGTTACGTTGCAGTCGGGATACGCTGACAAGGTCCATATAATAGAAACTAAGTTCGCATAGTTCCGGTATTTGCGACTGGATGAAAATCGTAGCTTTAGTCGGATCAATACCACAAGCCAGATAATCAAGAGCAACTTCGATTACATTCTGACGCACCTTTTCCGGATTGTCTATATTGTCTGTCAATGCCTGTGAATCGGCAATGAAGATAAACATCTTACTATAATCACCTGCGTTTTGCAGGTCAACTCTGCGTTTCAACGAACCTACATAGTGACCGATATGAAGTCTTCCGGTAGGACGGTCGCCCGTCAATATGATTTTTTCTTTTCCCATATTTATTACCTTATTATATAATGGCGACAAAGATAAGGATAAAAACTGAAAGAAACATCAAAATGCAGTTACTTCATGATTTGTGCCTGCTTAAGATAAGAATGTAATCATTAAAAGCCAATGGAAAAACGACTGTTTCATTAACACGGTAAATTATTTCAGTAAAAAAGTGAACATATCTTTTTGTCATGTGCAAAATATGTCGTTACTTTGCACAAATTTTGAAGTCAACAATGAATCAACAGGAAATTAGAAGCAAGTATTATTTACATTCGGATGTTTTCACTGAAAGCTTTGAAAGAAGAAGGTATCAGCTCAGTATTGGTAAACCCGAACATCGCAACCATTCAGACTTCTGAAGGTATTGCCGATAAAGTGTATTTCCTTCCCGTGAATACTTATTTCGTAGAAGAAATTATCAAGAAAGAACGTCCCGATGGTATCCTTTTGGCATTCGGCGGACAGACTGCATTGAACTGTGGTGCTGAACTTTACACACAAGGTGTTCTTGATAAGTATGGAGTAAAGGTACTTGGAACTTCGGTAGAAGCTATCATGTATACAGAAGACCGTGACTTGTTTGTGAAGAAACTGGACGAGATAGAAATGAAGACTCCGGTCAGCCAGGCAGTAGAAAACATGGAAGATGCCATTGCTGCTGCACGCAGAATTGGTTATCCTGTCATGGTGCGTTCTGCTTATGCACTGGGTGGTCTTGGTAGCGGTATCTGTGCCAATGAAGAAGAATTCCTGAAATTGGCAGAGAGCTCATTTGCTTTCTCCAAACAAATTCTGGTAGAAGAGTCTTTGAAAGGCTGGAAAGAAATCGAATTTGAAGTGATCCGTGACGCTAACGACCATTGCTTCACAGTAGCCAGCATGGAAAACTTCGATCCGCTGGGTATTCATACCGGCGAATCAATTGTAGTAGCTCCTACCTGCTCGCTGGATGATAAAGAACTGGCTCTGTTGAAAGAACTTTCTACCAAATGTATCCGTCACCTCGGTATTGTGGGTGAATGTAACATTCAGTATGCTTTCAACTCTGAAACGGATGACTACCGTGTGATTGAAGTAAATGCCCGTTTGAGCCGTTCTTCTGCATTGGCTTCTAAGGCTACCGGTTATCCGTTGGCATTCGTAGCTGCTAAAGTGGCACTTGGTTACACACTTGACCAGATTGGTGAGATGGGAACTCCGAACTCTGCATACGTAGCTCCGCAACTTGACTACTATATCTGTAAAATCCCTCGTTGGGACTTGACGAAGTTTGCCGGTGTATCCCGTGAAATCGGTTCAAGCATGAAATCAGTAGGTGAAATCATGTCTATCGGTCGCTCTTTCGAAGAAATCATCCAGAAAGGCCTTCGTATGATCGGTCAGGGAATGCACGGTTTCGTAGGTAATGACGAACTGCACTTTGATGATCTTGATAAAGAGCTTTCTCGCCCGACTGACTTGCGTGTTTTCGCTATCGCGCAAGCAATGGAAGAAGGGTATACCATCGAACGTATCCACGACCTGACAAAGATCGACCCATGGTTCCTTGGCAAACTGAAAAATATCGTAGACTACAAAGCGAAACTGTCTACCTATAATAAGGTGGAAGATATACCTGCCGATGTAATGCGTGAAGCTAAAGTGTTAGGTTTCTCTGACTTCCAGATTGCCCGTTTCGTACTGAATCCAACCGGAAACATGGAGAAAGAAAACCTGGCAGTGCGTGCTCATCGTAAGTCTATGGGTATCCTCCCGGCTGTAAAACGTATTAATACAGTTGCTTCCGAACATCCGGAACTAACTAACTATCTGTATATGACTTATGCAGTGGAAGGCTACGATGTAAACTATTATAAGAATGAAAAATCAGTAGTCGTACTGGGTTCGGGTGCTTACCGTATCGGTAGTTCTGTAGAATTTGACTGGTGCTCGGTGAATGCAGTTCAGACTGCCCGCAAACTGGGTTACAAGTCTATCATGATTAACTACAACCCTGAAACGGTTTCTACTGACTATGATATGTGCGACCGTCTCTACTTCGACGAACTTTCGTTCGAACGTGTACTTGATGTAATCGACCTCGAACAACCTCGTGGTGTGATCGTTTCGGTAGGCGGACAAATCCCGAACAACCTGGCTATGAAACTTTATCGTCAGTCGGTTCCTGTATTGGGTACTTCTCCGATTTCTATCGACCGTGCTGAAAACCGTAACAAGTTCTCTGCTATGCTCGACCAACTGGGTATCGACCAACCGGCTTGGATGGAACTGACCAGTCTTGAAGAAGTGAAGGGATTTGTAGAAAAAGTAGGCTACCCGGTATTGGTTCGTCCTTCTTACGTCCTTTCAGGAGCAGCAATGAATGTTTGCTATGACGATGAAGAATTGGAAAACTTCCTGAAGATGGCTGCCGAAGTTTCTAAAGAATATCCGGTTGTTGTTTCCCAGTTCCTTGAAAATACGAAAGAGATTGAATTTGATGCCGTTGCGCAGAATGGTGAAGTGGTAGAATACGCAATCTCCGAACACGTAGAGTTTGCCGGTGTTCACTCCGGTGATGCTACTTTGGTATTCCCGGCACAGAAGATTTACTTTGCAACAGCTCGTCGCATCAAGAAGATCAGCCGTCAGATTGCTAAAGAACTCAATATCTCCGGTCCGTTCAATATCCAGTTCCTGGCTCGTAACAACGAAGTGAAAGTAATCGAATGTAACTTGCGTGCTTCTCGTAGCTTCCCGTTTGTTTCTAAAGTTCTGAAACGTAACTTTATCGAAACTGCTACCCGCATCATGCTGGATGCTCCATACTCACGTCCGGATAAGTCGGCATTCGATATCGACTGGATTGGTGTAAAAGCTTCTCAATTCTCTTTCTCTCGTCTGCACAAGGCTGACCCGGTATTGGGCGTAGACATGTCTTCTACTGGTGAAGTGGGATGTATCGGTGACGATTTCTCTGAAGCATTGCTGAATTCAATGATTGCTACCGGATTCAAGATTCCTGAAAAAGCAGTGATGTTCTCTTCCGGTGCAATGAAGTCGAAAGTAGATTTGCTGGATGCCAGCCGTATGCTGTTCGCTAAGGGCTATCAGATTTACGCAACTGCCGGAACAGCAGCTTTCTTGAACGCTCACGGTGTAGAAACGACTCCGGTTTACTGGCCGGATGAAAAGCCGGGTGCAGAGAACAACGTCATGAAGATGATTGCTGACCATAAGTTTGATTTGATCGTTAACATTCCGAAGAATCACAGCAAGCGTGAGTTGACGAACGGTTATCGTATCCGTCGCGGTGCAATCGATCATAACATTCCGTTGATTACCAATGCTCGTTTGGCAAGTGCCTTTATCGAAGCATTCTGCGAATTGAAACTGAATGATATTCAGATTAAGAGCTGGCAGGAATATAAATAAAAACAGCTTTAGCTGTCTATTAGATAAGGAGAACTCTCTCTTTGGCTTGTCCAAAGGGGGAGTTTCTTTTTTATTAGTAAATATAGCACATCAGAGTGTGTTCTATATAGGGAGTGTTTTGTTATTAATAAATGATTAAAGTTAATTATTGGTTGAAACTAAGTAGAATCTGTCTATCCATCAGTAAGAGAAGCGATTTATTTTTTATTTTTGTTTCTTGAAAAGATAAAATCAGATAAAACAATGTTAGTACTTCTATCTTGTGCCAAGACTATGAGTGAGACTTCAAAGGTGAAAGTACCTTTGAAGACAGTTCCACGATTTCAAAAAGAAGCTTCCGGGATTGCTTTGCAGATGTCACAGTTTTCGGTGGATGAACTGGAACGCCTGTTGCGTATAAATGCTAGGATGGCGGTGGAGAATTATAAGCGTTATCAGGCTTTTCATGCAGAAGACACATCGGAACTGCCCGCTTTGCTGGCTTATACCGGAATTGTATTCAAGCGACTGAATGCAAAAGATTTCTCGAAAGAAGAATTTGAATATGCGCAGGAACATCTGCGGTTGACTTCTTTTTGTTATGGGTTGTTAAGGCCTTTAGATGTCATTCGTTCCTACCGCTTGGAAGGAGATGTAGTGTTGCCGGAACCGGGTAATCAGACCATGTTCTCTTATTGGAAATCCCGTCTGACGGATGTCTTCATCGAAGATATAAAGAAAGCGGGAGGCATACTCTGCAATCTGGCCAGCGACGAGATGAAAAGTTTGTTCGATTGGAAACGTGTGGAGAGAGAAGTGCGTGTCGTTACTCCCGAATTTCAGGTGTGGAAGAACGGGAAATTAGCTTCGATAGTGATCTATATCAAGATGTCCCGTGGTGAAATGACGCGGTTCATTCTGAAGAACAGAATCGAAAATCCGGAGGGTTTGAAAAGCTTCTCCTGGGAAGGATTCGAATTTAACGAATCTCTTTCGGATGAAAAGAAGTTTGTATTTACTAACGGTAAAGAAATATAAAGTATGACGGAAGTAGAAAAGATGCGTAGTAGCCAGTTGGCTGATATGGCTGCGCCGGAATTGCAGGTGCGTTTTGAACATGCCAAGAAGCTGCTGGCGCGTATGCGGGGAATGAGCACTTATGATGCGGGGTATCGGGAATTATTGGAAGAACTGGTACCGGAGATTCCTGAAACTTCAATAATCTGCCCGCCTTTCCATTGCGATCATGGAGACGGAATCAAATTGGGTGAACATGTATTTGTGAATGCCAATTGCACTTTCTTGGATGGAGGATATATTACGATAGGCGCCCATACGCTGGTTGGACCTTGTGTGCAGATTTATACGCCGCATCATCCGATGGATTATCTGGAAAGAAGAGGCTCTAAGGAATATGCTTATCCGGTGACGATTGGCGAAGACTGCTGGATTGGTGGCGGTGCTATTATCTGTCCCGGCGTGACGATTGGCAATCGCTGTGTGATAGGGGCGGGGAGCGTTGTGACGAAAGATATTCCCGACGACAGTGTGGCAGTCGGGAATCCGGCACGTGTTGTTCGCAAACAGGTTGTTTAACGTTTGACTGGGAAAGTTATTTCCCGGATTTAAGCGTTCCTGCGTTACTATCTTTATTGGGAATTCGTTTTCCTGCAGATTCTATTTTAATTATTAATGATAGAAAAAGAGGCGCGACTATCTTTATTTTGTTCTGTTTATTAGATGAACCGGAAGAAGTGAAAGTGGCAAGAAAAAAGTTTTTATTATTATTTGCTGATAATCAGAGTGTTTCTTTATTTGATGAAAACTTTCTTGAAAAATAATACATGAAATGTTTGCAGAATTCAAAAAATGCCGTACCTTTGCATCGCTTTTGAAACGGAAGTGTACGGGCGTTTAGCTCAGCTGGTTCAGAGCATCTGCCTTACAAGCAGA
>PPYE01311392.1_pt1 | contig 27864 bp, 28 predicted proteins | sample 1559881 | NCBI WGS metagenome assembly PPYE01 (sample SAMN08240022, study PRJNA423297) | Human gut metagenome, whole genome shotgun sequencing project. | reverse complement strand
GGCTTGGCATCCCTACGGCTCTGCAGGTCTTGGGGCTGGTGCCTACGGGCTTGCTTATTCCGTAAGCGATTGCCCTGGAAAAACTATGGCTCAACCACATTGGCACGGGCCAGCGCTTCGCTGACCGAAAGCACGCGAATCAGTTCGATCTCAGCGTCGAGCTGCGGCTTCTCCTCGCGTGAGCTGACCACGGCGCGCTTGAAACCCAAACGCGCCGCTTCTCGCAAACGCTGCGCCAGACCAGAAACGGGACGCACTTCGCCGGCCAATCCGACTTCGCCGATCAGGCAGCATTCGGACAGGACATTCTTCCCCGTCAGCGCCGAAGCCATCGACGCCGCCAGCGCCAAATCGGCGCCGGGGTCGTGGATCTCCAGCCCGCCGGCGACGTTGCAGTAAATGTCGTCGCGCAGCGAAGGCAGAGCGCAGCGGCTCTGCAACACGGCCAGCAGCATGCCGATCTTGTTGGCGCCGAGACCGATGCCGGCCCGCTTGGGATAGGCGAAGCTGCTCTCGCTCGCCAGCGTTTGGATTTCGGCCACCAGCGGCCGCGAGCCTTCCATGATCACGGTCATGACGACGCCCGACACAGCGCCGTCGGATCGATTCCAGTAAAGATAGCTGGGGTCGGGAACTTCCGTCAGCCCGTCGCTGCGCATCTCGAAAATGCCCATTTCGTCGGTACCGCCGTAGCGGTTTTTGCTGGCCCGCAGTGTGCGGTACACCGACGAATTGTCGTCAGCGAACATAATCACCGCGTCCACCATGTGCTCCAGCAGCATGGGACCGGCGATGCGTCCTTCCTTGGTGATGTGCCCGACCAGCACCATGGGAACGCCGTGTTCCTTGGCGTAATTAACGCAAACCTGCGCCGTGGCGCGCACCTGCGTGGGCGTGCCAGGCCAGCCTTCAGCCTGCGACGTACGCATGGCCTGGACGCTGTCCACCACGATCAGGCTGTGGTCCTTCGCCAGCGCCAGAGCGTCGTCGATGACCGTGTGACAGCAGACGTCGAGCCCGTCGTGAAGAATTTTCAGCCGTTTGGCGCGCAGCCCCAGCTGCGACGGCGATTCTTCGCCGGAAATGTAGAGCACGCGGCGCCCCGCCGCCGAGATGTGTCCGCAGACCTGCAGCAGCAGCGTCGATTTGCCGATGCCAGGCTGACCGCCCAGCAGCACGACGCCGCCGGGCACCCAGCCGCCTCCCAGCACGCGGTCCAGTTCGCCGAAACCGGACGCAAGCCGCCCGGGCGGTTCCAGCGTGCTGATGTCCACCGGCGTGAGAATCTTCGCCGTGCCGGCGGCCGCCATGCTGGGCGCGACGGGGATCTCCTCTTCCAAGGTGCCCCAGGCGCCGCAGCGCGGACATTTGCCCGAAGGGACCAGGGAGACATAGCCGCACTCGATGCAGCAGTACCGTTTGCCGTCTTTTTTCGCCATGATTCCTCCTCAGTCCTTTTGCAGCCGGAAACGCTAACGCTTGTAGCCGATGATCCGGTTCAGCAGATTGCGGCGCGCTTCGATGTCTTCCGCCGTTTCGACGCCCGCCGGGGGAAAGCCGTCGATCACGCCGGCGATACCGCGTCCCTGTTCGGTCTGGGCGACAAGGATCTGCAGCGGATTGGCCGTCGCCGCGAAAACGCGGCACACTTCCTGACAGTTTTTGACGCGGTCCAGCACGTTGAGCGGGTAGGCCTTGCGCAGCACGATGAAGAACGTATGGCCGCAGGCGATCGTCTGGGCGTTCTTCACGGCCAGGTCCACCATCTCCTGATCGTTGCCTTCGTAGCGGATCTTGCAGTCGCCCGACGCTTCGCAGAAGGCCACGCCGAACTCCATGCCCGGCGCCGAGGTCGCCATGACTTCGTAAAGGTCTTCCGCCGTCTTGATAAAGTGACTCTGTCCGACGATCACGTTGCAGTCTGCCGGAAACTCCGCCTGCACAATGTTCCATTGAATGTCCGCCATCGTATTCTCCTCCATTTCGAGCGTTTTTTGAGAGCTTGTTCAATCATACAACTTTGCCCGTAAAATCGCGACAAAAAAATATCCCGCGTCCTTCGGCGCGGGATATTTTTTTCAATTGTGCCAGAGTTACTTCTTTTTCTTCAGTTCATTGATGACGTCGGCCGTAAGATCAACGCCGCCGAACTGAACGGCCTGAGAATCAAGAACCACGTCGCAGCCCTTGTTCTTGGCCACGGTGCGGACGGCCTGGCGGATCTCCTTGTAGATGGGCTCCTTGAGCTTCATCTCTTCCTGCGCGGCTTCGCGGCGTTTGGCTTCGATCGTCTCGGCGCCTTTCTTCTTGTCGGTGACCTTTTCGAGGGCACTTTTCAGTTCCTGCTCCTTGGAACGATACACCGCTTCGATCCTCTTGCTGACCTGCTCAAAGTTGGGATGATTGAAAAGGATCCTCTGCATGTCGGCCACGCCGATCTTTGTATCGGCATAAGCCGCGCCGGCAATGGCTAGCGTCAAAGCCGCAAGCAGTGTAAAGACACGGAAAAACTTCTTCATTTGGTAATTCCTCCTTGGTTCAGTCTGTTTTGACGTGGTCATTGTACTGCAAAGACGCGATTCCGTCCAGACCGTTGAAAACAACAATATATATTTATTGTCTCTATCTCGACCGCTGCGCAACCTGCGTGACTCTCTGCGTGGATCTTCCCGGGGCGCTCCTGTAATTCAGGGTTTTAATCAAGAAACAGCGCCGGGTTGCCAATCCGCCCATAACGGCGTTTTCATGCGCGCCGGAGGCGTGAGTCGCTGTCATGCCCAAGAGGAAGCTTGACCTGAAGCGGGCTCTCGGTGTTAAATTATGCCGTATTTTTCGCCGGCCCGTCGGCCGTCATGAACAAAAGAATGTCCGGAGGTTTTTCCATGCGCGTTATGTTTGCGATCTCGATCGTCATTTTCCTGTACGAAACGTTCAGCATGATCTGCCCGCTGCGGCTGCCCCTCGGGGGCAAGCTGGCCGCCGCGGCGCTGCTGCTGGCGGGGGCTTTCAAGAATTCCATCTACCAGCGGCTGGGTGGCGACATGTTCTTTGCTCCGGACCTGCCGCGCTGGGTCATGATCGCGGGCTCGCTGCTCTACAATCTGCTGATCGTGGCGCTGTTTCTGCTGCTGATCAAAGACGCGCTCTGGCTGCTGTGGAAGCTCTGCGCCCGCCAGCCGTTTCCCGCCGCCGGGGCTTCGCTGCTCGTCTTCGTCCTCGCCGCGGCGCTGACCGTTTACGGCACGTGGGAAGCCATCCGCGTGCCCGACGTCGCCGAGCGCCCCGTGACGATCCGCGGGCTGCCGCCCCAGTTCGAGGGGCTCAGGGTGGCGCTGCTCGTCGATCTTCACGTCAGCGCGCTGAATCGCCGTCCGCTGGTCCAGGCCATCGTCGACAAAACGATGGCGCTCAAGCCCGATCTGATCCTGATGCCCGGCGACTTCGTCGACGGTCTGATCAGTCAGCGCAAAGCGGATCTGGAACCGCTCGCGCAGCTGAAAGCGCCGCTGGGCGTTTTCGGCACGTCGGGCAATCACGAATACTATTCGGGCTTCGACGCATGGATGAAGCAACTGCGCAAATTCGGCGTCACGATGCTGGAAAACGAGCACCGCGTGCTCGTCCGCGGCGAAGGCAAACTGATCCTGGCCGGAGTGCCCGACCAGCAGGGATCGAGCATGGGCTACGCCGCGCCCGATCTGGACAAAGCGCTGGCCGGAGCGCCCCAGGGCGCGCCCGTCATCCTCATGGCTCACCGCCCCGAAGCCGCGCGTGAAAACGCGGCCCGCGGCGTGGCGCTGCAGCTGTCCGGACACACGCACGGCGGCATGATGCCGGGGCTCGACCGGCTCGTCGCCCGCTTCAACGGCGGCTTCGTCAAGGGCTGGTACGACGTCGGCGGCATGAAACTGTTCAACAGCCCCGGCACGTCGCTCTGGAACGGTTTTCCGCTGCGGCTCATGGATCCCGCCGAAATCACGCTGCTCACGTTCCGCGCCGCCAAATGATCTCTCGACAAAAAAACAAAGAAGCGCGTCTTCCGCAATCGTTTCAACCGCGGAAACGCGCTTTTTTTTTCCATCTCTCCGACTCTCTTCGCCGATCAAAAAGCCTGTGCCGACTTTTGATCGAATACCGGCTTTTCTCAACGATTACAACGCCAGACTCTCGATCGCGCCGAGGGACTCCTTCTCCGCCGCCGTCAGCATTTCGCCGCCGGCAGAGGGGCTTTCAGGAACTCTTCCACGAAATCGCCCAGGTAACGCACCGTTCCCTCGAAGATCTCGCGCCCCCACGCCGCGTCGGCCTTGGCGCAGCTGTCGTCGTCGCCGCCGAAGGTGCCCGTCTTGGTGAAAGCGTCCGTCGAGCGGATGATCTTCACCGTGGCGCCTTTGAAGGCGATCGCGTTGCCGTACGCGCTTTTCAGCTCCGGCGTCAGCGACCGGATCTCCTCGGGGACAAAGTTCTTTTCCTTGCGCACCCAGTCGGGGCGCAGCGCCATCATCACCGCCGCCTCCTGACCGCCGCCGTGGCCGCCGCCCCAGCGCGGATCCAGCTCGCGGGCGATCGTCCACCAGTCCAGGATCGCCCCAAGGCCGCCGCGCTCGTAAATCCCCAGACAGGCCGCCTCCAGTGCCGGATCGTTGCCGCCGTGACCGTTGAGAAATGCGAAACGGCGCACGCCGGCGTTCATCAGATGCTCGGCGACGCTCGTCATCACCGACTGCAGCGCCGCCGTGCCGATGTCGATCGTGCCGCTAAACTCCGTGTGATAAGGGCACACGCCGTAGGGCATCGTCGGCAGCACGACCAGGCGATCGGGATACTGTGCCTCGAGCCGGCGCGCCATCTCTTCCGGGATCGCGAAATCGGTGCCCAGCGGTCCGATCGAGCCGTGCTGCTCGGTGCTTCCCAGCGGGACCAACGCCAGCAGATCGTCGGAAGTCGCTTCGTGGAACTCGTGCCACGTCATCGAAGCCAAATACATTTTTCAATCCCTCCCATACTTCCGGCAAAGAGAGAGCCCCGCCGCGCGCCGGGCGGCTTGCAGCAGGGCTCTCTGCGATTCTTAGGCGAAATGCCGCTTCAGCGTCTTGTCCGAAGCCCTGCGGGTCACCAGACTGACGACGGTCATGACGATCATCGCATACGCCCAGCAGACTATCAGCGGGTTGAAGCCGAACGCCCAGCCGGGACGCTTCAGCGTCATCAGGACAAAAAGCGCCTCGCCCACCGCCACGCCGGCGAACGCGCCCGCGCGGGTCGCGCCCTTCCAGTAGAGCCCCAGCAGCACCGGCGCCGTCCAGATCCCCAGCCCGCCGAACGCGAACAGGATCAGCTTGAAGATCGTCGCGGGACGGGAAACGCCGAAGCAGATGGCGATCACGCCGATGATCACCGTGACGTAGCGCGACAGGCGCAGAATCTGGCCGTCGGTCGCCTGCGGATTGACGCGCCTCTGATAAATGTCGCGCGTGATCGCGCCCGTGGCGGAGATCAGCAGCGAGTCGATCGTCGACATGCCGGCCGCCATGATGCCCGTGATCAGCAGCGAGGAAATGACGGGCGAAAGACTCTTCTGCAGCAGCAGCGGCACGATGAAGTCGATGTCCTTGCCCTGCAGTCCGGGAATGGAAACGATGCCGTTGACGCCCGACCACTCGATCAGCGTCGCGGCGATCCACATGCCCAGCGTGCCGAGAATCGTGGCCTTGAACATGACCTTGTAGTCTTTCATGGCGAAGAACTTCGTCACCAGCGTCGGCTGCGAGATCGAGAAAAAGCTCCACAGCACGATCATCGACACGTAGTTCGCCCAACCGTAAGCCCTGCCAACGCCGGGATGAGACATGTAGGCGGGATTGAGCTCAAGCAGCTTCGTCGAGATCGCCTCGAAACCGCCGCCCAATCTGACCGATACCACAAACGTGACGATCGCCGTGGCCAGCATCAGACCGCCCTGGATCACGTCGGTAAGCATGGCGCCGCGAATGCCGCCGCTCATGCAGTAAAGGATGACCACGATCCCCATGCCGACGATGCCCACCCACTCGGGCGCGCCCGTATAAACTCGCAGGATCACGCCGGCGCCGATGGTCTGCGCCCCCATCATTGGGATCATGAAGATGATCATCAGCAACGCCTGGAACGTGCGCAGGCCGTTGGACTCGAAACGGTCGCCCAGATAATCGGCCAGCGTCAGAAAGCCTTGCGTATGCCCGAGCTTGATGAGTTTGCGACCCACCAGCAGGGCCGGAATGATCATGGAGAACACCAGCCCTGGCACGGAAATGGAAAGCCCCGCGAAGCCGACCTTGTAACAGGTCGCCGGGCAACCCATGAACGTGCTCATGCTGTACTGCGTGGCGAAATAAGCGAAGCCGCTGACGATGGCGCCCGCTTTGCCGCTCATGACGAAGAAGTCCTTCAGCGTAGTGGTGTTTTTCGCCGAAAAATAACCGATGCCCGCCATCAGCACAAAATAAAACGCCAGAACGCCGTAAAAGACCGACGGAATCGGTTTGAGCATTGTCCCTACGTCCATGATAAACTACGCTCCCTTCTCCTCGTCAAATTCGTGGTACTCGGGGCGGCGCATCGCCTGCGCGTAGAACACGACGATCAGGACCATCGTGATCGCCGTGTGGACCGTCCAGCCAACGATGAAACTGGGCAGCCCGTAAATCACGGGGATGTAGCGGGTCGCGTAAAAGAACGGGAACGGAATCATGATGACAAAAAACAGAAAACCGAAAATCAGCGCCCACTTCTTCTCGAATTTATTGCTGAAAATATCCATCCAAGCTACTCCTCTCAAAAGAAACGCCTCAACACGCTGCGCCTTCGGCCGTAAAAGCTTTCCCCCCAGACCTCAGATACCGGCAAAAAATGTATCCAATAAATTGCGACTTAAGTATAATAACTTTCTTCATGCATGTCAATCAGTCCATTTTAAGAAAACTATCGAAAACAGGCGTCTTTTTCCGTCAAAAGCTTATCACAGAAAGAACAAAAACCGGCGACGCTCCGTCGAACGCTGAAAAACAGTCAGCGCGCGACGAAGCGTCGTCAGTTTTGCGTACAAAAAATCTTCTTTCTACAGCTGCGACAGCAGTTCCTCGACCGTCTTCTTGCCGAACATCGGCTGGCCGTCGTTGACGACGTAGCAGGGAACGCTCATGACGTTGTATTTTTCCCGCAGCGCCGGGAAATGATTGAGATCGTAAATGTCGACGGAAACGCGCGGATTCAGCGAAGCGATACGCTCCGCCGCGGTCACCAGCTCCGGGCACATCGTGCAGGTCAGGCTGACCATGACCGTCATGTGGACGTCGCGGTCGAGTTTCCGAATAAGGGCTTTGGTCTGGTCATCGAGCCGCTGCCCGGGGCCGGCGAGGTTGTACAGTCCGAGCACGAACGAGGTGAACTCGTGCCCGCCGGGAACGCCGTGGAAGGCGACGCCCGTTTCGCTGCCGTCGGCGCGGCAGATTTTCACGCAGGGAGCGCCGTCGCCGTCCGTCGCCGCGCTTTTTTCCACGGTGAGCTTGTCCGTGAGGCGCGCCAGAGCTTCCATGTAGTTTTCCAGCTCGCGCGAAACGGGCCGTTCGTCCAGCGTCAGGCGCAGGATCAGCGGCGATCCCATCTTGGCGAACAGACCGTTCAGCTGCCGGACCATGTCGCCGCTGAAGAGGCCGCCGTCCGGCGAAACCGCCGGCGCGCTTTCCGAGCGTCCGGAATCGACGGGCCGATGCGCGGCCGCGCGCTTGTGGGGAACTTCCGGCTTCAGTCCCGTCTTCTTCTGCATTTCCGCGCAGTACTTTTCAAGTTCGGTCGCGGCCAGCGCGCCGTCGCCGACGGCCGTGACGACCTGGCGCAAATTTTTAATGCAGACGTCGCCGGCGGCGTAAATGCCGTCCACCGAGGTCTTCTGCTGCCGATCGGTGACGACGTAGCCGTGCTCGTCCAGTTCGACGATGCCCTTGACGAGTTCCGTGCTCGGCGAGTAGCCAGCGAAGACGAACACGCCGAAGGTGTCGCCGTTCTCGGGCTCGAAGACTGTGCGTTCGCCGGTCTTGCCGTTGACGTAGACCAGACGGCGCAGCACGGAGTCGCCCGAGACGCTCTCGACCGCGGTGTTGGTGAGCACGGTGATCTTCTCGTGCCGCTTCGCCTCGTCGGCCGCCGACTTGGCGCAGGAAAAATCGTCCTTGCGGATCAGCACGGTGACGTGCGAGGCATACTTGGTCAAAAAAACGCTCTCCTCCGCCGCCGCGAAACCGCCGCCGACGACGAAGACCGGCTTGCCCGCAAAGAACTCGCCGTCGCAGGTCGCGCAGTAAGCGACGCCGTGGCCGCGGAAATCCAGCTCGCCCTCGAAGCCGACCGTACGCGGGTGCGCGCCCGTGGCGACGAGCAGACCGAAGCACTCGAAAACGCCGCGGCTGGTCGCGACTTTGCGCACGTCGCCGCCGGCGTCTATGCCCGTCACCTCGGCCAGCAGGAACCCGGCGCCGAAACTCTCGGCCTGGCGGCGCATCTTTTCCGTCAGCTCCGCGCCGCTGGCGCGCTCGACGCCCGGATAATTGACCACTTCGGACGTGATCGTGATCTGTCCGCCGAATTTTTCCTTCTCCACGACCAGCACGCGGTAGCACGCCCGCGCCAGATAAAGAGCGGCGGTCAGTCCCGCAGGACCGCCGCCGACAATGATGACGTCGTAGAGATTTTTGCCGCCCGCGCTCATTTAGAGCGCCCCGACGAGGTCAAGGCTCGGCTTCAGCGTCTCCGCGCCGGGCTGCCACTTGGCCGGGCAGACCTGATCGCCGTGCTCGGCGACGAACTGGCAGGCCTGCAGCTTGCGCAACAGTTCGTCGGCGTTGCGGCCGACGTTGCCGGAATTGACTTCGTAGGCGACGATCCGCCCCGCGGGATTGACGATGAACGTCCCTCTTTCGGCGATGCCTTCCGCCTCGATGAGGACTTCGAAATCCTTCGCCAGCGCCTGCGTCGGATCGGCCAGCATCGGATAGGTCAGCCTGGAGATCTTCTCGGAGTGGTCGTGCCACGCCTTGTGCACGAAATGAGTGTCGCAGGACACGGAGTAAATTTCGCACCCGGCCGCCTTGAACTTTTCGTAATTGTTCTCCAGATCTTCGAGCTCCGTCGGGCAGACGAACGTGAAGTCCGCGGGATAGAAGAAAAACACGCTCCACGTGCCGAGGATGTCGGTCTTGGTGACAGTCTTGAACTCGTTGTTCTGATACGAAGAGACTTTGAAATCGGAAACTTCCTTGTTGATAAGAGACATATGGAATTACCCCCTTGATGTTTTTGGATTAGCGTTGATTAACCCCGACTAAAAATATCATATTTCTGCGCGATGTCAAGAGGGAAGTGCGCGGAAAATCTCTTTTATCACGCCGGGTCCGGGGCGCGGTTCCAGGTTACAGGTCTTCCTCCTTGACCGCGGGGCCGACGTACCGATCCATCACGAGCGCCAGATAGAGATTGAGGCAGGTTCGGAAGTCCTTCAGGTCCAGTCCCGATTCCTTGTTGAGCTTTTCGAGGCGATAAATCAGCGTGTTGCGGTGCACGTGCATGCGCCGCGCCGCCTCGACCAGCGAAAAACCGCTTTCGCACCACTCGCGGATGGTCTCGCGCATCTGCTCCCAGTCTGGATAACGCCGGAACGCCCCGGTTACGGCCTGGACAAAGCGCGTGCGCACGGGCGAATCGATCGTGGTGATCACGTCTTCGAGGCGGTAATCGGCGATGTTGTACACGCCCGGCTGCTGGCGGAATTTCTTGCCGAGAAACAAGGCTTTCCAAGCTTCCTGATAGCTTATCGCCAACGCGGAGATGCCTAACGCCAGCGAGCCGATGCCGATGGCGGCCTTGAGACCGAAGGATTCGATGGCTTGGAGGATCTTTTGCGCGCGCGCCGTCGCTTCCTCGAGCATGGATTTTTCATGCTCTATCTTTTCAGTGCCGGCCGCGAAAAGGATCACGAAACGGTTGTTGCCGAGCATCGCCGAAAGATCGCGCGGCTCGGCGAAGAGTTTGCGGATCGAAGCAAGCACGGCTTTCTTCACGTTGAGAATGCGAGTCTCGGCGTTCTCGCTCTGGCTGCGCATCTGCTCGCGGACCTGCAGGGCGAAACGGCCGAACTGGTAAAGGTCGACGGCGATGGGAATGTAATGCCAGGTGCGGTCGTAACCGTATTCGGACACGCGCGACAGGAGCAGCGCTTCGTTGCTGACGCCGGGGACGAAGGAGCCGATGTCCTGAACGAGGTTCTGCAGCGTGCTCTCGCGATTGACCGAATAGGCGTACAGCTCGCGCTCGCGCAGCAGCAGTTCGATCTGCCGCTTCACGATCGTGGCGAAAGGAGCCACTTTTTCAGGATCTCCGGCGATGGCCACGGTGCCAGCGATCTGGCCGTTCATGCTCTGAATGGGCGCCGTCACGCCGGGCAGCGTGCCTCTGAGCTGATGCGCCTGCCCCTCGCCGGTGCGAGCGCTCTCTCCGCTGGCGACGACGGAGAGCGACGCTTCGTGAAACTGTTCAAGACGGTCCGCGTTGCTGGAACCGACGACAACGCCTTCCGTATCGGTGATGATCACGTCGAAATTGATGGCCGAAGCGACGGCAGCGGCAATTTCTTGGGCGCATTTGCGCAGCAGGATATTTTCCTCTGAATTCTGTTCATACATTTTTCTCACCTTGTGCTTAAAGTATAAACACAGTCAATATTTAGCCATAAATTTTATATTTTTGCAATAGCTTATTGAGTGATTTTTCACGAATGATCCTCCGAAGTTGCCGGCAAAGATCCGCTTATGCCTTTTCTGAACAAACGAAAAGCTCAAATCAGCTGTGCTGCATGAACTATCCCCCGCCAAATGTGCTAAGATACACTTTATTGACTCGTTGATCGGCACATTTTATATTCTTTTGATGCGAAAGGATTTGATTTTACATGACGGAAAATGCGCTTGAGGTGCTTCGCGCGCGCGGCTTCATCGACTGGACGACGGACGACGGCGGCGTCAGGGAATTGTTCGGCAAGGGCATGGTCACCGCTTACGTGGGCTTCGACCCCACCGCGGACAGCCTGCACGTCGGACATCTGATCCCTCTGATGGGGCTGGCCTGGCTGCAGCGGCTCGGGCACCGGCCCATCGTGCTGGCCGGCGGCGGCACGGGCATGATCGGCGACCCTTCGATGAAGAGCAACGAACGCAATCTGCTGACGATGGATCAGATCAGGCACAACGTGGAAGGCGTCAAAAAGCAGCTGGCACACTTCGTCAGCTTCGACTGCGGGGAGAATTCCGCCCTGCTGGTCAACAACTACGACTGGCTGAGCGCCATGAACTTCCTCGAGTTCCTGCGCGACGTGGGCAAGTTCTTCACGATCAACAAAATGATCGCCAAGGAGCACGTCAGAAGCCGCATCGAGGACCCGACCAAGAGCCTGTCCTTCACCGAATTCTCCTACACGCTGCTGCAGTCCTACGATTTCTACCATCTTTATACGACCTACGGCTGCCGCCTGCAGCTGGGCGGCAACGACCAGCAGGGCAACATCACCAGCGGCATCGACTTCATCCGCAAGCACGAAGAGGGCGCGGCGGTGTACGGCGGCACCAATCCGCTGCTGCTCACCTCCGCCGGGCACAAGTTCGGCAAGACCGAGGGCGGCGCCGTCTGGCTCGATCCCGCCAAGACTTCGCCCTACCAGTTCTACCAGTTCTGGGTCAACAGCGAAGACGCCACGATCGCCAAGACTCTGCGCTACTTCACGTTCCTGCCGCTTGAAGAGATCGACGCGCTGGTCGCGCGTCACATGCAGTCGCCCGAGAAGCGCGAAGCCCAGCGCGTGCTGGCCTACGAGATCACCAAGCTCGTCCACGGCGAAAACGTAGCGGCCAACGTCAGACACGCCAGCGAGATCCTCTTCGGCGGTTCCTACACGCCCGAAGACCTGACGGAAGACATGCTCCACACGCTGGCGGCCGAGACGCCTTGCGGCACAGTCGATTCGCTGCCCATGCCGCTCGCCGACGCGCTCGCCGAAACGGGCGCGTGCAAGAGCAAGGGCGAGGCCAAGCGTTTGATCGCCGGCGGCGGCGTGTCCGTCAACGGCGTCCGCGCCGACGACGGCGCGCAGCTCAGGGAGCAGGACGTGCTCTGCGGCTACTACTCGCTGATCCGCCTCGGCAAGAAAAAATACTTTATGATCGGCCGCAAGTAAAATGAGCTTTGCCGTTTCGGCCGTCGAGTTCCTGCGCAAAACGCTCGCTTACCCCGACTGGCGCGGACGCGCGCTCTACGGCCTCTTCCGAAGCGTTTTCGCCTTCGTCCCCATCCGCCGGCGTTTGGTGCTCGACGCGCTCAAAGCCTCGTTCCCCGAAAAGGACGAAGCGTGGCGCAAAAAAACGCTGCACGGCATGTACCGTCACTTCTCGTGGATGATCGTGGAGTTCCTCGCCTGCCAGAACGATCCCGCTCTCGTCAACAAAATGGTCGTCGAAGTGGAAGGGCGCGAATGCGCCGACGCGCAGAGGGCCTCCGGCGCCGGCTGCTTTATGCTCGCCGGCCATTTCGGTAATTGGGAGATCCTCGGCGGCTGGCTGCTGCGGAACGGCTATCCCGTCCAACCCGCCGCGCGCGACGCCGACAACCCTGAGTTCGCGGCGCTGATCGAACGCTACCGCGCCAACCTCGGCGAGACCACGCTGCGCAAGGGGGCCATGAACGTGCGCCACATGCTCAGGCAGGCGCAGGCCGGCAATTGGATCGCCCTGCTCGCCGATCAGGACGCCGGTCCCCACGCCGTGCCCGTGACCTTTTTGAACCGCCGCACCACCATGGTCGAGGGCCCCGCCGCGCTGGCGCTGACGGCAAAGCTGCCGCTGCTTGCCGTCTACTCGCTGCGTCTGGCCCCGTTCAAATACCGCGTCGTCTTCCTGCCCGATCTCGTCGGGAATTTGCAGGAGCGCAGCCGCGAGAACGTCGCCGCCCTGACGCAAAAAGCCAACGCCATGCTCGAAGACATGGTGCGCCTCGCCCCCGAGCAGTGGTTCTGGTTCCACCGCCGCTGGAAAACCGATCCCGACCGCCCCGGCGTGAAAATGCAGTAGTTCCGCGGCGGAATTTCGAAGCAAAATAAAACAGGACGGCTGACCGAGAATTTTCGGCCAGACGCCCTGTTTGTTTTTTTTCCGGCTCTTCAGCCGCGTCACTTCACCTTCCAGCGGTTCTCCAGCAGCTGCAAGGCGCCCGAAGTGACGCTGGTCAGCACCAGATAGACCAGCGCGACGAAGATGAACGTCTCGAACGAGGCATAGGTGACGCTGCGCACCTGCTGACCGACCATCGTCAGGTCGCTGATGGCGAGCACGGAGAGCAGCGACGACTCCTTGATCAGCGTCACGAATTCGTTGCCGATGGCCGGCAGCATGTGGCGGATCGCCTGCGGCAGGATGATGCTCTTCATCGTCTGCCAATAGGACAGCCCCAGCATTTTGGCCGCTTCCCACTGCCCCTTCGGCACGCCCTCGATGCCGCCGCGGACGATCTCGCCCACGTAGCCGGAAGAGTTGATGCCGATGCCGAGGATGCCCGCCGTAGCCGCGTCGAGGTTCACGCCCAGCGCCGGCAGGCCGAAGTAGATCAAAAACAGCTGGATCATCAGCGGCGTGCCGCGCAGCACGTAAATGTACGTCGCCATCAGATAGCGCAGCGGCTTGAACGGCATGACGCGGAACGAACCGATGAAGATGCCCAGCGCCGAACCGAACAGCACGCCGAAGAACGAAGCCTGAATGGTCACGCACACGCCCTTCCAGAACATGTGCATATAGGGGATCAGCACGGAAAAGTCCAGTTCCATTTACTTCGCCTCCTCCGCCACGGCCGCGCCGTAATGGGAAAGTACGCGCTGCAGGAACGCACGCGTCCGTTCCTTCTGCGGGTGCACGAAAATGTCGTCCGGCGTGCCCAGCTCGACGATGTGCCCGTCGGCCATGAAGACGACGCGGTCGGACACTTCCCTGGCGAAGAGCATCTCGTGCGTGATGATCATCATCGTCATGCCGCTTCTGGCCAGATCAGCGATGACGCTGAGCACGTCGCCGACCAGTTCGGGATCGAGCGCCGAAGTCGGCTCGTCGAACAGCATCACCTTCGGATCCATGGCCAGCGCGCGGGCGATGGCCACGCGCTGCTGCTGGCCGCCGGAAAGCTGGGCAGGGAACGCCTCGATCTTGTCGCCGAGGCCGACGCGCTCGAGCAGTTCTCCGGCGGTCTTCTCCGCCTCGGCGCGAGATTTGCCGCGCACTTTCATCGGCGCGATCGCCACGTTCTCCAGCACGCTCAGATGCGGGAACAGGTTGAACTGCTGAAAGATCATGCCCAGCAGCTCCGACTCCATGGCGTTGGACATCTTCCCGCCGTCCATGCGGCGGCCGTAAACATAGATTTCGCCGGAATCGATCTTCTCCAGACGGGCGATGCAGCGCGCCAGAGTGCTCTTGCCCGATCCGCTGGGGCCGATGACCGTAATCACTTCTCCCTCGTCGACGTTCAGCGAGACGCCTTTCAGCACGTCGAGAGAGCCGAACGACTTATGCAGATCTTTTACTTCTATCGCGTGAGTCACATTCGCTCACCTCCATTGAAATGCGTTCATTATAAATCAACTATCAGTTTATTGCCAGATGAAAATTGCAATTTTGTTTATATTTTTCGCGAAAGAGACGCTCCCCACAAAAAAGACAGGCCGGCGCGACAGCCAGCCTGTTCCGCAAAACTTTTCTACAATCCCATGAGGCGGGGGATATAGGTCGTGAAGACCGGGAACGTAACGATAACCAGCTGCACCGCCAGCGCCGCGAGCACGAGCGGCCAGATCCGGCGGAACATCTCGCCCAGCGGCACCTTGCCCACCGCGGCGACGATATAGTTGCAGGCCCCTACCGGCGGCGTGATCAACGCGATCGTCACGTTCAGCGTCATCACCACGCCGAAATGGAACGGGTCGATGCCGGCCTTGGCCGCCAGCGGCGCGAACACCGGCGTCAGCAGCGTCATTACCGAGATCTCCTCCATGAACATGCCGATCACGAAGACGATCAGGCTGAGCACGACCATCAGCAGCCACGGATGCCCCAGCAGCCCGGCGTCGACGATGACCTGGCTGAACGCCTGCGTGACGCGCTCCCACTTGAGATACCAGCCGACCACCGAAGCCGCGCCCATAATCAGAAAAATCGCGCTGGTCAGGCGCACCGTCTCGCCGATCGCCTCGGCGAAACCGCGCAGCGTCAGCCGGCGCGTCACCGCCACGCCGGCGAAAACGCAGTAAGCCGCGGCCAGAGCGCCCGACTCCGTCGGCGTGACGACGCCCGACATGATGCCGCACATGATGATGCACGGCGCCAGCAGGGCCAGAAGCGAGCGGAACAAAATCCGCCATTTCTGCGCGTACACGCCGGTCAGGTCGGTCTTCGGCACGTCGTACTTGCGCACGTAGTACCAGTTCATGACCATGTAGGCCAGGCCGAGCGCGATCCCCGGCGCCACGCCGGCGGCGAAGAGCCCGCCGATGGACGTGTTGGTCATCGACGCGTAGATGATCATGAAGATGCTGGGAGGAATGATCGGCCCGATCAGCGAGCTGCCCGCCGTGATCCCCGCCGCGTAGGAAGCGGGGAAGCCTTCCTTCACCATGGCCGGGATCAGGATCGAGCCCAGCGCCGAAGCGTCGGCCGCGGCGCTGCCGTTGACGCCGGCGAAGATCACGCTGCCCACCACGTTCACGTACCCCAGCCCGCCGCGCACCGAACCGACCGCCAGGCGGCTGAAGTCGATGAGGCGGTCCGTGAGTCCGGAACGGTTCATCAGCGTGCCCGTGAGGATGAAAAAAGGAATCGCCATCAACGAGAAGGAATCCATGCCGCCGAAAAACTGCTGCGGAACGACGCGCAGCAACGCCGGGCCGCCCGCGCCGAGGATGCCGAGCAGCCCCGCCATCGTCAGCGAAGCGTACAGCGGCACGCCGAAAAGCATCAGCGCAAAAAACACCGCCAACAGAAGGAAGCCGTTCATCGTTTTTCGCTCCCGCTTTCAGAATCCTGCCAACACCTGGCGACGACGACGGCCAGCAACATGGCCATGCCGATCGGCACCGCCGTCAGCGGCAGCGCCTTGGGCACGCCGAGCGCCATGGTCTTCATCTTCCAGCCGCCCATCACGTTTTGAGCGCCGAACCAAACCATCACGCCGAGAACCGCCACTTGGACCGCCGCCGACAAAAGGCGGCAGAACGCCTTGCCGCGCGGCGGCAAAGCGTTCACCACGAAGTCGATCGACATCTGGTCGCCGTTGAGAAAGGCCGCCGCCGCGCCGATCAGCACCATCCACACCAGCGAAAAGCGCGCCAGCTCCTCCGTCCAGATGGGAGCGGCATGACAAAAATAGCGCAGCACCACGCCCATGACGATGTCGCCGATGTTGATCATCAGCAGCAGGCCGCCGAACCAGAGACTGAGGAGCCCCACCCGGCGGCACAGCCGTTCGGGAAATTTCATCGGGCGCAGACCTTTACTTCGCGGCGGCTTTTTCGTTGGCCGCTTTGGCGTCGCGCAGGGCCGCTTCGAGCCACTCGGCGGGGACCTTGCTCTTCAGCCACTCGATGTAGGCGGGCTGGCCGACGCTGCGGAACTGCTCCATCTCCGCGGACGTGGGCGCGTAAACCTGCATGCCCAGCCGGCGGCACTTTTCCACCTGCTGGGAATCCTCCGCCTCGATGCGGGCGCGGGTCAGCCGGTTCGCTTCCTTCGCCGCTTCGAGGATGACGGCGCGCTCCTCGTCGGTGAAGCTGTCGAAGAGGTCGCCGTTCATGACCAGGAACTGGTCGGAGTACTGGATGTTCGCCAGCGTCATGTACTTCTGCACTTCCGGCAGGCTGCCCAGCAGCACGTAAAAAGCCGGGTTCATCTGCCCGTCGACGACGCCGGTTTTCAGCGCCATGTAGAGTTCGCCCCAGGGGATGGGCGTGCCGCTGGCGCCGAACGCCTTGAAGATCGCCACCTGTCCCTCGTCCATGCCGCGGAACTTCAGGCCGGGGAAATCGGCGGGGCTGCGGATCTCGCGCTTGGAGTTGGTGAAGGCGAGGAAGCCGCCCTCTTCCACCGCTTCGATCAGCACGCAGCCCGTGCGCTCGCGGAACAGCTTTTTCAGATTGGCCCAGTATTCGCTCTCGTCGAAGAAAACGTGCGCCGCCTCGTAACCGTTGAACATGAACGGCACCGACGAGGGATACAGCTCCGGCAGCACCGTGCCCATGGCCGCGAACGAGGACACGTCGGCCACCGGCTGGTTCAGCCCGTCCTTCATCATCAGCTCCATGCGCTGCTCTTCGCTGCCCAACTGCTCGTCGGGGTACAGCTCGAACGTGACGTTCCCCTGCGTGCGCTCCGCGATGCGCGAGGCGAACTCCTTGACGAAGTAATGCACCACGTTGTTCTCGACGTTCGCCGGCCCGATGTGCGACATCTTCACCACCGTAACCGCGCCCGCCGCGCCGTTCAGCCCCATCGCCAGCGCGCAGGCCAGCGCCGTTTTGCCGATAACAGAAATTCTCATCTTCCATACCTCTCCAGATCAAATTTGTCCGCTGCGAAGCTCCTGACATTCTATCCCAAAGCCCCGAGAAATGACAGCGCTCCCGCGAAAAACCTTTTTCCAAGCGCCGCGGGAGGAATTTGCCGCCGCGCTATTTCAGACCGGCTGGCAAAGTCACCTTTTCGACCCGATAGTTTCGCCCGTCGACGCGCAGCAGCGCGAAGGAAAGTTCCAGCCCGAAACGCCGCCGCCCGCAACTGCCGGGGTTCAGCCACAGCACGCCGCCGCGCCGCTCCTCGTAATAACGGTGCGAGTGGCCGAAGATCACCGCGTCCGCGCCGTCCAGATCGGCGGGCACGTCGATCAAACGATGCGTCATGAAAAAGTTCAAACCCTCGATCCGAAAACGCCGCGTCAACGGCAGACAGTCGGCCATCTCCCAGTCGTTGTTGCCCCGCACCGCGTACAGCGGCGCCAGTTCGCCCAGCCGGTCGAGCGCGTCCTCGTCGTCGAAGTCGCCGGCGTGGACGATACAGTCGCAGCCTCGCAGCCGCGCGAGCACCTGCGGGCGCAGCAGACCGTGCGTGTCGGAAATCACCGCGGCAAGCGCCGCCATGCTCTCACCTTCTCAAAAAAAGTCTCGTTACATTATAGAACAAAATTTCGTCAACGGAACGTCGACGACTCGCTGATCCTGCCGACGCCGCCGGCCAGCAAAGCATCGTCGGGAGCTTTCTGCTGGAATATACGGAACATTCATCAAAAAAGTCCCCTGTACCAGACGCCGTTTGGACGGCAGCTGGTACAGGGGACTTTTCGCGAACGCTTTATCACTACGACTCTGTCGTTACAACCTGGCGGCCCCGGCGCGACTCGAACGCGCGACCTACTGCTTAGGAGGCAGTCGCTCTATCCATCTGGGCTACGGGGTCGTTCTCAAAAGCGGGTTCATCATAACACAAGCGCTTCAAAGCCGCAAGAAATGAACGCGGGCTTCCTTACTTCCCGACGATCCACGGCGCGTCGGGATCCGCTACGATCACGGTTTTATTCAGCGCGCGCGTTTCGCCGCAGCGGAAGCAGCCGTGCAGATGATCGTTGATCATGCCGCAGGCTTCGAGGAACGAGAACATGCTCACCGTGCCGACGAACTTGAAGCCGCGTCGGCGCAGGTCGCCGCTGAACGCGTCGGAAAGAGCGCTGCGCGTCAGGCGCTGTTTTTGATACGCGGGATAGATCACGGTGCGCCCGTCCGTGAAGCTCCAGACGTACGCCGCGAAGCTGCCGAATTCCCGGCGCACGTCGAGAAAGCGCCGGGCGTTATCCACGACGGCGCGCACTTTGCGTTCGGCGTGGATCATCTCGGGATCGGCCATGATCCGAGCGACTGTTGCCTCGTCGTATCCGGCCACCTGAGCGTAATCGAACCGGCTGAAATTGCGCGCGAAGCATCGGCGCTTGCGCAGCATCAGCAGCCAGCTCAGCCCGCAGCTCATGGATTCCATCAGCAGATGCTCGAAGAGGACGCGGTCGTCATGCTGCGGCACACCCCACTCGCGATCGTGATATTCTTTCAGCAGGGGATCCGCTGCGCTCCAGGGGCAGCTCCCTTCCGGCGGCTTCATTCGTCCCATGTTTCTCTCCCCCGCTCGCGTTCCTCACCGGGAAAGCGCAGGAACCGCTTCAGCCGCTTGTACATCACAAACGCCAGCAGCGAGGTGACGCCGTATTTGAACAGGTTGAACGGCAGCAGGGCGTAGATCATCAGCGTATAGAGATCCGTCACCGCGGCATTGGCGGCGTGCCCCATGGCGACCACCGTTTCCATTTTCAGCCCCAGCAGCCGCGCGTAAGCGGGAAAGAAAACGAAAGAGTTGCCCAGCACGATCAGCCCGGAGGCGCAAAGCGTGCCCAGCAGCAGCGCCCGCGCCGCGCCGCTTTTAGTGCGCCGGCGCCCGTAAAAAAGCGCCGCGGGCACGACGTAGCACAGACTGCCCCACAGGTTTGCCAGCTCGCCGACGCCCATCGTCGTCGTGCCGTTGAGCAGGAAACTGAGCGCCACCTTGACGACCGCCGCAAAAGCTCCGGCGCCAGGTCCCATCATACAACCGCCGAGGATCACCGGCAGCTCGGAAAGATCGAACTTCACGAACGGCGGCACAAAAGGCGCCGGAAATTCGAGAACCATCAGCAGCGCGCCGATCGCCCCAAGCATACCGGTCAGAACAAGCGAATGCAGCGAAAAGCGCTGGCAGCACGCCAGCGACGCGTTGTCATTCTTCATCCAAGTCCCCCGTAGAATACCGAAATGATTTTCTTGAGAATATCATACTCCGCTCCACTCAATTTACCAATCATCAGTTTTCCGTCTCGGTTCGAGATCATAAAAATTCGGAGCGTCCGATAACAGGCGTTCCGAATTTCTTCGTGTTCATACCAATACCGATTTTCAACGGCGCGGCATACGTCCTTTTCGTTAAAATCGAGTATCAATCAAACGACGGCAGGCAATGGAAAACTTTCAACAGCGGCCGCGAGGCGTCGAAGACCCGCCGCGTTTCCTCGCAGTCGAGCGCCAGCTGTTTCATCAGGCTCATGCGCCCGCTGAAGCGCGTCATCAGGCGCAGCCGCTTCAAAAAGGCCAGCAGCGGCCGACGGCCGTACAGATCGCCGTGAAAACCGATCACATGCGCTTCGATGCGCAGACTGCCCTGAACGAGAAACGTCGGATTGCGCCCGACCGAAATGGCCGCCGGCCACCAGCGGCTGCCGTGCCACATCGCGCCGGCGTACACGCCCTCACCGGGCGTCAGTTTTTTTTCGTCGGGAAGCATGTTCGCCGTGGGATAACCCATGGCGCGCCCGCGGCGCTCGCCCCCCACGACTTCTGAAAAAAGGAACCACGGATAGCCGAGCAGTTCCGCCGCCTGGTCCACGTTCCCCGCCTGCACCATGTCGCGGACGCGGGTGCTGCTGACGACGATGCCGTCGTCCATGACCAGCTGCGGCATCAGCGCCAGTTCCAGCCCGCGCTCGGCACAGTAGCGGGCGAGAAACTCGCCGTCGCCGGAGCGATCGCGCCCGAAGCGGAACTCGCGCCCGACGACGATGCCCGTCACGCCCAGACGCGCCCGCAGTTCGTCGAGGAACAGCCGCGGCTCCGTCGAGGCGAATTCTCGAGTAAAAGGGATTTCCAGCGGCTCGGGGATGTCGAAATTGCGGCGCAGAAACGCGGCGTCCTCGAGTGTGAAAAGCCGGGCCTTCAGGCCGCCCAGCACGTAACGGGGGTGCGGCGAAAAGGTGACGATTTTCCATTCGGTATGAGCGCGCGCGGCCATTTCCCGCGCCTGACGGAACAGGGAAAAATGGCCGCGGTGATAGCCGTCGAAAGCTCCGATGCAGACGATCACAGACTCACCGCCTTGGGGATGTTGGCCTGCGGATAGATTATCATTCGCCCGTTCTCGACTCTCAGCGCGCCGAGACAGAGACTGTCCTTCCCTACGACCATCACGCCCTCGTCCACCGGCACCACGCCGGGGTTGCGGAACCGCATGAAGCTCACGTACACGCCAAGTCCGTTGCTCAGCCGTTTCTCGCAGAAAGCGTTGGCGTCGTAACTGTAATACTGGGAAGCCAGCGATTCGACGGACTGAATCCGCCCGGCGAGTTCCGTTTCGCCCGCGGGAGCCTGCGGATTGTAAGGCAGCGCCTCTTCGGCACGGTAACAGCCGACGCACAGGCGGCGAAGCCCCGAGAGGTGCGCGCCCGCTCCCAGCGCGCGGCCAAGGTCGCGCGCCAGACTGCGCACGTAGGTGCCGCGGTGGCAGCGCACCAGCAGGCGGGCCGCGCCAGTTTCGTCGCGGCCGAGATAGCGGATCGAAACGACGTTCACGGGCCGGGGCCGGATGTCCGGCTCCCGGCCGGAACGCGCCAGCTTGTGGGCGCGCGCGCCGTCCACTTTTACCGCAGAGACGCGCGGCGGCGTTTGCAGCCGCACGCCCTGAAAAGCCGGCAGCGCCCCGCGCAGCGCCGCCTCGTCGTAAGCGGCCGGAACCGCTTCGCTCAGCGGCTCGCCGGTCGCATCGTCGGTGCTGGTCTCCCAGCCGAACGTCACGCGCGCCAGATAACTTTTCGGCAGATTCATCACCGCTTCGCTCAGGCGCGTGGCGCTGCCGGCCAGCAGCACGAGCGTTCCCGACGCCGACGTATCCAGCGTGCCGGCGTGCCCGACCTTCTGTTTCCGTCCGCCAAGCGCCTTCGACACCGCGGTGACGCAGCCACGGCTGGGCGCGCCGTAAATTTTGTCGAGAACGAGGATCCCGTTATACACGGCTCAGTTCCTCTTCCAAAGCTTTCAGCCCCTCTTCGAGGGGCAGATAGATCTTGCAGCCGGCCGCGTACCGATGGCCGCCGCCGTTCCACTTCGCGGCGATCGCCTGGGCGGAGACGGGGCCGCGGGAGCGGACGCTGCAGCGCAGACAGTCTTTGACTTCGCTGATCATCACGGTCACGTCGGCGCCTTTTATATGCGTCAGCATGTTGATAAGACCTTCGGTGTCGCTTTCGAGCGCTCCCGTCTCGCGAAAATCGTCCCGCGTGATCCACGAGAGCGCGGCGCGCGCGCCGACCGTCTCGACGCGCGCCATGCAGCGCCCCCAGAGGCGCAGTTTCGCCGGCGTGTCGTTGAAATGGAGTCGTTCGTCCATTTTGACGGGGACCGCGCCAGCTCTGATCAGTTCCGCAGCCACGCGCATGGTGTCGGCGGTGGTGTTGGAAAACCTGAACCAGCCGCAATCCGTCGCGATCGACACGTAAAGCGCTTCGGCGATGTCCGTGTCGATCGCGCAGCCGAGAGCGAGGATAACCTCGTAGATCATCTCGCCGGTCGCCGCGGCCTGCGGATCGATCCAGTTCACCTCGGCGCCGAATCGTTCGTTGCTTTCGTGATGATCGATGCTGATGCGCGGTTCCAGACCGGGAACGCCGCGGTCGCGGGCGCTGACGTCGACGGCGATTACGCAGCGTCCGCCGTCGGATGCGGAAGCGTCGGTCCGGTACTCGCCGCTGTGAGGCAAAAAGGCGTACAGCGGCGGCAGCGGATCGACGCCGCCCCAGATCACGTCCCGCCCCAGTTTTTTCCCGGCCGAAACAAGGGCGCTGCCGCAGCCGAGCGTATCGCCGTCGGGCTTGACGTGGCAGACGACGCGCCACTTCGGCTCGGCCAGAAGGATACGCGCGATTTTCTCGGCTTCAGTCATCGGATTCCTCCGGCGCGTCTTCCGCCGCTTCCGATTCTTCAGGCGGCAGCTCGGCGCTGATACGGTCGAGCACGCGGTCCATCTCGCGCGCCAGCTCCTCGCTGTCGTCGAATCTGAACGTCAGTTCCGGCACGGTACGGTACGACAGCACGCGCCCGAGCGACGAACGCACGTAGCCAGAAACTTTCTCGAGCAGTTTGGCAATCTCGGCGCGTCCTTCTTCGCGCAGCGTCGTGTAATAGACCTTGGCGTACTTCAGATCTTTCGAGCACTCCACCGAGGTGACGATCACCTCGGCGAGCTTTTCGTCGCGCACTTCGCGCGACAGGATCAGCGAGATCTCGCGCTGGAGCTGGCTGTTGATTCTTCCCATTCTGAAACGAGGCATCCGTTTCCTTCCTCTCTTGCGAACCAGTCCTTCCTGCTCGACGCGCCGGCGCTGAGATGTTCCTTCAGTCTACCGGCGCGCGAACGGTCCTTGCACAAAAATTTACAGAGTTCTCTTCTCTTCCACGAGCTCGTAGGCTTCGACCATGTCGCCTTCGCGGAAATCCTGATAGTTGGTGAAGGTCATGCCGCATTCGAAGCCTTCGCGCACTTCGCTGGCTTCGTCCTTCTCGCGGCGCAGCGAAGCGACCGAGCCTTCCCAGATCACGATGCCGTCGCGAACCAAACGCACCTTGCTGCCGCGTTTGATCGCGCCCTTCATGACCCGGCAGCCGGCGATCTTGCCGACCTTGGGCGCCTTGAAGATCTTGCGGATCTCCACTTCGCCCAGCGAGTTTTCCTTGATCGTCGGCGTCAGCAGGCCTTCCATGGCCGCTTTTACGTCGTCGATGATCTCGTAGATGATGCTGTACAGGCGGATCTGCACGTTTTCCTTTTCGGCGAGTTTGCTGGCGCTGTTTTCGGGGCGGACGTTAAAGCCCACGACGATGGCGTTGGACGCCGTGGCCAGCATGATGTCCGATTCGGAGATGCGCCCCACGGCCGTGTGCACGATGTTGATGCCCACGTCTTCGGTGCCGAGCTTTTCCAGCGAGCCGACGATCGCTTCGATGGTGCCCTGCACGTCGCACTTGATGACCAGGTTCAGCACGGGTTTTTCGCCGTCCTGCATTTGGCTGTAGAGGTCTTCCAGCGTCATGCGCTTCACGGCCGTGTTGTTCTGAGCGTTGCGGCGTTCGGCTTCGAGGTTGGCGAAGTAGTCGCGGGCCTCCTTCTCGGAACCGATCTGGTGGAAGTGCTCGCCTGGCTGAGGCACGCCGTTCAGGCCGATGATCTCGACGGCGGTGCTGGGACCGGCCTGTGTGACGTTCTTGCCGGCATCGTTGAACATGGCGCGCACCTTTCCCCAGCAGGTGTCGAACAGGATCAGATCGCCACGGCACAGCGTTCCCTGCTGCACGATCACGGAGGCGACGGCGCCCTGCCCCTTGTCGAGACGGGCTTCGATGACGACGCCTTCGGGCGGAACGGTAGGATCGGCCTTGAGATCCTGCATCTCGGCCACGAGCGAAATCATTTCCAGCAGCTGATCCACGCCCTTGCCGGACTTGGCGGATATTTCCACCATGACGGTGTCGCCGCCCCACGCTTCGGACACGAGGCCGTAGCCGCTCAGTTCCTGCATGACCTGCTGCGGGTTGGCGGTAGGTTTGTCCATCTTGTTGATGGCGACGATGATGGGAACGCCGGCGGCCTTGGCGTGATTGATGGCTTCGATGGTCTGAGGCATGACGCCGTCGTCGGCGGCGACGACCAGCACGGCGATGTCGGTGCACTGGGCGCCGCGGGCGCGCATGGAGGTGAAGGCTTCGTGCCCGGGGGTGTCGAGGAACACGATTTCCTTGCCGTTGTACGTAACGTGCGAAGCGCCGATGTGCTGGGTGATGCCGCCGGCTTCGCGGGCCGTCACGTGAGTTTTGCGGATCGCGTCGAGCAGCGAGGTCTTGCCGTGATCGACGTGCCCCATGACGGTGACGATGGGCGAGCGCGGTTTGAGATGCGAACCGCGCGGCGCCGCCTTGCCGCCGGCGGGCGCTTTCGGTTCGGCTTCTTTTTTCTCTTCCGCGGCGGGCGCTTCGTCGCTCCAATCGACGTCGACGCCGCAGGCGTCGCCGAGGGTGAGCAGGATGTCGTCGTTCAAGGGCGCGGATGCGGGCGCCATCATTCCGGCGCCCATCAGCTTCTTCACGGCCTCGGCGGCGGAAAGTCCGAGCGCGTCGGCCAGATCTTTCACGCAGCCGCCGTGTTTGACTTTCACGGTTTTCTTTTCCGCCGCGGCCGGAGCGGGCGTTTTGCTCTCGCCCTTTCCCGCTTTCGGCGCGGGCGCCTTCTTTTCAGGCTCGGCTTTGGCGGGCGCGCTCTTTCCGGAGGAAGTTTTTTTCTTTTTGCTCTTTTCGACTTCCTCTTCGACAAGCTGGATCGCGTCGTCGTCGATCGTGCTCATGTGGGACTTGACGGGGACGCTCACCTTTTCCAGCAAAGTCAGCAGGTCTTTGTTGTTCATTTCCAGCAGCTTTGCGAGCTCATAAACTCTCATCTTACTCAACGGCATTTCCTCCTTCTGGAAGCAGTCCTTTTATTTTCTCTGCAAAGCCGCTCCGTACCGGAAGGGCGACTATCTGAGCCTGTCGCAGTCCCAGGAGTTGTCCGAGTTCCAAACGGCTTACTCCCGCCAAAACGTGCACGTCGACAGCTTTGGCGTCAATGGCTCTTTTCAGCGTCTCGGAATGATCGCGCGTCAGCAGAACGAACAGGTTCTGCCCGGCGGAAAGGCTGTTCAGCACGCGGTCCTGACCGACGATCAGCTCGCCGGCGCGGCGCGCCAGCCCCAAAGTTCCCTTGATTTCCTCAAAGAGTTCCGCCGCGTCGGGAAGCGCGTCGTACTCCCCGAGGTTCACCGCGGCGCGCAGTTTGGCCTGCACCTCCGCGGGAACGGAACATTTGAGGGATTTTTCCAGCAGCCGCCTCTTCAGACAGAGGGCCACGCACTGAGGCTCGGGACAGACGTACGCGCCCCGTCCCGAAGTTTTTCCCTGTTCATCCAGCGCGACCTGTCCGTCGGGCCGGCGTACCACGCGCAGCATCTCGCGGGGCGCGCGCTCGCGGCGGCAGGCCACGCAGCTGCGGGGATTCACGGATCGCCTCAAGCCCGCTCCCCCTCTTCGATCTCGGGCTTGCCGGCGGGCGCGTCGCCGGTGTCGGTGTTGATGTCCACTTTCCAGCCCGTCAGACGGGCGGCGAGGCGCACGTTTTGTCCGGCTTTGCCGATGGCCAGCGAAAGCTGATCGGCCGGAGCGTACACTTTGGCGGTGCGGTCCTGCCCTTCGACAGCCTCGACGCTGGTCACGCGGGCGGGCGAGAGCGCGTTTCTGATGAACTCGAGAGGATCCTCGTTCCAGACGATGATGTCGATCTTTTCGTCGCAGAGATCGGCGCTGATGCTCCTGATGCGGGCGCCGCTGTTGCCGACGCAGGCTCCCACGGAATCGACGGCGGGGTCGGTGGAGGCCACGGCGACTTTGGCGCGGGCGCCGGCTTCGCGCACGATGCCCTTGATCTCGACGGTGCCGTCGCGGATCTCGGGGATTTCCAGTTCGAGCAGTTTCCTCAGCAGGCCGGGGTGCGTGCGCGAAACGACGATACGCGGGCCGCGTCCGGTCTGACGCACGTCGAGCAGAAAGAATTTCTTGCTCTCGCCGGGCGTGTAGACTTCGCCGGCGATACGCTCTTCCCGGGGGAGCACGGCTTCGCTGCGCTCGCTCAAACGGACGAGGATCTGATCGTTCTCGGCCTTGAAAATGGTGGCCGTGATCAGGTCGCCGATTTTGTCGTTGAACTCATTATATACGATTTCGCGTTCGGCGTCCTTGAGGCGCTGAGTGATCACCTGACGGGCGGTCTGCGCGGCGATGCGTCCGAAACTCTTGGGGTGCTCGAGCACGGGCACCTTGACGCTGTCTCCCTCCCGAACGTCGGGATAGCCGAGGGCGCGCGCTTCGGCAAGGCTGATCTCGCTGTCGCTGTGTGTTTCGGCATCGACCGCCCGGCGCACGTCGAAGATGGACACGCTGCCGATTGCGCGGTCGATGGCGACGACGGGATCGAATTTGCCGTCCCTGAATTTCCGGTAGGCCAGCGCCAGCGCCGCCTCGATGCTCGAAAAGATCACTTCTTCAGAGAGGCCCCGCTCCTCGCCCAGCTGTTTAAGCGCCCCCAAAAAATCAACACCCAGTTCCATTCTAACTTTTTCCTCCCCTTTTCTTGAAAGTCTTCTTCTGTCCCTTCTCTTCCACGTAAACCAAATGAGCCCGTTGGATCTCCGCCAGCGGGAGATCCAGCGGTTCGCCGCCGCAGTCCAAAAGGACCGAACCGTCCTTTACCCCCTCGATCACGGCCGTGACGCGCCGTCTTCCTTCGTAAACGCCTTTCAGGCGGACGTTCACGGGACGTCCTGCGAAACGCGCGTAGTCCTCCGCTTTGAACAGCGGGCGCTCCAGCCCGGGAGAACTGACCTCGAGCAGATAATGGTCCTCGAAGGCGTCCGCCGCCGTGTCGAGCAGGGCGCCGATCTCCTTGGCGCTTCGTTCGCAGTCGTCGAGACCGACGCCGCCGTCGCGGTCGATGTACACGCACAGGATCTGCGAGCCGGCTTCTTTGACGGTTTCCGCGCCGACGAATTCATAGCCCAGCGATTCGACGAGCGTTTTCAGTTGCCCAGAAATTTTTTCCATATCCATGACGATGCCTCGCTTTACGATTGGCCGATTTATAAAAAACGAAGAGTGGGCACAGCCCACTCTTCACTCCCAGCCTCCGAATTCTTCGGGTATTGTAACATGAAAGTTCTCAGATAGCAACCTGTTTCGTGCAAAAAATCCAATCCGCGCTGTAGTGTTACAAATGAAGTGAGACTGAAGCAGATATACAAAAGCGGTTGGTTCCTTTAGAATGTAAGTCACCACAA
>PPYE01384660.1_pt1 | contig 27876 bp, 19 predicted proteins | sample 1559881 | NCBI WGS metagenome assembly PPYE01 (sample SAMN08240022, study PRJNA423297) | Human gut metagenome, whole genome shotgun sequencing project. | reverse complement strand
GCACGAGAGTCCCCCGTAACACCAGAGCCCCCTCCCCCCTATCGAGAAAATATCGCCAAATTCTGCAAACTTTCCTCAAAAAGAAACACTTGCCCCATCGAATTTTTCGTTGTATAATGATAGGCAGAAAAATATTCAGTTTGGAGGAAGAAAAAATGAATTTAAATTTAAGGTCCGCAGAAGAATGTAAATATGATGCGGTTTCGCTTGGCGAAGTAATGCTTCGTTTGGATCCGGGCGAAGGGCGCATTCGTACCGCAAGATCGTTTCGTGCCTGGGAAGGCGGCGGTGAGTACAATGTAGTTCGTGGCTTGAGAAGATGCTTTGGCATGAACACAGGTGTGATCACGGCATTTGCGGACAATGAAGTAGGTAAATTGATGGAAGACTTCATTTTGCAGGGCGGTGTCGACACTTCTTTGATCAAATGGATGGAGACCGACGGAATCGGACGTGTATGCCGTAACGGTTTGAATTTTACCGAGCGTGGATTTGGTATCCGTGGCGCCGTAGGATGTTCTGACCGTGCTAACACAGCCATTTCAAAGGCAAAACCGGAAGATTTTGACTTTGATTATATCTTTGGCGAACTGGGTGCGCGCTGGTTACATACCGGTGGAATTTATGCCGCTTTGTCCGAGCAGTCATGCGAGACCGTATTGGCAGCCATCAAGGCAGCGAAGAAGTACGGAACCATCGTTTCTTATGACCTCAACTACCGTCCATCCATGTGGAGTGCGATCGGCGGTATCGAGAAAGCGCAGGAAGTAAATAAAGAAATCGCCAAATACGTAGACGTAATGATCGGAAATGAAGAAGATTTCACGGCTTGTCTTGGATTTGAGATCGAGGGAAATGATGCCAATCTGAAAGAATTGAATTTGGACGGATACAAGAAAATGATCAACGAGGCAGCGAAGACTTATCCAAACTTTAAAGCTGTAGCAACGACACTTCGTGAAGTAAAGACAGCGACAGTCAATGACTGGAGTGCAATCTGCTGGGCAGACGGCGAGATCTTCAAAGCCAAAGATTACAAAGGACTTGAGATCATGGACCGTGTGGGCGGCGGAGATTCCTTTGCTTCCGGTCTGATCTATGGTTTGATGACAACAGAAAATGCCGAACTTGCTGTAAATTATGGCGCAGCTCACGGTGCATTGGCAATGACAACCCCTGGTGATACTACGATGGCAAGCAAGAAAGAAGTAGAAGCTATCATGGGTGGTGCAGGAGCACGTGTACAGCGATAATGAAGCAAGAATCAGCAGATAAATCAGTATCAATTTGTATGGAGGAATGACATGTATAAAATTAATGACAACTATTTGAAATTACCTGGAAGTTACCTTTTTTCGACGATTGCGAAGAAAGTAAATGCGTATACAGCAGCAAATCCGGACAAAAAAGTGATCCGTCTCGGAATCGGAGACGTAACACTTCCTCTTGCGCCGGCAGTCATTGACGCAATGCACAAAGCCGTTGATGAGATGGCTCATGCTGAGACATTTCACGGGTATGCACCGGATCTTGGCTATGAATTTCTGCGCAGTGCGATCGTAGAAAACGATTACAAAGCACGCGGCGTGGACATTGCCATCGACGAGATCTTCGTCAGCGACGGAGCAAAGAGCGATTCCGGAAACATCGGAGACATTTTCGCACAGAATAACCGTATCGCAGTATGTGATCCGGTTTACCCGGTTTATGTAGATACCAATGCCATGGCAGGTAGAACCGGAGACTACGTGAAAGAGAAAGAAGCATGGTCAAATGTAATTTATATGCCATGTACCGCAGAAAATAATTTTGTACCGGAACTTCCAAAAGAGACACCGGACATCATTTACATCTGCTGTCCAAACAATCCGACCGGAACGACATTAAATAAAGATCAACTTCAGAAATGGGTTGACTTTGCTTTGACAAAAGGAGCTGTTATCATTTATGATGCAGCTTATGAAGCATACATTTCCGAGGACGACGTACCACACAGCATTTACGAATGCGATGGCGCGAAGAAATGTGCGATCGAGATGAGAAGTTTCTCTAAAAATGCCGGATTTACCGGAACTCGTCTTGGATTTACCGTAATTCCGAAAGAGCTTACCTGTGACGGTGTGTCACTGAACAGTCTCTGGGCGAGAAGACACGGAACCAAGTTCAACGGAGCACCTTATATCATCCAGCGCGCCGGTGAAGCGGTATACAGTCCGGAAGGAAAGAAACAGACAAAAGAGCAGATTGCATATTACATGAACAATGCAAAGATCATCCGCGAGGGATTGACAAATGCCGGATATACCGTATTTGGCGGTGTAAACGCACCATATATCTGGTTGAAGACGCCGGACAATATGACATCCTGGGATTTCTTCGATTATTTGCTTGAGAACCTGAACATCGTCGGAACACCGGGAAGCGGCTTTGGACCGAGCGGAGAAGGATATTTCCGACTGACTGCATTTGGCTCTTTAGAGAATACCAAAGAGGCGATGGAGCGCATCGTAAAATAAATTCGTGCCATGTCGTCTCAGAATGGAGGTCTATATGAAGAAACGTAGTAAAGTAACCGCAGTGCTGCTTAGTCTGGCATTGTTGATCTGTGCCCTGCCGACCACGGTTGTGAAGGCAGATTCCACAGGAAATTCGGATGATACATCCGTAGAGGTTTCTCCTTATATCTCATTGGGAGCAGACTTGAACGCACAGCAGAAAGACATTGTCCTGGCACTTCTGGGTGTAACCGAGGCGGACCTTGACAATTATGAAGTTTTACAGGTAACAAACAAAGACGAGCATGAATATCTTGACGACTACCTTTCCGCTTCGGTCATCGGAACGAAGGCACTTTCGTCCGTCCGTATCGAAAAAGGCGAAGAGGGAAAAGGCATTCATGTAGAGACAAAAAATATCACTTATTGCACGAGCGGAATGTACACCAATGCATTGATTACCGCCGGTATCACGGATGCGGATGTGATCGTTGCCGGTCCGTTTGAACTCTCCGGTACGGCAGCACTTGTCGGGGCAATGAAAGCCTATGAGGCAATGACCGGCGAGACATTGAGCGATGACCGCGAAGATGCAGCCACCAACGAACTTGTGTTGACCAGTGAACTGGCACAGAGCATTGGCTCCGACGATGCCGAGAAGCTGATGGCACTCGTGAAAGAAAAAGTGGCAAACGGCGATATCAAAGATGCGGACGATCTTCAGAAAGCGATCGAAGAATCGGCCGATGAACTTGGTGTCAGCCTGACGGATGCGCAGAAGCAGAAACTCGCACAATTATTTGACAAAATCAGTAAATTGGATCTTGATGTCGACAAGTTGAAGCAGCAGGCAGAAAGCATCTACAACAAACTCCAGGATTTGGGATTGACGGTAGATGAGGCACAGGGCTGGCTTGACAAGATCGTATCGTTCTTTAAGAAAATTGCCGAGACGGTATCGTCCTGGTTCTAAGTGAAAATTATGAAATCTCCCTGTTTTGGTGCGGTGGCACCAAGGCGGGGAGATTTTTTTAACTTGCCATTCTCGATCCCTCTGTGGTATAATAAACTATGTGTGCGTAAACGCATGAAAAGAGATGGAGGAATGTTACATGAAGATAAGTGTAGTTATTGCTTATCACGATGAAAAACAGTATATAAAAGACTGTTTGGCGAGCCTGGCAGAGCAGACATTTCAGGACTTTGAAGTGATCCTTGTCTGTGATGGATGCGAGGCACCGGAAGAAGGGATTCCGGAGACGCTGAACATTGTTACCGTGATGCAGGAAGAAAAGGGTGTCGCGGGGGCGAGAAACGCGGGAATAGAAAAGGCACAGGGAGAATATGTATTGTTTTTGGATGCCGACGATTATCTGGCAGAGGATACGCTGGAGGCATTGGCAGAGAAAGCAGAACCGGAAACGGTAGTTTACATTTCCAAAACCGAGACATGGTACAGCCGCAAGGTGTATCAGGACAATGGGGAAAAATTAGACGAACAAAATGATACCAATGGCGACGAAGGAGAAGAGACCAAGGTTGATCCGGAAAATCCATATGAGTATCTCATTGCAAATACCAAAAAATGGCAAAATATATCGACGCTGGGATTGCTGATTCCGCGCAGACTTTTGATAGAAAATCCAATCCGTTTTTGTGAAGAATTGGAATACGATTCCGATATTCCGGTGCTGATGGAAGTGTTGGCAAAGGCACCAAAGACGGTTTATCAGGAAAAAGGAACTTATATAAAGAGAAAGCACAACGATCCGATCAATCTGCCATCGCTTTTGCAGAAAAAGGATGCCGCGAAAAAAGTGGCAGAGGCGATGAAGAGTTACGAGATGGCAAGCCGGTTTGTGGACAAAGAAAACGGCAGAGCATTTCATTATCGCTTCGCGATGTGCCTCGTGACAATGATCGCGCCATTTATGATTGAGAGCAAGGCGGCAGAGAGAAAAGAGACCGCTCAGGAATTAAAACAGGTATTGGAAATTCTTGGAAAAGATAGATGGGTGGAGATTCCATTGAAGCATCATCCGAGAAAACTGATCGCCTATGGTCTTGCCGGAGATGCGGACAAGATTGTGAAAAAGACGCGAAATCATGCGAGACGACAGACCTTGTTCCGCGTATGTACGAGCCGTGCAAAATGCAAGCGGTATTTGTATGAAAAAGTTTTCAGTAAGATGAAAATGCTCGACGACATGGTGATTTTTGAGAGCTTCTTTGGGAAAAGTTATTCGGACAGTCCAAAGTACATCTTTGAATATATGAACGAGACGTATCCGGGAAAGTACCGGTATATGTGGGTGAATGCAGGAAAGAAACTGAATCTGCCGTATCCGTCAAAGCAGATGAAGCGGTTCAGTTTTAAATATTTCTTTTACATGGCAAGAGCCAAATACATCGTATTTAATGGAAGACAGCCACAGTATTTTATCAAGCGGAAAGGCAATGTCTTTTTGGAGACGTGGCACGGAACGCCGTTGAAAAAACTCGTATTTGATATGGAAGATGTGACGACGGCATCGCCGCTTTACAAAGAGCAGTTCTATATCCAGACACGGTCGTGGGATTATCTCGTCGCACCGAACCGGTTTTCCGAGGACGTTTTCCGACATGCATTCATGTACGACGGAAAAATGCTTGAGACGGGATATCCGAGAAATGACATCCTGTATTGTCAAGATAAGGAAAAACGGATGCGTGAGATCAAGGAAGAACTGCATCTGCCGCAGGATAAAAAAATTATTTTGTATGCGCCGACATGGCGTGACGACGAATTTTACGGGCATGCCAAATACAAATTTACGTTGCAGTTAGACCTTGCAAAAATGCAGAAAGAGCTTGGGGATGAATACATCATTTTGCTGCGGACGCATTATTTTATCGCCGATGTGCTCGATCTTTCAGAGTATGAGGGATTTGCGTACAATCTGAGCAAATACGATGACATTGCGCGACTGTATCTCATCTCGGATGTGCTGATCACGGATTATTCGTCCGTATTTTTCGATTATGCGAATCTGCGCCGCCCGATGCTGTTCTTTACGTATGATCTGGAGAAGTACCGCAGTGTACTCCGCGGATTTTACATCGATGTGGAAGAAGAACTTCCGGGACCGATGCTGATGACGACGGATGAAGTGATCGGAGCATTGCAGAATATTGAAAATGTTGTAACGGAGTATAGCGATAAGTATACCGCGTTTTGCGATAAATATTGTGCCTGGGAAGACGGAACGGCGGCAAAAAAAGTCGTGGAGACCGTGTTTTCGGACAAAAGTAACAAATAATATAAGATAGAAGGTTTAAGAGAAATGGCTAAGATTAGTATCATTGTTCCTTATTTGAAAGGACCGGCGTACTTAGAAGATTGTATTCAGAGTATTGAAGATCAGAAAATGGACGACATTGAAGTGGTTCTTGTGGATGACAAGGATGGACATGACGTGCCGGAAGCAATTCTGCAGAAGAGTTTTGTCAAATATGTCCTCATGGAAGACGAAAAAGATGTCGATGAATTTTATGAAAAAAAAGGAATTTTTTTGGAAGAACGCAGACGCAAACGTCTGGGGATGAATAAAGAAGAATATGCTGCTTATCTGCTGCAAAAAGAACAGCAGAAAGAGGAAGAAGAGGAAGCGGATGATGCGAATGTCGATAATCCGGTCGAGGGTGAATTGGAACTGCCACTTCGACCATTTGGCGTGGCAGCAGCGAGAAATACCGGTGTAAAATATGCGACAGGTACGTATCTGTATTTTCTGGATGCAGATGACTATTTGTTAGAGGATGCGCTTCCCAAATTATACCATCTTGCCGAAGAGAAACAGGCGGACATCGTAACCGGAAACCGTTATGCTTCCTGGTTCCGTCCAATCAGTTTTGATTTTGAAAAAGCAAAGGCGGACTCGGAGATTGAGGGAATTGTGCCACTTGAAGGCGAGACGTTGGAGGCGGTATTGTCAACGCGCTTTACGATGCAGCATTTTCTGATCCGCAGATCGTATTATGACGCGCAGGGCGTATCGTTTGATGAGATGATCACATTTTATTCGGATGTTCCGGTCATCGCAAAACTGCTCGCCGGTGCGAAAGGGAAAATGTGGGTAGACGGCAGCAGTATTTATGTATGGCGCCGCCGCAACGATCCGATCCATCTGCCGGCACTCAGCCAGAAGAAGAGAAAACGCAGAACCGATGATTATATCGAGAGTTATGAGAAGGCAAAAGAAGAGATCAAAGATGCGGAGGAATCTTTGCAATTTGCGTTAAACCGTCGTTTGTGCCGGTTTACGATCAGTAAATTTCCAAACCGCCTGAAGGGCGCAAAGAGTGTACGTTATACGAAAAATCTGCGGAAGATTCCGAAAGATCAGTTGAAGAAGATTAAGAAAGAATTGACTTTCTTCCATGGAATCGAACTGGGGTATATTGTAAAAGGAAAATACCGCACAGCGAAGCCGTTTGAGCGGCTGGCGCATGTGATGCAGAAAAAGCGTGGTCTGTTTGGAAAACCGATCCAGTACTGGCGGTTCCTTGACAAACATATTTTCCGGAAAATGCCAGTGAAAGAGAACTGGGTATTTGTCGAAAGTTTCTTTGGAAAGAGTTATTCGGACAGCCCGAAATATTTGTATGAATATTTATATGATACATACGGAGATAAATATCATTACATCTGGTGCCTCAATAAGCGTGCCAAGGAGATGAAAGGGCATCCGCCGATCTGTAAGCGGCATACCCTCCGTTATGTATATTATTTGTCCCGTTCGAAGTATATTATCTGCAATACGAGACAGCCGGCGTGGTTTAAAAAGCGCGAAGAAGTGATGTTTTTGGAAACATGGCATGGAACACCGCTCAAAAAGCTGGCGTTTGACCTGGATGATATTCATGCGGCAAGCCAGAATCATAAGACGATGTTTTACCGTCAGGGTAAGGCTTGGAATTATCTGATCTCCGCAAACCGTTTTTCGACGGATGTATTTGAGCGCGCATTCTGTGTGCCTCGCGAGAAGATCATTGAGGTCGGATATCCAAGGAATGACATTTTGTATTCGGAGCGGGCAGATGAGATCGCAAAAGAAGTGAAGAAAGAATTTGGCATTCCGGAAGATAAGCGCGTTATCCTGTATGCGCCGACATGGCGAGACAACCAGTTTTATGGAAAAGGAAAATACAAATTCACACTGGCGATGGATCTGGAGCGTATGCGGAAAGAGTTTGGAAAAGACAGTGTCATTCTGCTTCGTACGCATTATTATATCGCTGACAGCCTGGATTTGACCGGACTGGAAGATTTTGTATACAATGGAAGCACCTACAACGATGTATCCCGTTTGTATCTGGCAAGTGATATTTGTATCACGGATTATTCATCCGTATTTTTTGACTATGCGAACCTGCGTCGCCCGATGCTGTTCTTTGCGTATGATTATGAAGATTATAAAGACGAGATCCGCGGAATGTATTTTGACATGAATACCGAACTTCCGGGACCGATTGTACAAACCAATGACGAACTTGTGGATGCCCTGCATCATATCGATGAAATTTCGGAGAAATACAAAAAACGTTATGACCGCTTTTATGACAAATTCTGCCATGTAGATGACGGACATGCGTCAAAACGTGCGATCGATATTGTGTTCGAAGGGGCAAAACCTACTTTTGCAGAAACGGAGGAATGATGTGAGAACCGTAATTCGATATATCGTAAAAAAGCTGGTTATCCTGTTGTACCGGATTATGTGTGTGATCATACCGGTCAATAAAAAGCGTATTGTATTTGACTCCAGTCTCGGAAAAAGCTATTCGGGAAATCCGCGTCATATCTTTGAATATATGGTAGAAAATGGCTATCAGGAAAAATGGGAATGCACGTGGTTTTACGAAAATGACCCATATCCGATACCGGGGGATGGCTATCAGTTCCGATATGGACGATTGCGATACTTATATTATATGGCAACTGCGAAAGTGTGGGTGTTTGACTGCCGCCAGCCGGAATGGCTGATCAAGCGGAAGGGCTGTTATTACATTCAGACATGGCATGGAACACCGCTGAAAAAGCTGGTTCTTGACATGGAAGATGTGTTTATGGTAAATGAGACGGATATCGAGTCCTATCAGAAGGGATTTGTGAAAAATGTGCAGAGCTGGGATTTTCTCATTTCCCAGAATCCGTTTTCCACGACGACATTCCGGCGCGCATTTGATTTCAATAAATGTATGCTGGAGATCGGATATCCGCGAAATGACATATTGTTTAAGAAGAACAATGAGGAAGACATCGTGCGGTTAAAACGCCGCCTGGGGCTGCCGCTGGATAAGAAGATCCTGCTGTATGCACCGACGTTCCGCGATGATGATTTTAATGAAAATTCGAGTTACAAATTCAGTCCGAAGCTGTCGTTTCAGAAATTGAAAGAGGCGCTGCAGGAGGAGTACATTTTGATCGTCAAATATCATTATCTCATTATGGATTACATTGACTGGTTCCAGCACAAAGGATTTATCTATCATTTTGACCAGAGTAATGACATTGCGGAGTTATTTTTGGTGTCCGATATGCTGATCACGGATTATTCCTCTGTCATGTTTGACTATAGTATATTACACCGACCAATGTTCTTTTATGCATACGATCTGGATAAATACAAAAATGATCTGCGTGGTTTTTATTTTGATTACCGCGGGGAGATGCCGGGACCGATTTCGGCGGATACCGATGAATTGATCCGTGATATCAAAAATTACAATGCTTCCGAATACGAGGAGCGTTATGAAAATTTCCGCAAAAAATACAATTGCTGGGACGACGGAAATGCCTCGGCAAAAGTGGTGGATACAATAAAAGAATTATTGTAACTATTCAGGACGCCCCTCCCCGCACATTCGCATTTCGAACACTTCGTGTTCTTTCTTGCCTTTGACAAGGCTAAAAATGTTCATATGGGGAGGGGAGCCCTATTAGGATCTAAATGTATGGAAATCAAAGCCTCTTACGTGCAAGCACGACGATTCATTGATTTCCATACATTGATCCTGAATAGTTACGAATTATTGAAAAGTTAGCGATAAGGACTGCTCACGAGGCAGTCCTTTTTTCTAACTCTACCAGGGGAACCGGCATTAGGGATAACACAGCGACCATAACCCAATGCATCGGGCTGAGTGGTACGGTATGGAAGATGAATTGCAATGGTGCATACGTAATAACGGCACATTGCAGCGCGATGCACAAAAAGGAACTGGCTGCCAGTTTGCGGTTTCCGAGGATTCCGATATGGAAAAGGGATTCTTTTGTGCTTCGCATATTGAAGGAATGCACGAGCTGCGACAAGGACAATACGGCGAAACACATGGTGCTTCCGATGTCAGCGCCGCCGGTTTTGTGCCCCAGCAGATAGGCGAAGAGGGCAAGGGAGCCGATGAACATGCCTTCCACGAAGATACGGAACATTCCACCGCTGCCAAAAAGTCCTTTTTTATCGGAGCGCGGCGGTTCTTTCATAATGTCTTTTTCCGGCGGTTCCAGTCCGAGACAGATCGCCGGGAAGGAGTCGGTCACCAGATTGATAAAGAGAAGCTGAACCGGCAGCAGCGGCGAATTGTGCCCCAGCAAAATCGCGGCGAAGATGGTCATGATCTCGCCGATGTTGCAGGACAGCAGGAAATGAACGGCTTTTTTGATGTTCTGATAAATTCCGCGCCCTTCTTCGACGGCATCGACGATGGTGGCAAAGTTGTCATCCATAAGCACCATATCAGCGGCATTTTTGGCAACATCGGTACCGGATTTTCCCATTGCGCAGCCAATATCGGCTTTTTGCAGGGCGGGCGCATCGTTGACTCCGTCGCCGGTCATGGCGACGACTTCTCCCTGTGATTGAAAGGCTTTTACAAGGCGCACTTTGTGGGTCGGCGAAACACGGGCATAGATACTGTGACTGTGTATCACATCCGTGAGTTCGGCATCGGAAAGTTGTTCGAGTTCAGGCCCGGTCATAACTTCGCTGTCGTTTTTGCAGATGCCAAGAGACTGGCCGATGGAAGCAGCGGTCAATTTGTGGTCCCCGGTGATCATAACCGGCCGGATACCGGCACGCCGACACCTTGCGACGGCGAAAGGTGCCTCTTTTCGCGGAGGATCCATAAAGGCGGCAAAGCCGACAAAGATCAGGTTATTGTCGCAGTTTTTATGTACGGAAGAAGGAGCTGTTTTGGGCAGATCACGATATCCAATGGCAAGCACACGGAGCGCATCTCCGGCATACATTTGCAAGATGTCACCGAGGTGCTTTTTTTGCAGGGAACTAAGCGGTTTTTCTCCTTCTTTTGTCAATATTTTTGTACAACGCGATAAAAGAATTTCCGGTGCGCCTTTTGTGATACAGCGCAGGCCGCCGGAAAAAGAGTGGATCGTGGTCATTCTTTTTCTCTTAGAATCAAACGGAATTTCATCGATCAAAGGAAAACTTTTTTCCCATTTTTTTACAGGATAAGACTGCTCATCTGCATAGTGGTAAATGGCTTTTTCTACCGGACTGCGACCGTGACTGGCTAACGTGAAAAATTCAAACAATTTTTCCGGTTCCACGAAGGAGTGCGATTTTGTCATTGTCATTTTGTTTTCGGTTAAAGTTCCGGTCTTGTCAGAACAGATAACGGTGGCACTTCCCAGCGTCTCTACCGCAGGAAGCCGGCGAATGACTGCATTTTTCTTCGCCATGCGTTCGACGCCGAGCGAGAGCATGATCGTGACGAGAGCCGGCAGACTTTCCGGAATGGCAGCGACACCAAGGCTTACAGAAGTCATAAACATATCAAGGAGTGGCTGTTTTTTTAAAATCCCCAAAAAGAATATGAGGACGCAGATTCCCAGAGCAAGTACGCCGAGAAGTTTACCGGTGTGATTCAGCTTTTTTTGCAGCGGCGTATCTGGCGGTGTTTCGGAGGAAATCAGATCGGCAATCTTTCCCAGTTCGGTCTGCATCCCGGTCGCGGTGACGACGGCCGTCCCGCTTCCTCCGACGACAATTGTTCCGGCAAAAACCATATTGGTTTTGTCCGCAAGGGAAGGCGTTATATCGGATAAAGGATTTACTGTTTTTTCCACCGGGTGTGTCTCGCCCGTCAAAGCAGATTCTTCCACAGAAAGAGACAGACTTGTCAATAATCTGGCGTCGGCGGGCACGAGGTGCCCGGATTCCAACAAGATAATATCGCCCGGTACGAGGGCGGCAGCTTCGATCTGTTTTGTATTTCCGCCTCGCAGACAGAGTGCCAGAGGGGCAGATAGTTCTTTGAGCGCCTCAAGTGAGCGGCGCGCACGTGCTTCCTGAAAAACACCGAGAACCGCATTGAGAATGACAATCGCCAAAATGATCGCCGGTTCAACGAGATCAATCTGCCCTTGCAGATACGAAACCAAAAAAGAGATCAATGCGGCGATAAGCAGCGTAATGATCATGAAATCTTTCATTTGATTTAAGAAGGAAACAAACAGGCTTTCCGGCTTCTTGTGCGCCAGTTCATTTGTGCCGTAAGTGCTGCGGCGTTTTGCCGCTTCTTTTTCTGAAAGTCCGGTTGTTTCGGATGTCTTCCAGTGAGCAAGAACTTCTTTCGGGGTACGGCGTTCCCAGGATAATGGATTCATAATGCCCTCCTTTGGCAGTAGTACAATTCAGTCTATGCGGCAGAAAGGGAAAAAAGCACCGGAAGGGAAAGAAAACATAAGATGATACTAGGGTATCAAAGTCAGTGATTTTACGTGTTTACACGAGAAAATCACTGACCTTGATACCCGAACAAACATAAGAACGGAGCGCTGTGGCGCGGAGTTCGCATGTTTGTAGGGACGCGGAAGCTGCGGAGCAGCGGAGCGGAGTGTGTGGGGGTGTAGGGACGACGGCAAAAAGGCAACGAAATCAGAGGAAATCGCCGAAATCCGCTGCCTTTTCCCGCTGAGGGGAGGCGAAAAGGCAACGTAAAAAGGGAAACCCGGCGAAATCCGCTGCCTTTAAAGTTGGCAAGAAGCCTAAAAGGCAACGAAATCAGAGGAAATCGCCGGAATCCGTTGCCTTTCCCAGCTGTGGGGCGGCAAAAAGGCAACGCCAAAAGGGAAACCCGGCGAAATCCGCTGCCTTTAGAGCTGGCAAGAAGCTAAAAAGGCAACGAAATCAGAGGAAATCGCCGAAATCCGTTGCCTTTCCCAGCTGAGGGGAGGCAAAAAGGCAACGTAAAAAGGGAAACTCGGCGAAATCCGCTGCCTTTAGAGCTGGCAAGAAGCTAAAAAGGCAACGTAAAAAGGGAAATCCAGCGAAATCCGCTGCCTTTACCTCTGGCAAGAAGCCTAAAAGGCAACGAAATCAGAGGAAATTGTCGGAATCCGTTGCCTTTCCCCACTGAGGGGAGGCAAAAAGGCAACGCAAAAAGGGAAACCCAGCGAAATCCGCTGCCTTTAGAGCTGGCAAGAAGCCTAAAAGGCAACGAAATCAGAGGAAATTGTCGGAATCCGTTGCCTTTTCCCGCTGATGGGAGGCAAAAAGGCAACGCAAAAAGGGAAACCCGGCGAAATCCGCTGCCTTTAGAGCTGGCAAGAAGCTAAAAAGGCAACGAAATCAGAGGAAATTGTCAGAATTCGCTGCCTTTCCCGGCTGAGGGGAGGCGAAAAGGCAATGTAAAAAGGGAAACCCGGCGAAATCCGCTGCCTTTAAAGTTGGCAAGAAACTAAAAAGGAAAACAAAAAAGGGAAAGGAGGTTAATACATGTTATGGATCATTTTACTTGCCCTGTCGGCGACGGTGGATTCATGGGCGGTAGGGATGACATATAAAGCGCAGAAGATCAAGATCCCGTTGGCGGCGAAGGGGATGATCTCGCTGGTGTCCGGAATGACGGCGCTGATAGCGGTACTTTTCGGCAGACTGCTTTCAGAGATTTTGCCAATTGCTGCCATTCAGGCATCCGGCGGAACGCTGCTGGCAGTCATGGGCGTGAAAGCATTGTGGCAGATAAAAAAGGAAAAAGAAAAGACCAACTATGATCTGGATCTCTCGCAGAAAATCGAGACGTGGGAGGCGGTCTGGATGGGGACGGTGCTGTCCGCGGATTCCTTTTTGGTGGGAATCGGACTGGTACAATATGGAAATCAGGCTTATGCTTTTCCTGCTCTGGTGATCGTTCTTACAGGGGGATTTCTTATTTTGGCACAACAAATTCGGTACTGGAGAATATTTGATTATATTTCTGCTGCATTTTTGACACTCGCCGGAATATTTCAGCTATTTACTACATTATAATGTAATAACTAATGATAATGTAATGATTGATGTAAAAATGAAACCGGGGTTTCCCATGAGGGATTTAGAACTCCGTCGGTGCATAGAGGGTGTAATATGCCCTCATGCACCGTTACGTGAGTTCTTTTAAGCGAAAGCGGTCCCAAATGGAAAGTGCTGGTTTCATTTTCCATTTTAATTATTACACTACATTTTCCTATTTACAAAAAGGACACTTTTATATACAATATTAGATAGGAAAGTCTGTTTTGTTACAGAATAGAGAAAGGCGGGAACGTGAAATGAGCATCGTAGCACAATTCTTTATGATAATGGGGGGAGTACTGACCGGATATGTAGGGATCGGTCTGGCGGCGGCCATTGGAAAGCTGGTTGGCGGCGGGATATTCCGCTTCCAATTCGACGAATTTATTTTCTTTATGGTGAGACTTAGCAAGTCAGGCAAACATTTTTCCTTTGGGCTGTGTGATCCACGGCCATACATAAAATGTCAGATGATCGATATGAAACCTACGAAAGTACGTGGGGTGATCTATGACGCATTTTCGATGGCAGTCGCGCTGTTTGTGACAGAGACAGTGTCATTGCAGCTGTTTGCGGCAAAGCGGATGCCATTTAATGCCTTTACGCTGCCGATGGCGATCGTGATGATCGGATATACGTGCTTTATTATTGTGCATCTTGTGTTTACGCAGAAAAAGAATGTCGGAGATAATCCGGGCGGGGCACTGCGGGAAGAGTACCAGCGCGTTTATGGGGAGATAAAAAAAGGAACAGAGCCGGGTGAAATCGAGATCAAAGACCTTGAATACACGGGGCATTTGACGGATCTTGGTGTATATAAAAAATATCTGATGTTAAAATATTATCATTTTTTGGATAAAGGAGATTACGCACAGGTGTCAAAAGTAATTGACGACCTGGAAAATTATGTGCCGGATAAATGGTCAAAAAGCGATCTTCCGATGCTTGCGGAGCTCGTGTTTTATCATGTTATTATTCGAAAAAATCAGGCAAAAGCGCAGTTTTACGGAAAATCGTTCTGCAGTATGCTGGAGGGAAATGAGGCAGTCAATGAAAAACGAGTATTTGCGTACTGGCTTTTCTTTGAGCAGAAAGACCGAGGGGCGGCATTACAATATACGATGAAGACCTTGAAACAGATTTCGTCGTATCATTTAACGGGATGTCAGAATTTGGAAAAGAAACTACTGAGCGCGTTGATCAAGCGAATCGAACGTACAGCATAAAGAAGAGAGGGTAACGATGAAGGAAAAGATTTTGTCACTGGCACAGGGAAAATTTCGATATCAACAGCCCAAACTGCAGTTGTCGTTAAACCGGTTGATCCTGCAGGTGGAAGAAGGGGGCGAAAGTTCGGAACAGCTGGTAATCTCCAATGACGAAGGAACAAAAGTAAAAGGGTTTGGAGCCAGTGAGGATATTCATTTTGACTTTTTCCCTGTATTTGATGGAAAAGAAAATCATGTAACTGTGCGCGTGAAAGCCGGAAACCGCAAGGCGGGCGAGGTGTTGACAGGAGTATTGTACCTTGTGACGGATTGTGGGGAGCAGACATTGCCGTATGAAGTGCGGATCGTAAAATCGTATTTGAAAGATTCCATGGGACGGTCGATTTCCGGTTATCCGGAATTTGTGCGCTTTGCCAAAGAAAATTTTGAAGAAGCAGTCCGGATTTTTTACCATCAGAAATTTCTTGATCGTTATCTGGAAACATTAGAAGACAAGAGGTTGTACCGGCATTTGACAAAAAAGAATTCCAAGAAAGAGGCATTAAAAGAATTTTTGGTGACGCACGGAGATATGGAAAAGGAGCCGGTACCGGAAGAAAAAACGCTGGAAGTACCAAAGACCGAGACAGCGGAAATTAGAAAGCCGGCCGGAAAGAGATTTCAGGAAAAGAAACAATGGAAACGGCTGATAACCGCCCATCTTCATTATATTATGAACAGCAGCCGTCGGGATCAGTGGATCGAGGCATTGCGTGCCTGCTTTCCGATGGACTATGCGCTGGAAGGCTATCTCGCACATTTGAAAAAGGACGAAGACGGAAAGCAGAAATATCTCAATCTGGCGGCAGGAGTGACAGAACCGGAAGAGGGGGCATCGATGGAACAGGTGCTTCGTTATCTGATCACCCAGTATATCAAATGTAAGATCACGAAAAATGAATTGGACAAAGATGAATTTTACTCCGAAGTCCGTCAATACCAGTCAGACGGCTATCAGCACATTTTCTGTACCGTTCTTTTGGAGCGCATGGGATATTATCAGGAAAATGTGATGGGGCTTTGGGAAGATCTGAACCAGTTGTGGGCGGATGGATGTTACAGTCCGTATCTGTATCTGTATCAGGCAATGATCCTTTTGCAGGAGCCGGATCTGCTCGTGCGGCTTGACCCACAGACAGTCGGAATCTGCCGTTTTGCTCTGCGTTACGATCTGCTGACGGAAAATGAAGTGCTTGCCATCTCGTTTTTGGCGGCAAAGAAAAAGAAAGAAACGCCGGCAATCCTTGCCCTTTTGATGGGATGCTATAAGAAATTCCATACGACAGATACACTGCATAGTATATGTGCTTTGCTGATCCGTGGGGAAAAACAGGGACCGCAGTATCTTAAATGGTTTGAACTCGGCGTAAAACATCATCTCCGGCTTACGGAACTGTATGAGTATTATATGTATTCACTGGGGGAGGAGGATTTTTCCAATCTCGACCCGGCGGTGTATTCGTATTTTGAGTATGAGAACCACTTGCGCGATTCCGTGAAGGCAAAATTTTTCCGGCACATTGTGGAAAACCGGGAAACACATCCACAGGAATACGCAGTTTATGAAAATCCCATTCATGATTATGTGATGAAACAGGCAGAAAATGGAAAAATCAATGCGACCCTTGCTTATCTGTACAATGAATTGCTGCCGAAAGAAGCGGATATTACACAACTGGCAGACAAACTGCCGGATTTTATTTTTGCCTATCACATCGTATGCCACACGGACAAGAAAATCGTACGTGTCGCCGTAGTGCATGATGAAGGCGGCGGAGAGCAGAATTACCGCATGCAGGATGGCGGGGCGGTCGTACATATTGCAACGCCGAACTACCGGATTTATTTTGTTGATGACAATGGCTATTATCACGCCGGAACGGTTGATTACGAAATCAAAAAATTGTGCCGGCTCGATGAATTTGCAGAGATGTGCTACCAGTATGGCGCGGATTCGCTATTGGTAAAACTGCATTTGTTTGCAAAGATATTAGCGGAAAATGTGGAAATCAGTACGAAAGAGGCCATTTTGATCCATGAACTCGTGCGAAGCGACGTGCTTGGCGTGGAATACCAGCATAAGGGTTTATTGATATTGTACGATTATTATAAGTCCATCGGCGAGGATGCACTTTTGGAAGAAGTCATCCGCGACATCGATTTTCATTATATCAGCAGGGAGCGACAGGCGGGCATCCTGCAGACCATGATCCAGTATCAGATGAATGAGGACGCACTTGGGGTATTCCGCAAATACGAATTGACGGAATGCACACCGAAACTGATCCTGCTTTTGATCACGTGGGTTCTGGAAGAAAAACAGCAGAAATTCGATCCGTATTATATGCGAATCTGTGACTTCCTTTATGATAAGGGAGAGAAAAATAAAGTGACGCTTTCGTATCTGCTAAATTATTATATGGGCGATACGAAAAAATTGCTCGATTTTTATAAGGCAGCGGAAAAAAATGGCGTGGAGATCCGCGACGGCGCATTGGAGCGGCTTCTCGGACAGGCCTTGTTTACCGGAGCCGATTTGCTTGCATTTGAAGAACCATTTGAAGAATATTATGAGTACGGGGCAAATCGTACATTGGCAAAAGCGTTTTTGTCAGAAATTTCCTATGAATATCTGACCGGCCGGCTCGAATTAACGGTGGAATGGAAAAACCGTATCGCAAAAGAAGGGCTGGCGACGCAGAATCCGGTGCTTGTTCTTGCAATACTCAAATATTTTTCGGCGCAGGAGACATTGTCGGCCAATGAATGCGAATGGACCCGTTTCCAGCTGGCAGAATGTGCGGCAAAGGGACAGTATCTCGCTTTTATGAAAGATTTTAAGGGCAAGATGGAAGTGCCGTTTGAGATTGAGAATGCCCAGATGTTGGAATGGATCGCGTCCGGAAAAGGCGACGTTTATATTGAGATCAATAAGGAAAAACTTCTGCCGATGCGTAGAATCCTGCCGGATGTGTATTGCTTTGCGACAATTCTTTTTTCGGGAGAGACATGCCAGTACCGCATTTTTGAGGGCGATATGGATGTACCGGTCAAAACCGGAGAGATGGTCGGCGGGAAGGCGGATCCATCCACGGAACCATCCTTTTACCGGCTGTTGCAGGGAATGAGAGAAGCGAAAGAAAGTGACCCGGCAGAGTATGACCGGCAGCTTCAGGAATTGAAAAAACGAAAAAATGGTGCGGCACTGCTGCAGCCACTGTCGTGGGAAGGAGAGGCGAAGTAGACAATGAGCCAACGTAGTTTATATATCGGAGTAGATTTGAGAGAAGAAAATTCCCAGCTGGCGCTGCTTGCGCCACAGGGAGAAGAGCCCAAACTCGTATTTGATCCGCGGGATAAGACGGAGAATACGCAGATTCCGACGGTGGTTACCATACCGGGTTCCCGGGAGACGGTTGGACAATTCCTGGAAAAAATTGTTAAAGGTGAGCCGATCTTTGCCGCCGGAGTGGAGAGCGACCCGGTCAATGTACTGGCGGCGTATTTTCAGAAAATATTGTCCTTTACGAGGCGCGAGTACCCGGAAGGAATGATACGGCGTCTGGTCGTCACGACAAAATACCGGGATTTCCGGTTTATCAGCCAGATTTATCAAGCGTTGGAAAAACTTGGTATCGGTAAAGACCGTGCGATGGTAGTTGACCGCCGGCAGTGCTTTGTGTATTATGTCATGAATCAGAAAAAGGATCTGTGGGTGAACCAAGTCGGGGTGTTTGATTACGAAGATCACGAGATTACGTATTTTCAAATGCATGTCGACCGCTATCAGCATCCGCCGTTTGTCACGGTGATGGAGAGACAATATCCGGATTATGTAAAAATGCTCGAAGAGCCGGTTCCGGAAGAGAGTGGCGAAAATGCCAGAGGTTCTGTGGTGGAAGCGATGGTAAAGGGCGCGCTGCATGGACAGGTCATTACGACCGTATATATGACCGGAAAAGGGTTTGCGGATGGTTTTGCCGATGAAATTATGACACAGCTTTGCGTGGGACGGCATGTATTCCGCGGTGACAATCTGTATGTGTTTGGTGCCTGCTTTATCGCGCGTGAGTACAGCGGCGAAAAAAAGATGGAACCATTTCTCTATATGGACGAAGACACGATACCGGTCAACATTACGATGCAGGCGTATACGAATGCCAAAGTGCAGGAAATTATGCTGGCAAAAGCCGGTACGCCGTGGTATCAGGTAGATTATGAGGTGGATCTGATCGCCGATGGAGAAGAGGAATTGCAGATCCGGGTGTATCATGTGAGAGATAAGAGTACACACACCCATATTCTTCCAATGGACGGGATTCAGGGGCGGATTGACCGCAAAGCGCGGATTGGATTACAGATCCGCTTTGCCGGAGTTGATAAATGTATTTTTACGATCCGTGACAAGGGATTTGGAAACTTTTTCCCATCGTCACACCGGATCTGGGAAGAAACGATCATTGTGTAAAGGCAGGTGGTAATATGTTTATATTGTGTCAGGGAGATTTGGCAAAAGAGCCATATATCATCCCGATTTCAGAAGTTCCTGTTTATTCTTTGGAAGAATTGTGTTATTATATGTATCATAATATTTACACAGTGACAGAGGAATTTTTCGATGAAAATCTGGTTCACTGGCTCAAAGGGCAGGTGCATCTGCGCACCCTTGCGATGAAGATGGAAAAACTTATCCGCAAGCACCACAATATCAAGGATCTGGTGGTGACACTGCTCTGTGCCTGTGATTATTATAAAAAAGAAGAGATTTTTTCACTGGTAGAAGTAATGGAAAACATTGCCAATCTTCCGCCGGAGAAAAAAGCCCGGATGAAGGCAGATAATTATTTGAAAGCCGGAAGATATGGAAGAAGTTTTCAGGAATATCAAAGCCTGCTGCACGGACCATTGGCAAAGGAACTCAGCACAAAAGAGTATGGGGATGTGCTTCATGATCAGGCGATTGCGATGTTTCATGTATCTTCGTTCCGCCAGGCAGCAGATGGCTTCAAGGAAGCATACGCGCGTAATCACAGACCGGAGTCGCTGCAGCAGTATCTGTATGTACTTTTGGCATGCGGTGACAAAGAGATGTTTGACCGCGAATGCGAGGCAGCGGGGAAATCCGAAGAAGAAAAGAAGGCACTTTGTGAGGCATGGGAACAGGCATGCGGTACTGCCGGAAACGATTCGGATGAAGTTTGTATCAACCGCGCTGTGCGCGAGATAAAAGAATCACTGGAAGAGCCATCGCAAAAATAAGGAGGAATCAGACACTATGATATTCGGACGATTTCGCAAACGAAAAGCGGAACCGGAAATAGAAGAAGTACTGCCGCCGGAGCAGGAGGCTGAGCAGATTGCAAAAGAAATTAAAGCCGACTCGGCAGCAGAAAAAGAGCAGGTTGACATAAAAGATAAAAAGCAGCGCATTGACTATATTCAGCGCTTGTATGAGGGGATTCAGGAAGCGAAAAACCAGAACGAGCAGATTAAAAAAGAGTATGCAGAGGTAACTTCGCATCTGAAGGATATCCAGCTGATGGATCAGGCACTCGACGAGGACAAAGTGGTTGTTCTGCAGACGGCATCGGCGATCGATCAGTTAATGAAAGAACGAGATTATCTGAAAAAACGCCGGTATAAGTTCAATGATGCACAGCGTCAGGCGATGGAAAACTTTGAGACGATAGCAGCCGATGACGTAAAGAAGTTAAAGAACTTTGAGGATTACCAGATTAAGGTAAAAAATGATCTGCACCAGCTGGAGAGTGAGAAGCAGCTGCTCAAATCGGACAAACGTGACATTATCAATAAACAGGGTACCCTGCGTGTCGTATCGAAGGTTCTGGCGGGGATTCTTCTTGTGTTTGCACTTTTGATGCTGACGATTCGTCTGGCATTTGAAGTTGATGTTACGGTGCCGGTCATTGCTACCGCGGCATTTGCCTTTTTGGTGTTGCTTGTCATTATGTGGGAAGCGCGTGCCAACCGGACCGATATGGTGATCACAGAACGCAAATGCAACCGCGCAATTTCTCTTTTGAACCGTGTGAAGATAAAATATGTCAATAATACGCGGACCATTGATTATATGTGCATGAAGTACCGCGTGCGCAATGCGACGGAACTGGAATTTGTGTATGACCAGTATCAGCGGGCAAAGCGGGAATGGGCGCGCAAGCGTGAGAGTGTGTATATGCTCAATGAAAAAAAGGACATTTTGGTCGCCGAACTAAAGAAGATGGGCGTAAAAGATGCCGAAATCTGGTGCACTCAGGTACAGGCAATCATTGAGCCAAAAGAAATGGTTGAAGTCCGCCACGATTTGAACACGCGCAGGCAGAAACTGCGAAGCCAGATTGATTACAATACAGGGATCATGCAGGATTTTATCGGAGAACTGGAACGCATCCGCGACATTCGTGAAGAGTATGCAAAGGATGTGGAAGAGGTTCTTGCAAAATCCAAGGAAATGAATCCGGAAAAATAGAATGGAGGGAACATATGAATCTTTTATTTTTATTAAAACCAAAAAATACCGTGGATTTTTTGAACGGCGAGGACACCGTGCGTGCCGGACTTTTGAAACTTCGTGCCAGCGGGTATACAGCGGCACCGGTATTGTCAGAAGAAGGAAAATATATCGGGACGGTCACAGAGGGAGACTTTTTGTGGCATCTGCGTGATACACCATTGGATCAGGAAACGGCAGTAAATCATGTATATATCTGCGAAATGATGCGCGAGAACTGGAATCAGCCGGTTCATATTTCGGCGACGATGGAGGAACTTCTGGAACTGGTATTGAATCAGAACTTTGTACCGGTTGTCGACGACCGAAATTATTTTGTGGGAATTATCACGAGACAGTCTGTGATCCGACATTTTGTAGATCGGATCCAGAAATTGAAACATCAGGTGGGCGAACAGGAATTGGAAAAAAAGGAAGGAGAAAAAGAGTGAAACCTCGAGTCGATTATACGTTATATTTATGTACAGACCGCGAATTGATGTCTGCGGAAAGACTGGAAAAAGCAGTGGAGCTTGCTATACAAGGAGGTGTGACGGTCGTTCAGCTCCGCGAGAAAGACTGCACAGGAAGGGAATTTCTGCAGATTGCAAAAGATGTAAAACAGATTACGGATGCGTATGAGATTCCGCTTATTATCAATGACCGCATCGATATCGCGATGGCGGTGGATGCCGACGGCGTTCATTTGGGACAGAGCGACATACCGGCGCATACGGCAAGGGAACTTCTGGGACCGGATAAGATCATAGGGGTATCTGCGTACAATAAAGAACTGGCCGTCGAGGCGCAAAAAGAGGGCGCAGACTATCTGGGGGTCGGCGATGTGTTTGGAACTTCGACGAAAGCAGGAACGCATCATGTAGAGATCGATATCCTGCGTGAGATCTGCAATGCCGTAAAAATCCCGGTAGTTGCGATCGGCGGTGTCAACCAATCCAATGTGGCAAAACTGGGAGGTACCGGTGTCAGTGGGGCAGCAGTCATTTCGGCGATCATTGCTTCGAAAAATATAACAGAAGCAGCGACAAATATGTTATCGCTGCTTCAAAAAGAAGTTATCGTAAATTCTCCAAGAGCATAACCGGAACACGAAGATTACCGGTGCCACGGCCAAGTTCAATATCCGGTTTGTTGGCACCGTGAAAATCGGAACCGCCGGTGATAAACAGATGATATTCATCGGCAAGCTTGCGGACAAACGCTTCATCTGTACCACGGTTTCGCGAATAAATGGCTTCGATTCCGCAAAGTCCGTAAGAGGTCAGATCGTCTAATAACCGGCGGATCTGGCTGACGGACAATTTGTAAAGCAATGGGTGTGCGAGAACCGGAATACCGCCGGATGCGCGAATCAGATCGATGGCATCTTTTGGTGTGAGATATTCGCGGTTGACAAAATACGGGCTGTCCGAAGACAGGCAGGTACGGAACGCATAATCCAGCGATGGCACACCGCCGTTTTCCAGTAACAGTCGGGCAAAATGCGCACGGGTCAAAATAGTATCGCCAAAGCGTTCGCACAACATATCATACGAAATTGGGAAACCGGCATTTTGCAGATTGCTGCACATTTTCCGATTTCGTTCATCACGTTCACTGGAAATATCTTCCAATGTAGCAATGAGCTTTTTATTATGGATATCGTAGCGGTATCCGAGCATATGGATTTCAACCGATTGGGAAGAAGAAATCGTATATTTGCAGGAGAGCTCCATACCCGGGATCACCTGAATCTTATTGTCAAATTCCTCCGCTTTTTTTATGGCACGTTCCACGCCGCTTATGGTATCGTGGTCCGTCAATGCAAACGCAACCAGTTCCTGTTTAATTCCAAGAACAACCAGTTCCTCGGGAGAAAAGGTGCCATCGGAACAATTCGAATGCACGTGCAGATCAATATATCTCATAATCATACCTTCTATTCTTTTAGTATAGTATAACTATTATAGCATAATGGTAGGAATATGTAAAACAGAAAGAGCATATAGATAGTAAAGAGTAAAAAAGAAATGGCGAGAGAGTAGAATGAGAAGATTGAAAGGATTTTTTGTTTCCTTTGTGCTGACGGCACTTCTTTTGGTAGTTGTAGCATTTGTGCTGTATCAGACTAAGACATCCGTGGAACATATTGGCGGAGCAATTCTTTTGGTGTATGCAGTCGCGGCATTTGTCGGTGGAATGATTTTTTCCGCACAAAAGGACAGCCGGCATTATCTGATGGGTGGACTATTTGGACTGGCATATTTTGGGGTTGTTTATGGCGTCAATGCTGTCTGGAACAAAAGTTTATCCACAATGTTCCCGGCGATATTGACAACACTTTTGGTCTGTGTTCTTGCCGGTATGCTTGGTGGGATGCTTGGACCGAGAAAAAATAAAGAAAGCAGGAGTTGAAAAACTTGTGTTTAATATAGGACGAGAAAAACAATGTTTGAGCAGAGAAGATATTTGTCAGAAGACACCTCATTTGTACCGGGTGGAAGGTGTCCATGGCGAATCACTTGCGTAGCAATACGCTGTCCTCCTCCATACCAGAAAAGGGACCATGTGAAAGATGCTTGTTTCCCCGGATATTTGTGACGGATCTACATCTGTATGTAAATCCGTTGTATGAAAATTGGTAAAACTGTGTAATTCGTATTTGGAAGTAAGAAGTTCTTTGGTTACGCCTCGAATTAATGTACGCTGTAAGCAGCTTACGAGCAATGCATGAAAAAAAAATCTAAATTTATTAGCACTCACTCTTGACGAGTGCTAATAAAAGTGGTATAACATAATTGTAGCGATGGTGGAGAGACTATAAAAAGTCCCACATTGTCCAATAACGCTTGCAGGCATCGTGCAGGAGATGCAGAATGGAGGCAGAGTATGAATATTTCAAAATTTACACAGAAATCCGTAGAGATTTTAAACAACCTGGAAAAAATCGCATATGATTTTGGTGCACAGGAGATTGCACAGGAACACTTACTTTATGGGATGTTGACGGTAGAAGATAGTCTGATTAAGAAACTGATCGAGAAGATGGAGATAGACAGCGATGTATTTTTGGCGCAGGTCGAGGGAGCTGTCCGCAAACGTCCGCAAGTTCAGGGAGGACAGGTTTATATCGGACAAGATTTGAATAAAGTATTGGTGTATGCCGAAAATGAGGCGAAAGCGCTGGGAGACGAGTATGTCTCCGTGGAGCATTTATTTTTGAGTCTGCTTCGCAAACCATCGAAGGAGATCAAGCAGCTGTTCCACGATTTTCAGATTGACCGCGAAAGATTTTTGCAGGCTCTTTCGAAAGTCCGAGGAAATCAAAAAGTGACAACGGACAATCCGGAAGCCGTGTATGACAGCTTAAATAAATATGGATACGACCTCGTAGAGAGGGCGCGTGAGAAAAAACTGGATCCTGTAATTGGCAGGGACTCGGAGATTCGTAACATGATTCAGATCTTATCGCGTAAGACCAAAAATAATCCGGTTCTCATCGGTGAACCCGGTGTAGGTAAGACGGCAGCTGTAGAGGGACTGGCACAGCGTATTGTGCGCGGGGATGTGCCGGATGGCTTGAAAGACAAGATCATATTTGCTTTGGATATGGGGGCATTGGTAGCAGGCGCCAAATACCGTGGTGAATTTGAGGAACGTCTGAAAGCCGTTTTGGAAGAAGTCAAAGACAGCGACGGGCAGATCATTCTTTTCGTCGATGAACTTCATACGATCGTCGGAGCCGGAAAGACCGATGGTGCAATGGACGCCGGAAACATGTTAAAGCCAATGCTTGCACGTGGCGAACTGCATTGTATCGGTGCAACTACATTGGATGAATATCGGATGTACATTGAGAAAGATGCCGCATTGGAACGTCGTTTCCAGCCGGTTATGGTGGACGAACCGACGGTAGAGGACACGATCTCAATTCTTCGTGGACTGAAAGACCGTTATGAAATTTTCCATGGTGTAAAAATTACCGATGGAGCACTTGTCAATGCGGCGGTTTTGTCAAACCGTTATATCTCAGATCGTTTCCTTCCGGATAAGGCGATTGACCTTGTCGATGAAGCATGTGCACTCATCAAAACCGAGCTGGATTCGCTGCCGACCGAATTGGATGATGTGCAGCGTCACATCATGCAGCTGGAGATTGAAGAGGCCGCATTGAAAAAAGAAACGGATAATCTGAGCAAAGAGCGTCTGACTAATTTACAGAAAGAACTCGCTGAACTTCGTGAACAATTTGCCGGCGAAAAGGCAAAATGGGACAATGAGCGAAGCGCGGTGGAAAAAGTTCACAGTCTGAAGACCGAACTTGAAACTGTCCGCAATCAGATTGAAATGGCGAAAAACAATTATGACCTTGAAAAAGCGGCGCAATTGCAGTATGGAGATCTGCCAAGAGTGCAGAAACAATTGCAGGAAGCCGAAGAAAAGGCAAAGAAAGGCGACCAGTCGATGGTTCACGAGAGCGTAACAGAGGAAGAAATTGCCAAAATTGTATCGCGCTGGACAGGAATCCCGGTTGCCAAATTGACAGAATCGGAGCGCAATAAAACACTTCATCTGGCAGATGCACTTCACAAACGGGTGGTCGGCCAGGACGAAGGAGTAACGAAAGTGACAGAAGCAATCCTTCGTTCCAAGGCCGGAATCAAGGATCCGACAAAGCCAATCGGCTCATTTCTCTTCCTTGGTCCTACCGGCGTCGGAAAGACGGAGCTTGCGAAGAGCCTTGCCGAGAATTTGTTTGACAATGAACAGAATATCATACGTATTGATATGAGTGAATATATGGAGAAACATTCCGTATCGCGTCTGATCGGAGCGCCTCCGGGATATGTTGGTTACGAGGAAGGCGGCCAGCTGACCGAGGCAGTGCGAAGAAAACCATATTCTGTCGTATTGTTTGATGAGATTGAGAAGGCACACCCGGATGTGTTCAATATTTTCTTGCAAATATTGGATGATGGACGTGTAACAGACTCGAAAGGCCGTACGGTCGATTTCAAAAATACGATTTTGATCATGACATCGAACCTTGGCGCAGAATATTTGCTTGATGGTATCGACGAGGACGGCAATATCCGCCCGGAGGCAGAACAGAAAGTGATGGAAAAACTTCGTCTGAGTTTTAAACCGGAATTTTTGAACCGTCTCGATGAAACCATCATGTTTAAGCCGCTGACAAGAGACAATATCCGAGGAATCATTGATCTTTTGATCGCGGATCTGAACCGCCGTCTTGCTGACCGCGAGCTTACGGTAGAACTTACCGACGCAGCGAAAGACAAAGTGGTGGAAGATGCGTATGAACCGGCTTATGGTGCACGACCATTGAAGCGTTATATCCAGAAAAAGGTAGAGACACTTCTTGCCAAAAAGATTTTGTCTGACGAACTTCATGCCGGCGAGCATTTTGTTATTACCGATGAAATGCTGTAAATAAATAACACCCCTTGCGAATTTTGTCATATAGTATACTAAAAAGCAAAATAGCAAGGGGATTTTTTTATGAATTCATATTCTGGAAATTGTAATTGTAATGAAAATCCAAGACCGCGCGGCCCGATGCCTGTCAACATGCCATCCTCTTCCTGCGGATGTCGTGACTACAAGCCGGGAATGCCGGAATTCCGACCTTGTCCACGCCCGGAACGCCAGTCATTGGCTATCGCCTCGGTAAAATGGCAGACGTGGAAAAATGTCATGGACGGTGGAAGCGGTTTGGCGCACGGCTCGATCTTTGAAGATCTCGTTCTTCCATTTGTTGGAAGCAAAGCAGCATGCGCACAATGTTCACAACCATCATATCAAGGGAGGGATCGACGATGAATCAGACAGACAAAAAGAAGTTGCTGCGTTATATTCAGGAAGTTTCGTTTGCCATCGATGATGTCGTACTGTATCTGGATACGCATCCCTATGATGAGGAAGCATTGAAGTATTACAAAAAGTATAAGAAATTATACCACGAGGCATCCGAGGAATACACGCAATACTACGGACCACTACAAACTAGTAATGTCATCGCAGATGACCGCTGGACCTGGGTAGAAGGCCCGTGGCCATGGGAAGGAGGATGTTGATCAATGTGGAAATATGAAAAACGGTTGCAATACCCGGTAAATATCACTCGCCCAAATGCTGAGATGGCAAAAGTGATCATTTCACAATTCGGAGGTCCCGACGGAGAGGTCGGTGCGGCAATGCGCTATCTGTCCCAGCGTTATTCGAACATGAACCGTAAGGTGGCC
>PPYE01680531.1_pt1 | contig 27896 bp, 38 predicted proteins | sample 1559881 | NCBI WGS metagenome assembly PPYE01 (sample SAMN08240022, study PRJNA423297) | Human gut metagenome, whole genome shotgun sequencing project. | reverse complement strand
GCATACCTTATTTGCCAAAAGATAAGAGGTTGCCTCGGCAAAAGCTGCCGGCCACATTTCCGGATTCAGCAGCTTGGTTGTAAAAATTAATTTTGAAATTTTATAATTTGAAAGAATTAAGCGGCTGGCTTCATTTTCTGACAATACAATCGCCGCATTGCCGTTCAAATCAAGCAGATTTCCATCTTCATCGCGGAACTGCCAGATTGTTACGGCTTCATTTGGATAAACGTAACAATACTTAAAACCGTCGTATGTTTCCGCAGACATTGCCGGGGTCTTCATTTTACGGGCAAATGACCAGTTATAATAAGAAAGTGCCGTTTCGACCACCGGTTCAAAATACAGCCTGCATTTCTGCGCTTTAGGGTCATTTCCCGAAATATCAATGATTTCACCGTGGGATATAAGTCCCAGCGACATGTTGTAAAATTGTGTCTTATCCATTGTTCATTCCCTGTAAAAAAAGGCGCCTGATTTCTCAAACGCCTTTTTATTATTCAGTTTAGTTGCCGGATGAAGAATCCGGAGCAGGACTATTGCCCGACTGTTCATTATTGTCGGAAACAATGTCTTCATTCCCATCCGGTTCTTCTTTGGCCTCAGGCTCTTTGTCCTTAACCTCTGGCTCTTTTCCTTTGTTTCCGCCTTTGGACTTGGCTGAAACATCGGGTTTTCTGGTTTCGGCACAAGCTTTTTCCAAAACAGAAATCCGCTTGTCAAACTTGGCTAAGTGTTCACCAACCAAGTCCTTGAAAGCCTCAAGCTGCTCCTTAACTTCCGCCGCAGACTGGTTTTCAGTAGCCAGAATTTCCGCCGGCTCCGGCTGCTTGGCTTTCACCATTTCCCCGGTTTTGGTGTCCTTAAAATGGCTGTTCGGTTCAACGCCGTCGGCCAAAGGTTCGCCGACTTCATAACGCTTGCCGCCCAACTGGCAGGCCTGAGCGCAGACATATCTTTTATTTGTCATGCGTTAAGCCTCCATTCTCTCGCCAACCCAAGCGGTAACGGCACCGGTGGTCATTGCCGCCGTTCCGACCGTTGCCACAACCTTAGAATAACGCTTAAAGCCGACCGGCAGCGGCTGGCTGATAAGCAATGCACCGGCGCTCAAACCCGCCAAGGCGATGTCTTGCGTTGCAATGGCGGTTGAAAAATCGCTGCCGTCGTCCGAGTGTTTCAATTCCACTTTCAACGTACCAGCGCCGCCGGAAGCAAAAGCTTCGGTCACACGAACCTGAAAGAAGTTGCTCGGAACTGATTTTCCGTAATCTGACCGGCCTTCGCCAAAATCGATTACATCCGATTCAGAAGCTCCGGTTGCCCGCGGCTCCATTTTATCGGCATATACTAACAAACTGTCTCGCATATTTTTTTCCTTAATTAGAGTTATAAAAAAGGGGCTGATGATTTCAGCCCCGCCTTGTTTTGTTTAGGCAACCTGTTCTTCCGAATCCAAAATAGCCTCACAAAGTCTGATCGGGTTGCCTGGTCTGAACTGCGTAACCGGCATACCGAACGCATCCTCCAGCTGAACCGTTGCCTTGTTCAAAGCTTCAATGTCCAGAAGGTTGACTGCGGTTGCGTTTCCGTAAATTACGGCACCTTTGCCCTGCTGCTTCATGTTGTTCAGAGCGCGGATAATCATTTTCGAGAGATTGATTTTCTCGCCTTCTTTCGGGTCAACCGGAATATTGCAGATTCGAGCAACACGTTTCGGGTTGGTAATGCCAAGCCCCATATGACACTGGAAATGGTCGACATAGGCCTGATATATTTTACCGTTTTCATCGGTTACCGTATCTTCGCCTAAATCGTCGTGAGTAATACCGCCGGTTGCTGAGCCGCGCGGATAAATGCCTTTGGCTTCAACCTTATCCCATTGCACAATATAGACAGAGGTCAGATTGTCACCGGTACCGCCGGCATTAATCACACGACGGTCGTCAATTTTGCCGCAGATAACAGCCAAACCGTCAGACTCATCGGGATCTATTTTTGAATTGCCGTAAAAGATAGCGTCGGCCACCGTCTGCGACAATCCCTCAATAATACCTTTAGCCTCGTCCATACGAAACTGTTTCGGATTCGGAGCCAAATTGCACTTGGCTTTATCAACCCGAGAATAATTCTCATACATGGCGATATTGAAGGTAATCGGTTCGGTTTTGGTTCCCGAAATCCCGACACCTTTGTCAAACTGGCGTTTTTCGCCTTTCGGAACAAAAGTTCGGATAGTATCTTTGTGAACAGATCCGCCGTTTGCCTCAATAACCGGAATATCCTGCAAAATAGGATTTTCCTGAGACATCACTTCGGCAATCGTTGCCATATCACCGTTCGGTGCAATGCGGTTGGCAAGTTCAAGCAACGACAGCTTATTAACTAGTTTCGTAGCCATTTTTTAACCTTTCTTTTAAGTTAATCCATACTCTTAAATTGCAGCACCGGCTCGCCAAGCTCATTGCGATTAGATGCTGTTGCTGACCCGGTCGAGTTCACAACCTGGTCTTCACAGATGGCTTTGCCGACTTTATAGCAAAACCTTACAAAAGCCGGATGGTTACCCAATCCTGCTTCTGTAATCTCTTTGGTCAGCCGCTCGTCGCCGAACTCCAAAACGGCCCGATTGGCGATTGCAATGTTCTCTTCTTTGCCGAGAATCTCATCAGCTCTGGTTTCCTTTTCCCAGTCGCTGACCTTTTGGGCATAGGCATCAGCCTGTGCTTGTATCGCCTTGTTAAAGACTTCGGCGCCGGCCGCGACAATTTTCTCGGCATTTTCCTTGGAACATTTCAACTCCTTCAAAACCGGAGAAACCTGAGCCATAATGTCTTTGTCCAGTTCAAACCCGTCCGGGCATTTAATCTGGCTGTAGTCAATTTCCTCTTCGGTCTCGGCTTCACTCTGCTTATCTTTGTCAGAAGAGACTTCTTTTTCTGAATTTCCTTCTGCACCCTTGTTTTTGTCGCTCTCGGTGTCTGCCTTTTCCTCTTCATTCGGATTTTCCATAGAAGAAAACGCCAAAGATTTCTCTTCGGCGTTTTCGTTGGTCTGAGTTTGCCCAGCGGCACCGGCCGCGGCATTATCTGTCGGATCTGACATTTACTTTCTCCTTTGCTATTTGATAAATTAAATCGGGATCTACCCGGTCAAGCGTCTCTTCAATCCAAAGCCCAAACTCCCGGCGCCCCTCATTGCGGCACATTTCCTGAACATTGGAATCATAGACGCTGTGATGAATACCGGCATATTCAAGCAGTTTCCAGAACACCCGCTTTCCGGCCGGCGTTTTGGTTACTTCTCTCAAATCATCGAGAAAATTCTGATACTCCAGTTCCGGCGCGGCGTCTGGCTGTTTTTCCTCGTCATCTTCAAAAAACATCAAACGCCCCCATTTCCGGAACCGGATATATCATGAAGGGTTTTGGCGCCTTCAAGCATTTGTTGAGCCATTGCCAGCTGCTGCGCCTGCTGTTGCTGGGCCGCCTCAGCCTTATCCATTTCCGCAACTTCATCATTAGAATTGACGATTGTCGGATTGACGCCGCGTTTATCGGCGTAATCGTCAATCAATTTATAGACATTCAGTTTTTTCTTGGCGTTCGGTTCATAAGAAGAAACCATGCCGACAAACTGCGTGAAATCAAGCTCTGCCGAGAGTTCAACCGATTTCTGAGCCATTGTCAGCATAGAAATATACTCAATTTCCAGTTCCATGCCTTCCAGTTCGGGAGGCGGCGGAGGCAATGCCCCCATTTTATAGGCATATTGATAGGTTGTCGTAATCGTCGGCGACAAAAACTCTCCGGTAATATTATTAAGCACCGGCCCCAGCTGCACCATCTGTTCGCTGCTGACTTTTTCGACCTCTGTCGCCGTCATGCGTTTATCAGAGTTCAAGACGGCATTAAACAAATTATAAAGCATCGCGGTTTTGATGTCATTTTTGGCATCTGCAATAGATAAATTAATCCCCGACAGGTCAATATTGACATTCATTGTCGGGGTTACTTTATTGTCACCTTTACGGGAGTTATACGGGTTGATGCCGCCGGGAATTAAACTTGGCTTTTTACCGTTGTCATACATATCTGACGGCACGTTTATCGGCGGTTTAACCTGCATATCAACGCCATAATGCCGGGTTAAATGCCATTTCTGCAAGGATTTTGCCATACCCATGCCGTTCATTGCCGGAGAAATCGCATAGACTTCACCGCTCAGAGGTTCCCAGCGCGGCGTTCTTGCCGGAAAACCGTCAAAGCCCGAAATTCGCAAGATTCCTTCATCATCTCGGGAATCCTGCAAATAATAAACAGATAAATAAGGTTTGTTTTTGGCATCCATTTTGCCTTTATTCATCATAAAATTCGGCATAATCTCGTGGATAACGTTATGCCGTACCAAAATTTGGCTGTTATCATAAGACTGACGGATTGTTTTCGGCAAATTGTCATAGCCAAATTTAGAAACCAACTGATGAACCGTCATCGAAAACGGATGAACAAAGGTGTCAACCATACCATCATCGTTTGCTGCCAGCATATATTCACCAATGGTAAACAGATGAAAATGCGTAATTGTCCGCACATTTTCCTCCTGCAGCATGCAGGGCTGACCAAACAAACCCATTTCTTTATAAGCCAGCGGCGAAAGCTTATAAAAGTTTGACTTAAGCAAAATCTCAAAAATAATATTCTCTACCTGATAAAGCCATTCTCTGACTGACTTAAATTCCATCAGGTCGGTATCACGCAGCTTAAACTTGAACCAACGGGTTGTCGGATTTGTCAGACCGGATTGCAGGCCGGCAGCCAGAACATTGGCACAATCATTAAGAATATTGTCAACAATATCATCACTGCGGCGCAAAAACTGCTTATTCGTCTCATTAAAAAACTTGCCCCGAAAAGAACGGGACAATTCCGCCACTTTTTTCCACCCCGGTTCCCAGTCTTTATACTCATCGTATAAAGCTGTATGAATCCGGTCCAGCTTTTGCCGCAACTTCCGTTTATCTATCATTCGCTTAACTTCCCAACAAAGTTTTCTTTACGGTTTGAGCCTGAGTGGTAAGCCCCTCAGAGCCGGTTAAAATCGTGGATTTTCTTCCCAGCATCTGCTGAGCTTTTTTCTTGGCATCTTCTCTGGCCTTAACTGCCTTTTCATCAGCCTCTTTGGGGTCATTGCTGTATGTTGACGGAGAAATAACCGTTTTTGGCTTATCTCCTTTTAACTTAACCGTTCCCAATGATACTGCCGAAACCGCATCGCTAAAAATATCACCAACACTTCCGCCACACATTCCTTTTCTCCTTAAAGTTTGCTCCAGTCATAACTTTCAGACTGTTGTTGATACGAAGAAGGGGAGCTTTTAATGCTCCCCTTGTTTTTTTTCTGAACCGGACAATAAAACGACATCGCCAGCGCGTCCGCATCATCCGGCGACGGCAATCCGCAGGCTTTCATGTCTTCTTTGGACATCAGTTGCTTTTTACTGTCTTTGAAAAAGTATTGAATAGCCATTAAGTCATTCTTTAAGTCTTCGTCATCATCAATCGCACCGCCTTTCGTCATCCATTCATGCAATGCATCGTACATTTCCGCCCGTTTGTTTACGTAACGGTCGGGCTGATCCAAAGTGTCCCTCTCACCAAAAGTTACCTCAATAACTGGGTACCCCATTAAAACCAACTCGTCGACGCAACCACCGCCAACACCGCCGCCATCAATAAAAATAGCGTCCGGTTGGTAGAAGTCTGCCAATTTTGCGACCTCTTTCGCTAAAACAGGTAAACGTAATTTCTCAAACCGATGCACCGGAAAATCCCGGGCATTGCGACCTTGGCGGAAACGGACAACGCTTTGGTCATCGCCGAAACGGCTGACATCAACCATCATCAGCAACGGTTCAAACTGATTGTCAAAGCTCTCCCGCTCCTGCGCTGCCTTAATTAAAGCCTCGCTAAACATCTGATTGGTTGAGGCCGACGGAAACACACCGCGAACACGGACTTTGACAAAGTCCGAATCCTCACCGTATTGTTCAATCCATTTAGCAATCTGCTTCTTATTGGTAAAGCTGACTGTCCGGCTGTCAATCTGCCTTGTGTCCCAATAATCCCGGTTTTTATGGAAACATTCATAAAAATTGCCGGTATTTTGGGTCGGATTTCCAAAAGCCACCCATAAAATTTGTGTACCTTGGTCGGTCAGAGCGCCTTCCGTGACTTCCCAGATTTTATCCCATATCTGCGAAGCCTCATCAAAAACCACCAAAATCCGCTTACCTTGGTTGTGCAAACCGGCAAAAGCGTCAGGATTGTGCTTGCTCCACGGAATTAAATCAATACGCCACGATTGTTTATATCGCTCATCTGCCGAAAATATGCTGGTTGCGGTCATTTCAAACCAATGTTTACAAATACAAAGGTTATACCATTTCCGAACCTCGGGCCATGTTTTATTCAAAAGCTGCTTCTCAGTGTTCGCCGTTACAATTCCACGTGTTTCGGGAAAAGTGCACAACGCCCACAAAACCAACCATGCCACCAATGCCGATTTACCGATACCATGGCCGGACGCTACGGCAAACTTCAACGCTTCTTCAACGGTTAATAATTTATCTCTAATATTTTTGAGTATCTGAACTTGCCATTCTTCCGGCTTTTGGTTCTCCAGCGTTCCTTCGCCCCACGGAAAAGCCAGCATAACAAAGGCATACGGGTCGTCGGAACATTCGGCCATCGCCTCGGCCAATTGCTCTTCATACTCGCTGTTCATTTCTCATCCTTATTTTTTGGCTGTTTTACTGCCTTTTTTCTTTTTGGTTAAAAACTTTTTAAGCCGTTCCGCTGCCGGCTCCTCACTGATTAACTTAGTCGTACTCTCTGTTTTCCAACCGTCAAAGCAGTTCTGTAAAATCCAGTCGGCTTTGTGGTCTTTGCTCAGATTGCAACGGTCAATCAAATATACCTCGCAAATCTTTTTGATTCGAGTAACGGTATATTCAAATTCTTTCTTTTTACCGTATTCGTTCAGGGTCTGATTGGTAATACCCATATAATCGCACACGCCCTGCACGCTGATTGATCCTTGTCCGTTAATCGGTTTACCGTCTTTAGTGTAGAAAATAATGGCATTTTCTTTTTCTAAGAAATAAGCTGTTGCCTTCTCAGCCATTTCTTCCGCAGACTTAAAAGCCGGCGGGCGGCCGCCTTTGCACAGCAAATGAAACTTATCAACAAAGGCAGGCTCGCTTATCATCTCCGCAGGTTCGGCCTTTTTCTTTTCCGGCTGAACAGCGGCCGCAATTTTTTCTTTTTTCATCTTAACCATTGTCAACCTCGAAGAATTATCAATTTGCCATTTAATCCTGATTTTCTGATTGCCTCGGTATTCTCATAATTATAAGAAACCAGGCAGCTCGGCGCATTAGCGCAGTCTCCCTGTGTTCCGTCAGGAAAATGAAATTTTAACCGCCCCTGAAAAAAGAAAACCGAATGAGCTTTGCTCCAAACCTCTGCATGAAAGCCCTTTGTTTCGGTTCGGGCAAATATCAGCGCGATGCCGTTTTTATGTTCTGCCAGACGTTTGAGCCATTCAAAAGTTTGCCGGCCATATGGCGGATTACACCAAACTCGCCCGAACCATTCCTGCGAAAAGCCGTCCTGTTCTTTGCAATAATGAACTTGCGCCATATCCCATGGCCGAATCGCCGGCGCACACGGATCCAAATCAAATTTACCCAGCGCTTCCAAAATATATGGCGGCGTTAACCATTCTTCCTTGTTCTCGGTATTGGTGTTAAAAGTTTTCATTGCCACAAATCATAAAAAAAGCCCCGCTTTAACGGGGCTTCGAAAAATCACTAACTGCTATAAATCGCCATCATCTTCTGGTAGTTTTACCGGAAGAGGACGCATGCTAATAGCAGCATCTTGAGAATTATACAAAGCATAAGATACTTTGCTTATTAATGCCCTCAAAGCTTTCCGTTCTTCAATCGAAAGTTTAATTTTTTGTTTGGAAAGTTCATTCAAAACATTACTAAACAAATCGTCTTCACTTTGAAAACTGTCTTTTTCAATCTCTTGATTTATTAGTTTTATTATATCTTTTTTCTTCATTATTTTTCTACTCCATGTCGATAATATGCTATAAGCAATAAGAATACGATTCCTATACTAAAAGCAAGTCCTGATAAAAATCCTAAAATTTTTAATTTACACCGCTGGAGCTCATGACTATCGTTTTTACCATTCATAATATCTGTGTTTAAACTTACCATATAAGAAGCATCACAGATGAATGTAAACAAAGAACAAATGATAGCAAAGCCAAAAGATATAACACTGATAAGCCACAACCCTATTGAAGCTTCAAAAAAAGTGCCTGTGGACAATAATCCTATTGCCGCAGAAGATAAAGTCAAAACACTTTTATCTTTCTCAAGTGTTGTATTGTAGAAATTTTGAAGATTAGCGGCATAGTACTCTTGCTGCAATGAATCACAAAGCTTTCCAGCTTTAGCACTTGCTTCTTTGTTTGCCTGATTTTTTGAAAACTGTTGCTTAACATAGGCAATTTCATCCTTAGTTAGCAGATTTCTTTTTCCGAAAAACATTTTAACCACCTATTAATATTTTGTTAATGTTTAGCATAGTTACTCAAAATTTCAAGCATAATTTATAATAAAAAAAGCGCTCCAAAGGGCAAGAACTCCAGAGCGCATACTAAAAAGCTATTATAGCAAAATTACTAACATAAAAAGCCGAAAATGTCCCATTCAAAAGTGTGGCAAAGTGTGGCACTTTAGACAAAAGAGATTTAACAGGTTTTCACGGCATCAAATATTCTTTTCAATAATCGTTCCGCCCAGCGATAAACATACTTGCGGTCTCTTTTGTTCGGACTATATCGATAAGCCAGTTCTTTCCGCGGTAATCTGGACAGGAAATCCCGCAAAAAGACATACTCATTCGGATAAATCAACGGCGGCGACATCCAATGTTCGTCAATATACCAAGCCTCCGTAACGTCCCGGCTTTCAATATCCGGGCGCATATATTCCCAATCATCAACGGTCATCGGATGAACCGCCACCCGGTAAAAATCCGTCGTTTTACAGCGCGGACGTTGGATGTCAGGAAGCCAGCGCATAACTTCAAAATACTTTTCAAGATTGACTTTTACATCGTCAACGCTTTTTATGTTTCTAATCATCCTCAAACCCTTTCATTTCAAACCTCAGCGGCATATTTTTACCTTGCCCCGCCTCCAGCAAAAATTGCTTTCGCGCGTAATATCGATTCAGAAAACCCCTTAAAATTAACGTTTTGACATTAATTTCAAGCAAAATCAAAGGCTAATCCGGCGGGTCACTTCCCAGCAAAACCCCTAATTTCCCCTGATTTCGGGAAAAGGCGACAATTTGCTTGCATAGCCACTTCTTTTCAACCGAACACCCCATTTTGTTTTTCTTCAACCAGCTTTCAAGCCCGATCCTAACCGTTTGGTCGGCGCGGGCATACGGCTTAAAAATCGGATCCGTGAAATCAATCTTAAAACTTTTTGTAATCCTGACTTCATCCTCCCCCGGCTCATGCGGAGCCGACAACCAAGGTTTAGGCTGTTTGTTAGCCGCCAAAGCCGCTGCACAATCCATCCTTGCCGAGCTTGGCGGCGGTATCATACCGCCGCTTACTGTATTACTGCCGCCCTTAAGGGCTGCCGGTTGTAACGGCTGGATGTCCTCAACTGCCGACTTCCCTTTACTGCCTGCCCCTTGAGGGGTGCCGCGAACAGCGGCGGGGTGTCCCCCAACTGCCCGACTGCAAACAGGGGCCGAGCCCCCTGTTTGGACTGCCTTACTGCCCGACAGGCCGTCTGTCGGGGACTGCCCCTTTACCGTTTCATCCACCACGGGGCTGTTGATAACCTGGTTTTCTCCCACACCCTCTTTCCAATGCAGTAATTCTGAACGTAGTGAAGAATTACAATATCCAGTAATCCTGTCAGCCATGGCTGGATTCTCCGCAAACGCTTGTCCTTCATCGCTTTGAGGGCTTTCGTATGACGTTTTTCGTATTACATTTTCATTTTTCGTCTTACATTTCGTTTTACACGCTGTTTTTGTATCAAGTGCTTGTTCTGATTGGCTTTGCGCGTTTTCGTATGACATTTTTCGTTTTACGTTTCGTATTACATTTTCGTTTTTCGTATGACATTTTTCACAATCGTAAAAATCCCCGTCAAACTCTTCCTGTTCAATGCTTTGGGTGATATTTTCGTCATTTTTCGTTTTACACTTTGGCGTCATACGAAACTTTTTCTCACTCATATATTTTTCACGGCGCTTGCGGTTAATTTCTTCTCGGTTATTTTCGTAATACGTCGTTTGGCGTTGCGACTTACTTTTGGCCGCTTTTCGTTTGTTTGCTCCGATTTGTGCATTATTGCTTTGCGCCTCGCTGCGGCGGTAATATCCGGCGTTATACTTGTTAACAACATCCAAAACCATAGCAAAGGCCGATTGCGCCTGCGGAGACAAATAAGAGAAATCAAAACCTTTGCCGGAACGATGCTCGTCCCAGTAATAAGCGTAATCATCAACCGCATAAAAGACTTCAAGAATAATCTCCGCCGGAAATCTCCCTTCCAAAGCCTTCCTGATAGACCGCGGCATCATATATGCTTCTCTTATAAATCCCACAGGTTTTCCTTTTTACAAAACGGCATTCTGCCGCTGAAAATAAATTTTAACGCTTATTTGCATTACTCATGAAAAGAGCCTGATTGACGGATTTTTCCACTTCATTAAGCCATTCCCGGACTTTTTGATAATTCTTTTTATCCCGGCGCAGGCGTCTTTTGACGCTGACCGGCATTTTCAACTTAAATTTAAATGAATCGATTACATCAGAAGGAAGCATGTCTTGTGCCATAAATATGACATGTTTTTGAGGTCTTTGAAAATTTATTGATCCCTTGCCGTATAACAAAGCCTCAATATAAGCTCTTTGAAGCTCATCAAATAAAACAACCTTGTCATCATCGGCCGCCGCTACCGAACTATTAATATTATCGTTGGCAGCTTTGACTTCCGGCATTGGATAATCTGTTTTAATCTGCCGCATCCAGTTCGGAAAGCGTACATTCTTGAATTTTTCAATTAACGATGTCATTTTCTTGCCCTTTCTTAATAATTATCTCTGCTTTTGAATTTGCGCGGCCGTTTCGTCTATCGCCCGGACGGCCGGCATTATCCGGGCCTTAATTTCAGAAAGCAACTCCAACGCCTCTTCTTTTTTGGTAACGCCGGAAAAAACTTCCAGTAAAAGTCCTGTCAGAACTTCATTCAGCTCGCTGCTGATTTTTTCTTCACGGGATAAATTGCCCATTTCTTGGTTTTCTCCTTAATAATCAAACAAAAGAATATGCAAAGCTATGTCAAAGAACGACATAACTTTGCATCTTGTCTCTTATTTCAAATCGGCGGATTTATTATACGTTTCATAAACAAAGTTAACCTCTAAATCACGCATACCATCCTTAAAACTGCAAAGCTTAAAGATTTTACGCAGTAACCCTTTGTTCAAATCTTCCTTTTTCACATCGGCGTAAACCGAAGTAATATCAGCTTCAATATCGACACGTTCCTTTTCGTTGTCATAAAGGCGGCTGATATTTGCACGAAGTTTCTGTTCACGCTCCTTACGTTTTCTTTCCTCTTCCACCGCATCCATTTCCTGAACCGGCTCCATTGTCATTTGAGGGTCTTCATTTTTCTTTGCATTTCTGCCAAACATCTTTTTTCTCCTGATTAGTGGTTGAGTTTTTTTTGCAGCATATAAGCCTTTTTCAGGCGCTTATAAAAACTGCGGGTGCAATTGCGGGCAAGACGCCATGTACCCGGATGGCTTTTGCTCGCAACATATTCAACTTCTGGCGCGCCGAGAGTTTGCTCTCTGGCAATTTTCCGCAACGCTTTAGCTTTTTTAGCTCTCATCTTGTTTTCCTTCCTTTTGTTTACAAATATGTCCCAAATTCTCATACCCCTGCTCGTATAATTCCTGTTCGCTCAGGCTGTGCTTTGAATAAGGACGCCAGATCCAGAAGCGTCTCAGGAAGGCTTGCCTTTCCCGGCGTCTTCTTTCTATTGCCATTAGATTTTCACAATGTTTTTTCCAAATATCCGGCATCAGATGCCCTTAGGTTTCAAAACCGCACGATAAACTTCCATTATCGCACATTGAAAACTTGCTTTTGCGGCTGTCAGCCAGCGTTGATTAGCGCCGACCTCTTCCAAAGCGGCCAGCATTTCGTCAATAAGCTCATCAGTACGGCAGACTTTCCCCAACGTTTGAATTTGTGAACAGGTCAAATATTCAGCCAGAACCGTATCAGCATATTCATTGTGTTCATTACAAAGACCGTTTATTTCTTCAACCTGTCTTTGGGCATCTGAAATCTGAGCAAAATTCCCCTCAAAAGCGCTTTTAATTTCTTTCGCATCCTGTTCGGAAACCCCGTTAATGGCGCCTATTTCCAAATCTACCTTACATTTATTTTTATCATCACCACGCGAAGCATCGGCATCGCTTTTGCCGAAAGCATCCTTGTTGTCGGACTTGTCAGGCGTTGCCACACCACCTCCGCGAAGAAACCTTTTCATTTTTTCCAAACGTTCTTCTTTCAGCTTCTCCAAATCTTCCGAATCCGAGCGGTAACGCTCTGTTGCTTTACTTTCCGAAATCTTCCGGGGCCTTCCTTTTTTCTTCTCTTCCATAATAGACACTCCTTGTTTTGGTTACAAAAAAACGTCTTGCCTAATCAGGCAAAACGGTCAAGCCACCCCATCCGGCGGCGTTGGTTCATTGTCATTGGCTGGTAAATACCAATCGTTCGGCATAACAGCCCCACTTGTCCAACTCTTAATTTTCAATACCATCTCAAATTTGGGAATTCTTCTTCCCTTCAAATACCTATTTATCGAGACAACGGTTGTATCCAACGCTTCTGCTGCCATATCCGGGGTGATTCCGTTAATTTCAAAATATTCTTTTAACCTCATTTGATACCTCCGACACAATGTTATTACCAATATGGTAGCATAGTCAATACAAAATATTACCATTGTGGTTATTTACTTTATTACCATTTTGGTTTATTGTGTAAAAAAGGAAAAAAATTATGGAAAACAAAATACAAGAAATACGAGAAGGTAAAAAAATATCTCGGCAAAAGCTTGCTGAATTAATGAAAACCTCCACCGTACAAATTTTTCGTTTGGAAACAGGAGAACGAAAATTAACAACAGAATGGCTGGAACGCTTCTCAAAAGCGCTTCAAGTACAACCTAGTGAATTAATAGGGAGCCACGGAAATATTCAATATATAAATAAAATCGGATTTGTAGAAGCTGGTAATTGGCAAGAAGCATTGCAACTTCCTGAAACTGAGTGGGAATCGGTTTGCTACGAAGCAAATGATAGTCTTCGCGGCAAAAAAGTTTTTGCACTTGGCGTAAGAGGCAATTCTATGAACCGCATATTTCCACCGGAAAGAACCACTTTAATCTGTCTGGACATCAATGACTATTATGATATAAATTCCGATGGCATCCAAAATGGCGATTATATTATCGCCCAAAGAATATCTAAAGATGGTAAATACGAAGCAACAGTTAAAAGATACACGAGAATCGATGCTAATACCGTGATATTGTCTCCGGAATCAACTGATGATTCTTTTAAGCCGATTGTCTTAACCGCTAATGACAATAATGGCTATGAAATAAAAGCCGTCGTAATTGACTATCAAATGAAACTAAAGAAATTATAATAAATTTTCACGAATATCTAAAAAAGAAATAACGTAAGACCAAGCTAATTCTTGGTATGTTGATTATATCCATTTTTGAAACATTTACTGTTTTAGAAATAATCTAAAAGTACATTAACATCTGCTTTTTACTATCTAAACCTTTTCAAAATATGGTTGTAACAAGATAATATAGAAAATCTTAACAAAAAAGACCATCAACAGATAGACATAGAAAAAAAACAATCCCGTCTATCGTACTTAACACCGCAGAACTGCGGTTTTTTTATTACCAAAACAGATTTTCTCAAAATAAATATTACCATTTTGGTATTATTAATATTGACAATCATTACCAATTTGGTATTATTCGCATTAGAGAAACCTAAAAGGAGAATATCTAATGCAACAAACATTAAATGACTGTATCGAAGCCAAAGTAAAACAGGCCGAAGATAATATCAAAAGTTCTTATAAGCGTTATATAGATGACATCGAGGGCATAAAATCCCTAATGCCGGAAGACAAACGCTACCTGATTGATGAGCTGGCCGCAGAATCCGATAGACGGCAAGAACGAATCCTTTCTCTTGCCGGCATATATCTGCGTCCTTTTGTCACCGCTCACATCCGCAGCCTTATGGCTCTGGATAAAATAGCCGCTTCTGCCAATGACATGGCCGAAAACAAATATCAAAGCGCATAGGCAGACGACAATGAAACAGGTTATTTTTTCTGTTACCAAAGAAAACCAAAAGTTTGAAGCGTTGGCTACCGGCACTCCGTATGAAATCGCCATGGCTATTCACATTGCTCTGGAAAGTGAGCCACGTCTCAAAAAAGCTTTTCTCGCCGTGCAAAATAACGGTGACAATCAGATTATCAGCCAATTTACCAACTCCCAAACATTAAATTGAAAGGAAACAACAATGCAAAAAGCATCTGATTTGACTAATCCCCGGAGCCGCCGCGGACGTTTGGCCGACGGTCGTCCTAATCCGATAGATATTCATATCGGTAACAGAATCCGCCAGCGCCGCACATTGCTGGGTTTAAGTCAGGAAAAACTGGCTTCACTGCTGGGACTTACTTTCCAGCAAGTTCAGAAATACGAACGCGGAATGAACCGGGTCGGCGGCAGTCGTTTATGGGATTTAAGCCGTGTTCTGGATGTTCAGGTTAATTTCTTTTATGAAGATATGCCGTCCTCAATTGAAGAACAGAGTCCGCGCTGTCTGAACATCACGACCGCCGCCCTGACGGAAAGTTCTCCAACCATAACAGATCCAATGCAAAAAGAAGAAACCATTGAGCTGGTCAGGAATTATTACAAAATCCACAATCGCCGGTCGGCGGCCATGGTCTTCAATCTGCTTTCAGAGATGGCAAAAAACAACTATTTCGGAGATGCCGACAATGAGTGAGGATTTAGAAGCACGTATCACCCGTTTAACAGCTAAGGTTACGGAAGCAAACGACAACAAATTTACCTTTACGCTGACGGATCTGATTGACGAAGTCCAAGATGAAATAAAAATGCGGCGTCATGTTTACGGAAACCATGTTTTGCAGAAAAAAAAGACCCAACGTCAAGCTGACAAAAAGATTGAAGCCATGGAAAACATCTTAAAAATTCTTAAGGCACAACGAGATTCCCACATCATCCGCACAGGTTACACTGTCCTTGGGCACCCGCTTTTGATTGAATATCACGGTCTTTACAGTGAATTTAGAGAAAAAGCCCTGATTGAAGAACTAAAACATATTTTTGAAAAGGCTGCTTAACAATGGAAATCGACTTCAGAAATGCCAGAGAAGCTTTGATTTACGACATCGGTATCAAAACCGGGATAATCCAGCGCGAAATCGAGCTTCAAAGACAAAGTTCCCACAATTCCGAAAGGACTTGCAGGAAAACTCGCACTGTACAAACGGCACGTCTCGTCAACAAATTACAAAACAGCGTTGATTTTACAATCAATGTTATCAAAGGACTGTAGGTGCAATATGGAAGAAAAGTTAAAAATCCTGCATTTGCCGATGATGTATGAATGGTTTGATAAAATCGCATTCGGCGAAAAAACAACCGAATATCGCCAATGTTCCGACCACTGGAACCGTTTGTTTGAAACCAGACACTATGATTTAGTCCGTTTCCAGCGCGGATTTTACAAAAAACCGGCGACAATGCTGTTCAAAATCAAAAAAATTCACAAATGGTACGGTGCCAACGACTTAAACCAGCCTGTCGTTTGGGCAATCGACCTCGGAGAAAGGATAGACTGATGAAACTTGTTGAAATTAAAGACGTCCGTGTTGGACAGGTGTTAGAACGTAACCGTTGTATTTTTGTCATTGAAGAGAGAACAGGCGTACATAATTTTGCCGTCAGCCTCTACTGCCACAATCACAAACCTGCTCCGAACGATGCTTATGAAGCATTGTCAATGCGTGAATGTAATGTTGCCACATTTGATGATTGCGAAATTATCGGCAAAATTGGCATTACCCACCGCATTGAGGGCAATAGGCTGATTGAGCTTCCCCGCTCCTCAGGGTTCCAAGTTGATGACGTCGTAAAATTCAATTGGAATGATCCTCGCCTTTACGTTATCAACCGTGAAATTGACTTCGGAATAAAAGAAATTCACCCTGACAACTCATGCTTTGAAGCAACTAACGACCTTTACGGCAGCCGTCAACTGGTAGATTTTGAGCTTAAACGTGTCGGCATCCTCGGTGTTACCCATGAATTTATCAATGATAAGGAGGTATTATCATGAGCTTAACAGACGATTGGAAAGCTAAAAAGATTGATACATCCAAAAGATACTGGGTTATTGAAAAAGGTGTTCCTAAGCCAACGACACGACTTATGAACGAACTTGGCGAGTTCATTGATGGGTTCGGTTATCCGATTAGTAGAAAAATGATTAAAGAAGTTCTCGCACCTTGTGATTACGACCATCTTGTTGAACTCACCGAAAAGGTGAAGACTCTAACCTCAGAAAACAAACACCTCTCTGACCTCTTGGCTAATCAGGACAACGAAGTTGAGACCTTGAAAGAAAACCAAGAAAAAATGGTTAGAGGGGCTAAGCGTATGCTTGATTTTCAAACCCAAACAATAGAACAGCTCCGGCAGTTGCTTAAAGAGTGTAAACCATACATTCAAAAAGAAATGGAGACCATAAAAGGTGTTGGGTTTTGCAACTGCGATTGGGCTTGGAAAACATCTGACCTTTTAACTAGAATAAACGAGGTGCTGAATGGTTAAACAATTCAAATCCCCTCAGGGTTATGATGTTCTAAAAATGTCGTTATTTGAATGTACGTCTATTTTTAAAGGCGGAGCCGGAATTTGTGACAACTGCGGATGTGCTGCTATGGAAGGTTATTATGTTCCGGTATTAAACCATTATCTCTGCCCAAAATGTTATCAGGATTTTACCCAGCGCACCCCTTATTATCAGGATGACGCTTATTTTGAAAGCTATTGGTTTGATTATGTAACAAAACGCATAAAAAAGCTAGGACTGGCTCTACAACAATCGGAGGCCGAACAATGCTAAACAATCAGTATGTTTTAATGGACACCAAGCCGGAGATTGACGTTGTTTTATTCTGTGGCGGCGGGGGAGCGGACACTGGCATTGAACAGGCAACCGGCACTCCCGTAGATATTGCCATTAATCATGACCCGGAAGCAATCGGCATGCACGCGGCCAACCATCCACAAACAGTTCATTTCAAAGAAGATGTTTTTGCCGTTCATCCGTTGGTTGCTACCCGTGGCCGGCAAGTTCGGATTTTGTGGGCATCGCCTGATTGTACCCATTTTTCTATTGCCAAAGGCGGCACGCCCTGTAATAAAAAAATCCGTTCGCTGGCTTGGGTTGTCATAAAATGGGCAAAAACCGTACATCCGCGAATGATTTTTCTTGAAAACGTCAAAGAATTTCAGACTTGGGGACCGCTCGGCCCGGACAATCGGCCGGACAAATCCCGCTCTGGAGAAACCTTTAACCGCTGGGTTGCCGAATTACGCTCCCTTGGTTATGAAGTCGAATGGCGGGTTTTGGCTGCCTGTGACTTTGGCGCTCCGACAAGCCGCAGGCGCTTATTCCTGATTGCCCGCTGTGACGGTCAGCCGATTGTTTGGCCGGATCCGACCCACGGCGATCCGAAAAGCTCGGAAACAAAGAAAAAGAAACTCAAGCCTTGGCGAACCGCGGCCGAAATTATTGACTGGTCTATTCCCTGTCCGTCAATTTTCGAACGCAAAAAGCCGTTGTCCGAGAATACATTACGACGGATAGCAAAAGGAATCCAGAAGTTTGTTTTGAATAATCCGAAACCGTTTATTGTAACAAACAATACCGGACATCCGGGAGCTGCGGTTAATGAACCGTTACGTACAGTTACTACAGGAAATCATCATTATTTATGCACGCCGATTTTAATTGGAGCTGGTGGACAAACCTACGCCGGAGAACCACAAACGGCCGATAAGCCTATTAATACGCTGACAACAACAAATAGCAAGGCTTTAGTTGTGCCGACACTTATTCAGGTAAATCATACCGGAAATGACCACCGCGGCCAAACACCGGACAATCCGCTGCCGACATTAACTGCTAAAAACGGTCACGCCATTGCGGCCGCAACTTTAATCAATATCGGTTACGGCGAAAAGCCCGGACAGAAAGCCCGCGTGCCGGGGCTTGATGTTCCACTAGGCACTGTTGTCGCCGGTGGCAAGAAACACGCCCTTGTATCAGCCTTTCTGGCTCGGCAATACGGACAATCTGTCGGTACAGCTGCAGACGCGCCGCTTGGCACCATTACGCGCATCGACCACAGCCAGATTGTTACCGCCTTTTTAGCGAAACACTACACCGGAGCCACCGGTTCGGAGATGGACAGACCGGTCGATACCATAACGGCGATAGATCACAACAGTCTTGTTACATCGCACCTTGTCAAAATGCGCGGTACCAATATAGGACAAAGTGTAGAAGAACCGTTACAAACCATCAGCGCGCAGGGCAAACACTTTGCCGAGGTTCGCTCTTTGCTGATTAAATATTACGGCAACGAAAAAGACGGCCAACCCCTAAATGAACCGTTGGACACAATACCTACCAAAGACCGTTTCGGCTTGATAACGGTTTATATTTGTGGCGAACCGTACGTCATTGTTGACATTGGTTTGCGCATGCTCCAGCCGCACGAACTTTTTGCCGCGCAAGGTTTTCCGGCTGATTATGTTTATAATCGCCAAGCCGACGGCACGCCGATAACCAAAACGGCGCAAGTGCAGAAATGCGGCAATGCCGTATGCCCGCCGGTCGCCAAAGCTATTGTTGTCGCCAATTTAACTATATTGAATACTTTGTCGTCAGTTGCTTAGTATAAAGGAGAATGAAAATGCCGCATTTATCAGTCGCAGAAGTTGCTGCAGATTTAGGTGTTAGTGAAGCAAAAATTCGTAAAGATATAGACTCTGGTATTCTGCCAGCCTACCAGTTTGGACTGCCTATCAGAATAGATGTTGAAGATTACAATGTTTATAAAGAACAACATCGTAAAATTCCTAAAAAGGCCAATGACAACAAAAAAGGTCAGACACGCAGGAATTTTGCCGAAACTAATCAAAAATTGAAATCTCTTAATAAAGAGGCGAAGGAACTTGGACTAGATATATGACTACATATTGGAGAAAAGAAAGAAAATGTTGGTGGTACGATTTCCAAATTACTGGAAAGCGTTATCAAGGTATATGTCTGAATCCGCTCAATAATAAAGAGGATGCTAAAAACGCTACCCAAGCAAAACAATATGAAGCCCTAATAAAACTTGATATTAAGAAATCGTCTAAACGTCCTAAATCTTCGTATACTTTTGCTGAAGCTGCTATTGACTACTATAAAAACAGAGGTCAATACATTCGAACTCATCAGAAAGCTAAGCAAATAATTGAATATCTAATCAATTACTTTGGAAAATTAACCTCTATTGATGACATAACCAATGAAAATGTTGATGAGCTCATAGAACATTTACGCCATAAAAAAAAGACCGTTTATATGGCAAACCACGGCAGAAAAGATAAAGATGGCAATATTATACCAAAATTCAAAGAAAAAGACGATTTTATAACGCCTGCAACCATCAATCAATACTTGGCTAAATTAAAAGCAATCTTTATAAGAGCTTTCAAAAGAAAAAATACAACCAATATTTTAGATATTGTTCTTTTGGAAGAAAATAATGATTTGCCTAATCCTGTAACATTGGAGCACGCAAAATTAATCCTGGAGAAAGCTCCAGAACATCTTTATACCGTAATTTTTATCGCTGTTCAAACAGGGATGAGATTAAATGAAGTTTTAGGATTAAAGTGGGAACAAGTCTTCCTTGATGAAGGTGTTATTCGGTTACCGTCAAGAAGTACGAAATCAAGAAAAGGACAAGTAATTTATCTGTCAGAACAATTGACCAGGTTTCTGCGTACACTTACATCCGTAGAGTATGTTGTTGAATATAAAGGGCATCGTTTAACGACTATCAGACGATCTTGGAATACAGCTCTTAAATCGGCAAATGTCCCTATTTATAAATTTCATAATTTACGCGCAACCTTTATCACACTAATTGCTTCACAACCCGGAACATCCGTATTAACCGTTAAGAAGCTTGCCAGACATGTTGATGCCAGAACAACAGAAAGATACATAAAAACATCTGACCAACAATTGCATAATATTGTAAAGGATATTTCTTTATGAAAAAGAGTGCAAAAATAAAAGTCCCCACCAAAAGTCCCCACTATAAAAATATAAAGGGTTTGCCATTTCTCGCAAACCCTTTGAAAAACTGGTGCCGGTTAGTAGACTCGAACTACCGACCCACGCATTACGAATGCGTTGCTCTACCAACTGAGCTAAACCGGCATTGCTTTGTTATTTAACGCATCAAAATATAAAAATCAAGTAAAAAGTCCATTATTAAAGTTTTTTCACAATGTTTATAAAATCATCGCCGCGTTCCATAAAGTTTTTATAATATCCAAAGCTGGGAGCCGTAGGCGAAAAAAGGACGACTCCTCCCCCGGCGTCTTTTAGTATTTCGTATGCCTCTTTCACTGCCTGAGACAAACTTTCGGCCTCGATAAGTTTAAAGTCAGAACGTTTGACATTTTCCCGAACGGAAGCTGCAATCTGAGCACCGCACTGAAACAGGGTAACTGCGGCCTTGACCCGGGAGTTCCCGGCTATATAACGGGCATACTCGGTATAATCCTGCTTGTTTTCGATACCTCCGGAGATGATAACCATATTGTCTTCAAAGCTTTTCATTGCGCCGATAGCCGCTTCCGGTGCCGTCGATATGCTGTCATTAATAAACAACACGCTGCCAACTTTTGCCACTTTTTGAAGCCGATGCGGCAAACCTTCAAAGGTTTTCAAACTTTCAAGCGCCGCCTGAACATCCAATCCCAAATCCTTCACAATGCTCATTACACCTGACAGGTTGTCCAGGTTATGGTTGCCGCTGATTTGCAGCTCGTCAATGGAAAGCAACGGTTTGTCCTGAAAATAGAGTTCGCGGCCTTCGGCATGGAACCCGTCATAAACGTCGTAGTAACGGACATTTTTCAACTCCCCGGCATAAGTTTTGAGCTGTTCGTTCCGATTGCAGACCCAGCAGCTGTCTCCCGCCTGCTGGTGCGCTGCCAGATGGATTTTATCCCGGCAATAGTTTTCATGGCCGTTATGCCAATCCGTATGCACGGAAAAAAGGTTGGTAAACATAACGATGTGCGGCGATACGCTCAAATCGCTGGACTGATAGCTCGAAAACTCTCCGACAATGTAATCATAATTTTCATCTATCAGCTCAATCAACGGCTTGCCTATATTACCGCCCAAAGCAGCATTGCAGCCGGCTGACTTTAAGATATGGAAAAGCATACTGACGCTGGTGCTTTTTCCTTTTGAGCCGCTGATACCGATAACTTTTGTCCGGGGACGCCCGGCTCTCATTTCACTCAGAAACAAATCAGAGCACGAGGTTATTCTAATTCCGCGCGACTCGGCATCCTGTATTTCTTTTTTATAAATGCTAACCCCCGGGGAACGAATAATTACGTCTGTTTTTTCAAACAGTTCCCGCAGTTTTTCGGCACCGTCGTCATCGTTATATATCATCAAATTTGCCGCCAGGGCATGACGTTCTATATATTCCTTAGCGGCGCGGCCTTCCGTTCCCATTCCCCAGATAAGAATATTTTTCCCTTTAATCTCACTTATCAGCATCTTGTTTGCCTTTCTTTTTCTTTGATGCATAGAACTGGCTTTCGGTTTCTTCAGAAACCTTACTTCCCTGGTGGACAACCAGCTGGTTGAACGGAATTTCAATTCCCTCTTCGGCAAAGCGGCGGTTTATTTCAAAACGCAAATCGCTCGGAACAATCCATCCGTTCCAGATATCGCTCACATAAACGCGCAGTTCAAAACTCAGGCTGCTGGTGCCGAAATCCGTGAACAAAACATACGGTTCGGGTTTTCTCAGCACCTTTTTATTGGCGGCGGCGCATTCCAACAAAATCTCCCTCACCTTTTGCGTATCAGAACCATAGGCTACGCCCACCTGAATGGCATAACGGGCCCAGTTGTTGCTGTGCGTCAAGTTAGTGACCGTCGTGGACAACAAATTTGCATTGGGGATAATCAAACTTGCCCGTTTGAAAGTTTCGACTTCGGTAGAACGAATGTTAATCTGTTTAATCCGACCTTCTTCACCGTTAATGATTACCCAGTCGCCAACCTTAATCGGACGCTCGAACAACAAGATGATACCAGAGACAAAGTTGTTAACGATATTCTGCAAGCCCAAACCAATACCGACTGACAAAGCACCGGCAACCAACGCGAAGTTTGTCAGGCTGCCGCCCATTATGGCGATTGCCAGCAAAGTTGCCACCACATAGCCGACAAAACCAAATCCCGCCGCCAGAGAATGTTTGACACCGTCATCTATATCCATACGGGAAAGAACATTATCCTGCAAGCGGCGGCGCATTGCCTTTACCAAGGTAATGACAATAAAGAAGGATAAGATTCCGAGCGCAATAGATATCAGCGAAATGCGAACGCCGCCGACGGTAAACCCGGTGAGCAGACGATAAATCAGGCTATTCAGGACATCTGTCGGAACACCCCACAAAGCCAAAATGAAAAACAAGCCGGCCAAAACAAAAATCGGGTCAATAACCAAACCGGACCAGAAATTGATTTTGGAAATAATCCGGCGGCGCATACGAAAAGTTTTTATCCAAATACGAAGCAGCAGAATGCGATGCAGCATTTCGTAAAACATTTTGCGGATGACCATCAAAACGCCGACAATGACGGCAGACAGCAGAAAACGGTTCAGAATGAACGCCGAAAGATAGGGATATCCAAACAGTGAAATAACAAAAGAACCAAAGGCAAACAACGAAATGAAAAACGTCAGACGGAAAGAGTTGTCATCACTGTTTATTTCCTCATCATCCTCAGAGGCTGCCGGCAGCTGGTCGTCGTTGGGCAGCAGAGTCGCGGAACCGGTTTCTTCGGCCGAGGAATCGGCAACAACGATGTCGTCCCACAAAACGCGCTTGGTAATAAGAATGATGCAAAAGGCCTTAACCGCAGAAGACATAGCCATCATATAAGTCAAAAGCTCAATCGGGTAATTGTGAACGGTAACGATGTGTACCAGAAAAGACATAATGCCAATCATGGTAACGCTGAAATAAAAAGCGGAGGTCAGTCTTTTGGCCTTGCTGTTATCGACATTGACCAGACGCCATTTTTCGTTATAAGGGGCAAAAATCACCCTCGAAACCGCGCGTCCCATAACCACATAGAGAGAATAATACAAAAAGCTTTTCAGCAGCGTTCCCAGAAAACCGCTGTCCAAAACCTTAGTACTCACCATCCAGGCCAAGCATGAACCGATGATGAAAGCCGGAATGACGCCATAAGCTATGGCAACGGCAATCGCCGCCATAACTTTTTTTCCGTAACGGGGATGTTCGATATCCTTACGATAGCCGAAACGTCGGATAATAAACACGCGCAAATAATAGCCCAGCCATGAAATGAACAAAATAACCAAAGCAACCGGAATAAGCTTTGATTTTACCAGATTGCGGGTTTCCTGATTGAGCGAGGAGTACCAGTCAACCGGAGATTTGATAATGTCAAAAATCATCCCCACAAACAAACTGGTGGACGACAGAAACTCCTTGGGATAGGCAAGAGGCGTTACTCTGATTAACAAATTTCCCAACAGTTCTTCGTTTCGGAGATTGAATATCGAGACATCCAGTTCATCAAGACGGGCCAGCAAGATGTCTACTTCGGCAATTCTCGCCTTTTCGGTAGACTGCTCATTTTTGAACTCGCGCCGCTTCTGCGCAATCAGGGGAACCTCTTTGCCGTCTTCCGGCTCAGGCCCTAAAGCATCAAGCTTTTTTTCCACAAAACGCAGGGAACTCTCGATGCTTTTTTTTATGTCCAGCAAATCTATGCGGGTAGCCGCGATGTATTTGACATCTTCGGACAAATCGGCAGAAGTTACGTCGTTGCTTTTGAGGGATTTTTCAATTTTGGTGAGCTTGTTGCTGATATCGGTATAATTGAGCTCGGCGCTCAGGGAAGTTACATTGGACTGCGCCCAGGCAGAAACCGGAGCGGCAAACAGCAGCAACACCGATACAAACAAAGCAGAAACAATTTTTTTCATTGAGGAATCCCCCCCCTCGTCAAAGTTTTTAATCGGAAGTTTCAGTCAGCAATTTGGCAACAGCAAGCGCGTTTTTTGCCACCCCTGCCCGCAGATTGTCGGCCACACACCAAAAACTGATGCCGTTTTCAACCGAGGTATCCTGACGCAGGCGGCTGATATAAATGTCATTTTCACCCTGAACGTCGTTGACCGTGACGTATCCCCCGTCAACATGCTTATCAAAGACCACGATACCGGGAACTTTTTTCATCAGTTCGCGAGCATCTTCAACATCAATATCCTTGGCACATTCGACATTTACATATTGCCCGCAGCCGATAAAGGCGGGAATAATCGCACAATTGGCATGTACTCTGACATCCGGTCCCAAGATTTGTTTGGTTTCGGCATTAAATGCCCATTCAACGACAGTTTCGTCCCCCTGAAAATCCCCAACCTGCGGAATAACGTTGAACGCTACCTGTTTGTGGAAGACCTGCTGATCGTCAACCAAAGTATCATTCATAAAGATTTTGCGGGTCTGGTTAAACAATTCGTCCATTCCTTCTTTGCCGTAAACAGAAGTTGAGGTGTAATCCGAGACGACGATACGGGTAATTTGGTATTGCTCATGAATATTTTTGAGCGGAAGCAGCATCTGGGTAACGCCGGCAGAAGGCACCATCACCAATCCGCGCTTAGCCGCAGAAAGCTTTTCGCCGTTAATTCCGCTGATTATCATCGGAACGTCTGGGTCGCCGAAAAAGGCGGAGGAACAGTCAACCACCTTTACGCCTTTGGCCAAAGCATGAGGAACATACTTTTTCGCCACCTCGGCCGCCACGCAGAAAACGGCTGCGGCAACACCGCTGAAATCAAATTTATCAAGGCTTTCGACATCCAGCTCGTCATCTTCGCCGAAGGAAACCATATTTCCCAAGGCCGACTTGGGTTCCAGAGCAACCACCTGCTCCGGTTTATAGCCTTCTTCCGCCAAATAAGAGAGAATCTCGCGACCAATACTTTCCTGAACACCAACAACGGCAATTTTTTTCATTTTTTTATCCTTAAATAATTAAACTTTTGCAAAACGTTTAGGAAATAATAGCACCCGGGGCATAACAAATACAAGCGGGTAATTAAAATAAGCCACAAAAAAAGGGGCTTCTCAGCCCCTTTGGGAAAAGTCTCAAGCGTCAGCTTTTATTTCGGCAGCCACCTGTTCCAGCGACAACCGTTTTTGCTCACCGGTCGCCATATTCTTCAGGGTATAATCCCCGGCGGCAGCTTCGTCCTCTCCGATAATAATCAGGTATGGAATTTGAATTTTGTTGGCGTATTCCATTTTCTTTTTAAACTTCACATTACGCAGATAAACGTCTGCGGGAATATCCGCCTTGCGTAAACAACCTGCCAGTTTGAGGGCATTATCCTTATAGGCTTCGCTTTGCATTATTATCAGGGCGCGATTGGGGGTCGGCCCTTTGATTTTCAGCAGGTTATGGCTGCGCAGCTGGTCAAACAACCGGGTCAGCCCGATGGAAATGCCGACGCCCGGAAACTTTTTATCCATAAAGACGCTGGAAAGATTCTCATAACGACCGCCGGAACAAACCGAACCAAATTCGGGATATTCGTCAAAAAACGTTTCATAAACGGTTCCGGTATAGTAATCGAGCCCACGGGTAATACTCAGGTCGATTTGAATGTTGGCGGGATTAATACCAAGGCTGGCAGCCTGAGAAATGACGGTCTTAAGTTCGGAAAGTCCGTTTTGATAATTTTCGTTTTCAATTGCCAAAGCCTCCAACGCAGCAAGGATTTCATCATTACTGCCGCCAATTTTGATAAACTTCAACAATTTCCGATTGGTTTCTTCAGGCAGTCCCATATCCTGTAATTCGCCTAAAAAGGCGGCTTCGGGGATTTTTTTGATTTTATCTACCAGACGCAGGACATCAACCGTCTTGTCCGCGATGTTCAGGCTTTCCAAAAAACCGGATAAAAGTTTGCGGTTGTTAAGGTAAATTTTAAATGCGGGCAATTCCAATTTGTTGAAAATCGTATAAATAACCGCCAACACCTCCGCATCATAGGCAATGTTGAGCTCATCGCGATCAATAATGTCAATATCACACTGATAAAATTCGCGAAAACGGCCTTTTTGGGGGCGTTCGCCACGGTATACCTTGCCAATCTGATAACGTTTGAACGGAAAAGTCAAATCGTTGTTGTATAGGGCGACATATTTTGCCAACGGCACCGTCAAATCAAAACGCATAGCCAAATCCGTATCGCCCTTTTTGAATTCGTAAATCTGTTTTTCGGTATCTCCGCCGGACTTAGAAAGCAGCACCTCGGCAAGTTCCAAAACCGGTGTATCAAGAGGAGCAAAGCCGAACAGCTCGTAGGTATGTCGGATTACGGCTTTCATTTGCTCCATAACGATTTGTTCCTGCGGCAAAAGTTCCATAAATCCCTGTAAAGTTCTCGCTGTCATTGTTTCCTCTTTATTGTAAAAAATTATAAAAAACCAAGGATTATTAATAATTTGAATCGGCTTATTTGTCAAATATAAAAACCCCGGATAAATCCACCGGGGTTTTCACATTATTTAGGTACCTTAAGCATCAAATTCCATACAGCAGTCGCACATACGGCTGGGAGCGCCGGAATAAGGACAGCAGCAGCTTCCCTGCACAACCGGCACCGCGCTTGTACAATTTGGATGTCCCAAGGTCTGGCAAGGGTTGACCGGTACAACCGGTCGCTTGGGCAGGACGATACATAACCGCCGTCAGAGCAGGTCTTGGCGCGACAGGAGTAACAGGTGCCGGAAGCAGCGCCACAAGAGCAAACCTTGGAAGTTGTCCCGGCCTGAACTTGAGAGGATGAACAGCTGGATGCCTGGTACCCGCTGGGACAGGAGTAACTGTGGGTATGCGCCGGGGCTTTGTAACAGGTTCCCGAAGCAGCACCGCAAGAACAGGTCTTGGACGTCGTCTGAGCCGAGCTTCCCCAAGAGTTTGAGCTGCTGTACCCTGATGGGCAAGAGTAGCTGTGAGTATGTACCTCGTCTTTAACACAGGCAGAACCCGACTTGTGATACCCTGAGTTGCAGTAGCAAGAGCCACCGGAACAATAGGCGTTAGCGCCGCAGGAAACGCCGGAACAAGGGTCCGAAGGCGGACAGGACTTGCAGGAAGTGCACTTGCCACAGGAGTTTGTGGAAGAACATCCGCAGTCACAAGATTTATCGGACACGTTACAATCCGGGTTGCCCGAACAAG
>PPYE01157995.1_pt1 | contig 27899 bp, 27 predicted proteins | sample 1559881 | NCBI WGS metagenome assembly PPYE01 (sample SAMN08240022, study PRJNA423297) | Human gut metagenome, whole genome shotgun sequencing project. | reverse complement strand
TGGATTGGCTACACTGATGTGGACAGTTCCGGGAGGGGCGCAGGAGACGGGAGGGCCGTATATGAGGGACCCCAGGCACCCGAGGCATTTCACCGACGAGTTCAAGAGGCAGATAGTCGACCTCTACAACGCCGGCAAGCCCAAGCGCGAGATCATGGACGAGTACGACCTCGGCAAGAGCACCGTGGAGAGGTGGATCAAGTCGATAAACGCGACCGGCTCGCCGCGCGCCGCGTGCAACCGCACGCCCGAGCAGAACCGGATCCTGGAGCTCGAGCGCGAGAACCGCAGGCTCCGGATGGAGGTCGACGTCTTAAAACAAGCGGCGCTGATATACGCTCGAAAGTGAGGGCCATAGCGGCCAACGAGGGCCGCTACCCCATATCAGCGCAGTGCAGGCTCCTCGGCGTCGCGAGGTCGACGTACTACTCCATGCGCTCGCGGGCCGACCGGCCCGCCGCGCCGGACCCCGCCGCGCCGGCCGTGGTCGCGGCCCACGCCGCCAGCAAGGGCCGGTACGGCTCGCGCAAGATAAAGGCGTCGCTCGAGAGGTCGGGCGTCACCGTCAGCCGGCGCCGGGTCTGCCGCATCATGAGGGAGAACGGCCTGGTCAGCGCATACGGCAGGAAGAGGTTCAAGGTGCACCCCGGGGCGGTCAACGAGGCCGACGTGCCCAACGTCGTCGCGCGCGGCTTCGGCGGCAGGGCGCCGCGCACCCATATATGCAGCGACCTGACCTACGTGCGCGTCGGGGCCTCGTGGAACTACGTCTGCCTGCTCGTCGACCTCTACAACAGGGAGATCGTCGGCCACTCCGCCGGGCCCAGGAAGGACGCCCGGCTGGTCAAGTCGGCGTTCGCGACGCTCTCCTTCCCCATCTCGGACATCGAGGTCTTCCACACGGACCGCGGCAGCGAGTTCGACAACGCCGAGATCGACCTGATGCTCGAGGCCTTCGGCATTGAGAGGGGCTACATGTCTCCGGTCGAGTTCAGGGAGGCGGGGCTGTCCCTCCCGGAATCGTCCAAATAGGTGTTGCCAATCCACTCGAGCGCGGGCCTGCCCCTCCTCCGGGGCATCGGCGCGGCGGGCGACATGTCCTCCATGTCGGCGTACTTCGCCACGGTGTTCCGGCTCACGTGGAGCATTCGGGCGATCTCGGACCTCGAGCGCCCGGCGGCATCCATCGACCGTATATCATTCACTGTGTCCAGGGGCACGGTCATCTCCTCCATCCTTCCCGGGCGGGCTCGCCAAAGTAACCGCCCGGGGAAACCATACGGCGAGGGCCGCGCCCCCGGTCCCCGGGGCGCGGCCCTCTTGCTTAAACTGCTCAATTTTTCGTGCTCACGGTGCTTATTTCCCAGTGATCACTCGGACCACTTCTTAGTGAACATCAACACTGCGTCATGACCGGCGTGAACGACTCGAACGAGACGTTCCTCGAGGTCACGGGGCGGGGCGCCCTTTCGAGGGAGCGCGCCATGGACGCGCTGAGGGGCCGCATCGCGGCCGGCTCGGTCGTCGCGACCGACAGGGCGGCCGCCTACGTCGGCGTCCTCGCCGAGCTCGAGGTCGCCGCGCACGCGGCCTACGACCCCAAGGACCGCTCCGGGGGGACCATCAACCGGGTCAACACCGTCCACTCGCTCCTCGGCGCCTTCATGGAGCCGTTCAGGGGCGTGTCGACGAAGCACCTCGACGCCTACCTCGCCTGGTTCAGGTGGTGCCGGACCTTCATGGCGACCGATTCCGGCGCGGCCGGGCGCACGGTCGCGCGGCAGCTCGCGCACGGCGTCTGCAGGAGCCGCGTCCGCGACATGTTCAACGTGGAGCCGCCCTACATGGACTACTGGGCCGCGCCCGCCGCATAGAGGCGGTAGAATGGTCGCACCGCGATACACGAGGAGGGGTGAGGCCATGCCGTCGAACATACCGGCCACGACGATCCGCATCGACCCGGAGGTCAAGAGGGAGGCCGCGGCCATCCTGGACGAGCTCGGCCTGTCCATGTCCACCGCCGTCAACGCGTTCCTCAGGGCGCTCGTCCGAGAGGGCGGGATGCCGTTCGAGATGAGGGTCAGGACGCCGGCCCTCGTCTCCACCCGAGCATTGAATGAGGCTCCAACGCAAGTTGGGGCCTTTTTTCATATAGGCACACAAGGTCAAAGGCGGCACCATGATCCTCCTGGTCGACAAGATCGAAAAAAGCTTCGGCGCGCGCGTCCTCTTTAGCGGCGCGTCCTTCCAGATCAACCCCGGCGAACGCTTTGCGCTCGTGGGGCCCAACGGCGCCGGCAAAACCACCATGCTCAAAATCATCATGGGCATCGACAGCCCCGACGTCGGCCAGGTCCAGTACGCCAAGGACTGCCAGGTGGGCTACCTAGAGCAGGAAACCAACCTGGAGCACAAGGACACCACCATCCTTGCCGAGGTCATGGCCGCCGCCAAGGAAATCCGCCGCATGGGCGAGCGCGCCAACGAGCTGCAGGCCCAGATCACCGAGCTCTCCGAGCAGGGCAAGGACGTCGACGCACTCCTCAACGAGTACGGCATGGTCCAGGACCGCTTTGAGCACTTGGGCGGCTACGAGCTCGAGAGCAACGCCCGCAAGATCCTGTCCGGCCTGGGCTTTAAGGTCACCGACTTTGAGCGCCCGTGCTCCGAGTTCTCGGGCGGCTGGCAGATGCGCATCGCGCTCGCCAAGCTCTTCCTGCGCCATCCCGACCTGCTGCTGCTGGACGAGCCCACCAACCACCTGGACCTCGAAAGCGTCCAGTGGCTGCGCGGCTTTATCGCGAACTACGACGGCGCCGTCCTCATCGTCAGCCACGACCGCGCCTTCATGGACGCCTGCGTCGACCACGTGGCCGCGCTCGAAAACCGCCGCGTGACCACCTACACCGGCAATTACAGCAGCTACCTCAAGCAGCGCGAGGACAACCTGGAGCAAATGCGCGCCAAGCGCGCTGCCCAGGAGCGCGACATCGCCCACATGCAGGTCTTCGTCGACAAGTTCCGCTACAAGCCCACCAAGGCAGCCCAGGCCCAGGAGCGCATTCGCAAGATCGAGCAGATCAAAAAGGAGCTCGTCATCCTGCCCGAGGGCCACAAGCACATTGACTTTAAGTTCCCCGACCCGCCGCGCTCGGGCGACATGGTCGTGGGCCTGGAGGGCGTGTCCAAGTCCTACGGCAACAAGCACATCTACAGCGACATTGATCTCAAGCTCTACCGCGGCGAGCACGTGGCGCTCGTTGGCCCCAACGGCGCCGGCAAGTCCACCCTCATGAAAATCCTCGCTGGCCTGGAGCCGCCCACCACCGGCACTCGCGACCTAGGCACCAACGTGGGCGTGGCCTATTACGCCCAGCACGCGCTCGAGGGCATGACTGAGTCCAACACCGTCCTGCAAGAAATCGACACCGTCACGCCCAAGTGGACCGTGCCGCAACAGCGCAGCCTGCTGGGCGCCTTCCTGTTTAGCGACAACGACGCAATCGAAAAGCAGGTACGCGTGCTCTCCGGTGGCGAAAAGGCTCGTCTGGCCCTGGCCAAGATGCTCGTGGCCCCCGAGGCGCTCCTGTGCCTGGACGAGCCCACCAACCACCTGGATATCGACTCGGTGGACATGCTCGAGAACGCCCTGCAAAACTTCCCCGGCACCATCGTGCTCATCAGCCATGACGAGCACCTGGTGCGCGCCGTGGCCAACCGCGTCATCGATATCCGCGACGGCAAGGTCACGGTCTACGACGGCGACTACGACTACTACCTCTATAAGCGCGAGGACCTCGCAGCCCGTGCCGCCGCCGAGGCGTCCACGGAGAGTGCTCCCGCCGCGGCCAAGCCCACCAAAGCCAGTGCCGCCCAGGCCGACACCCCCGCTGCAGCGCCTAAGCCGGCCGACGGCAAAAAGACCAAGGAGCAAAAGCGTGCCGAGGCCCAGGCCCGCGCTGCGCTCAACAAAAAGCTCAAGGGCGTGCGCAACCAGCTCAAGAAGATCGAGACGGAGCTCGACAAGAAGCGTGCCCGCTATGACGAGCTTATGGAATTGATGGCAAGCGAAGAACTTTATTCCGATCAGGACAAGTTCAACGCCGCGCTGGGGGAATATAACGGCCTTAAGCAAGAGCTGCCCAAGCTCGAGGACGAATGGCTGGAGCTTTCCACCCAGATCGAAGAGGAGACCGCGCGTGAACTCTCGTAAGGCCGCCGCCGTGGCGATGAGCATCATCGCCATCGCTTGTCGCATCTGCGGCATATTTATGAGCGCGATGACCGTGCTGCTGTGCTTTAGCGGCCTCACCGCCAAGCTGAAGATCGTGGGCTTTGTCGTTGAGCTTTCGCGCGCGCTGCCGAACGCCATCGCCGGCTACGGCGTCATCACGTCGCCCTTTGGCGGCGTGTTTCGCCTGGATTACGCTATCGTCGCCGTGATTCTATTTGTGGCGGATTACCTGCTCACGCGCGCCTCGCGCCGCGTCCGCTAGGGGAGCGCCATGTCCAGCAGCTACTTCATGAACCTGCTCGCCAGCGCTGTCGCCGTCATCGTTGGTATCGTCATCCACGAGAGCGCGCACGCCGCCGCGGCCTGGGCGCTCGGCGACAAGACGGCCCGTTCGCGCGGCCGCGTTTCGCTCAACCCGCTTAACCACATCGACCCGTTTGGCACCATTCTCCTGCCGCTGCTGATGCTTGCCGCCGGCGGCCCGGTGTTCGCCTTTGCCAAGCCCGTGCCCGTATACCTCAACAACCTCAAGCACCCCCAGCGCGACGAGGTCCTGGTAAGCGCTGCCGGTCCCGCATCGAACATCGCGCTGGCATGCCTTGCGGCCGCCCTTATGCACGCGACATACGGCAACCTCTACGCCAGCATGTCCTTTGCCGTGGCGTCCCAAATCATGAACTTCGGTGCCACGTTTATCGTGGTCAACCTCTCGCTCGCGTTCTTTAACCTCATCCCGATCCCGCCGCTCGACGGCTCGTCGATCATCGTGCCGTTCCTCAAAGGTAAGGCGCTTGCCAACTACTATCGTCTGCAGCAGTACGCCATGCCGATCCTTATCATCGTGCTGTACCTGCTGCCCATGTGGACCGGCATCGACGTGATTGGCCGCTATTTCGACGTTACCGTGTATCCGCTGGCCGAGTGGCTGCTCAACTTCGCAATCGCCGGCATCTAAGGTAAACTTACAGGTCGACCGTGCAAAACGGTCGCAACATGCACCCAAACCGCGCCGCGAAGGCGCCGTCAAAGGAGGTCGAAGATGTCGTATCGCGTGTCGACGCAGGTCTACAGCGGACCGTTCGACCTGCTGCTGCAGCTGGTAACCCGCCAAAAAGTTGATATCGGCGCCATCTCGATCAGCGAGGTGGCCGAGCAATACCTTGCCGAGGCCGAGCGCATCGAGGCGCTGGACCTGGACGTGGCGAGCGATTTTTTGCTGGTCGCGGCCACCCTTTTGGACATTAAAGCTGCCTCGCTGGTGCCGCAGGAGGCCCCCAACAAATCCGTCGACGACGAGGAGGATGACGAAGACCTCGAGGAGCTCAGCGCCCTCGACGGCGACGCCCTGCGCGAGGTCTTGATCCAGCGCCTGATCGCCTACAAGCAGTTTAAGGGTGCGGCGGCCGCTCTCGGTGCGCGCATGCAGGCCGAGAGCCGTATGCATCCGCGCGTTGCCGGCCCCGATCCCGAGTTTTTGGGCCTTATGCCCGACTACCTGGCCGGCATTACCCTGCGCGGCCTGGCCGTCATCTGCGCCGACCTGGACGGCAAGCGCCAGACCTTCCTGCTGGAGGCCGAGCACGTGGCACCGCATCGCGTACCGCTCGACCTGACGGTGGCCTCGGTCGACCGCTTTACCATGGCGCACCAAACCTGCACCTTCCGCGAGCTGCTGGACGGCGACGCCACCACCGAGCAGCTCGTCGTCACTTTCCTGGCCATGTTAGAGCTCGCCAAGCGCGGCTCGCTCACGCTGAGCCAGGACGAGATCTTTGGAACCATTCAAATCAACCGCGTTGAGGGCGCCGAGGCATACGTGCCCGGCGAGGGCCCCGAGCTCACCGAATAGGAGCGACCAACCATGTCAACCCTTTCCACGCTGGAGGCAAACAGCCTCAAAGGCGCCCTCGAGGCGTTACTGCTGGTGTCGAGCGACCCCGTGAGCGCGTCTGCGCTGGCAAGCGCGCTCGACATCGCCCCCGGCGAGTGCGCGTCGCTTTTGGCCGAGCTCAAGGTTGAGTACGAGGAGGCCAACCGCGGCTTTCAGCTGCGCGAGGTCGCCGGCGGCTGGCGTCTGTTTACACACCCCGCCTACCACGATGTGGTCGAGGCCTATGTGCTGAGCTGGGACACGCAAAAGCTGTCGCAGGCGGCTCTCGAGACCCTGGCCGTCATCGCCTACCACCAGCCCGTCACGCGTGAGGTTGTTAAGGGCATCCGCGGCGTCAACTCCGACGGCGTCATCGCGTCGCTCGTGGATAAGGGCCTGGTGCGCGAGCTCGGCCGCGACCCCCAGCGCGGTCAAGCCATCATCTACGGCACGACCAACGCCTTTTTGGAGAAGTTCGGTCTGCGCTCCACCCGTGACCTGCCCGATCTGGAGCAGTTTGCCCCCGACGAGCAGTCGCGCCAGTTTATCCGCGAGCGCCTGAGCGGCCGCAGCATTCAGTCCACGCTCGAGGAGCAGGCCGAGGATCTGGACGAAGAGCGCGAACTGATCGATACCGATGTTGAGGACACCGATGACGCAGAGCTTCTGCCCACCGGCGATACCTCGGAGGATACGCATGACGAGGACTAACGAAGTAGGGGAGACGCGCGCCATGGGCAACGCAGTGCCCGCAACCGGCGCCCAGCCCGTCTACCCGTACACCATGCGCCTGCAGCGCTTTTTGGCGCGCGCGGGCGTGGCGAGCCGCCGCGGTTCGGAGGACCTGATGACCGCCGGCCGCGTGACCGTCAACGGACAGGTCGCGACCGAACTGGGCACCAAGGTCGACGTCGACCGCGACCATATCGAGGTCGACGGCATGCCCGTCAAGCTCAACCAGGGCGCCGTGTACCTGATGCTCTACAAGCCGACCGGTTACCTCACCACCATGAGCGATCCGCAGGAGCGCCCTTGCGTGGCCGACCTGGTCCCGCGCGACCGTTTTCCGGGGCTCTTTCCGGTGGGTCGCCTGGACCGCGACACCACGGGCCTTTTGCTCTTTACCACCGACGGCGACCTGTCGCAGGATCTGCTGCACCCCAGCAAGCACGTCTACAAGACCTACCAGGCGCTCGTGGACGGCCACCTGACCGATCGCGACTTGGAACCGCTCCGTCGCGGCATCGAGCTCGATGACGGCCTGTGCCAGCCGGCGATCTGCCGCGTCATCACCGCGCGCGAGGCCGAGGCCGTGGCTCCGCAAGGCGTCAAGCCCGGCACCACCGCCGTGGAGGTCATCATTCGCGAGGGCCGTAAAAACCAGGTCAAGCGCATGCTGAGCAAGATACACCACCCGGTGATTCGCCTGCACCGCTGCAACTTTGCCGGCCTGGAGCTCAAGGACGTGGCCAAGGGCTCGTGGCGCGAGCTCACCGACCGCGAGGTGCAGATCCTCAAGGCCGGCGGCATCCCGCCCAAGCAAGCTGCCTCCAAGCGCGGTGACAAGCCCCAGGAAACCCCCGCGACCCGTACGCGTCACCACGGCAGCCACGGCTCCGCGCCCAAGCGCAACACCTACCGCGAGCGCTACACGGGATAGCCAGCCCGCCAGAAAGCAACGCCCGCGTCCTATACCAGCACGTCAACCACCGAAAGGAAGCATTACATGATCGTCGCCATCGACGGCCCCGCCGGTTCCGGCAAGTCCACCATCGCCAAGGAGATCGCCCGCCAGCTGGGCTTTAACAAGCTCGACACGGGCGCCATGTATCGCGCCGTCACCTTCGCCGCGCTCGACCGCGGCATCGACCTGGACGACGAGGCGGCCATCAACGCCCTCGCCGAGCAGATCGAAATCCGCTTTACCAACGGCACCGGCGAGGACACGCGCCTGACCATCGACGGCCAGGACGCATCGGCTGCCATCCGTACCCCGCAGGTCGACGCCAACGTCTCTAAGGTCTCGGCCTACCCGGGCGTGCGCGCCGCCATGCTCATCCACCAGCGCCGCGCCGCCGAGGACCGCGATATCGTCGCCGAGGGTCGCGACATCGGCACCGTCGTGTTCCCCAACGCGCAGGTCAAGGTCTTTCTGACTGCCGACCCGCGCGAGCGCGCCCGTCGCCGCGTGCTGCAGCGCCACCAAAACGACGCCCAGCCGCTCAGCACCGAGCTGCTCGAGGCCGAGGTCGACGAAACCCTCGACGCCCTCAAGCAGCGCGACAAGCTCGACAGCAGCCGCGAGGTCGCGCCGCTCGTGCCCGCCGAGGACGCCGTGCACGTCGACTCCACCGCCCACACCATCGACGAGGTCGTCTCGATAATCGAGGACCTCATCAACCAAAGGAGGTAGCCCATGCGCCTGTTTAAGCAGACGCCCGAGGATTACTACAACGCCCCCTATGCCGAGTTCCCCGCGCTCATCCGCGGCACCGTCTTCGTGGTCATGGGCATCCTGTGGGTCTTCTCCAAGCTCATGTGGCGCTGGAAGGTCGAGGACGCCGACCTGCTGTTTGAGCGTCAGGAAGGCCGCGGCAGCGTGGTCATCTGCAACCACACCTCGATGGCCGAGTTGCTGGCCGTGGAGACGGCGCTGTTCTTTGGCGGCCGCCGCATTCGCCCCATTTTTAAGTCCGAGTTTGCCAAGAGCAAGATCGTACGCTGGGCCTTTAGCCGTGTGGGCGGTATTCCCGTCGAGCGCGGCACCGCCGACATGAAGTGCCTGCGTGCCGCCCAGCATGCACTGCAGCGAGGCGAGGACGTCCTGATCTTCCCCGAGGGCACGCGCATTCGCTCGCTCGAGATCAAGCCCGAGGTCCACGGCGGCTTTGCGCTCATTGCCCAGATGGGCAAGGCGCCCGTCAACCCGCTCGCCATCTGCGGCTGGTCCGATATCACGCCCGAAGGCAAAAAGCTCATGCGCCCCAAAAAGTGCTGGATCCGCGCCGGCAAGGCCATCTCGCTATCCGACGCTCCGGCCGAGCTCAAGCGCAAGGAGCGCCTGGCATGGTTTGAATCCGAGGCCATGAGCCGCGTCTACGCCATGCGCGACGACCTGTGCGCTGAGCACCCGGGCAGGTTCTAGCCATGGGCGAGAACGTCATGAATACTGCCGCGACCGCCGCTGAGGGGGTCGTCCCCACCATCGAAATCGCCGCCCACGCCGGCACCTGCTACGGCGTGCAGCGCGCACTCGATATGGCACTGGCCGCCGCCCCGCAGGCGGGGGAGAGCACTCAGGTCCACACGCTGGGCCCGCTCATCCATAACCCCATCGTGGTGCGCGAGCTCGCCGAGGCAGGCGTTGGTCTGGCCGACACCTTGGACGACGCTGCGTCGGGCACCGTGATCATCCGCGCCCACGGCGTGGTACCGCAGGTCATTGACGCCGCTCGCGAGCGCGGCCTCACCGTGGTCGACGCCACCTGCCCCTACGTGAAGAAGGTTCATGTGGCGGCCGAACGCCTGGTGCGCGAGGGCTACCGCGTGCTCGTCGTTGGCGAGCCGGGCCACCCCGAGGTTGAGGGCATCCTGGGCCACGCCGGCGATGACGCGCAGGTCGTGAGTTGCGCCGCCGATGCGGACGCACTGCCGCTCAAGGGCAAGGTGGGCCTCGTTGTGCAGACCACTCAGACCGCGCAGAACCTCGCCGAAGTCGTGGCCGCTATCACCCCGCGCGTGCAGGAGTTGCGTGTGATCAACACCATCTGCGCCGCCACGAGTGAGCGTCAACAGGCAGCAGCCACACTTGCCAACCGCTGCGACTGCATGGTCGTCGTGGGTGGCAAGAACTCGGGCAACACCCGCCGCCTGGCGCAAATTTGCGCAGACGCCTGCGAGCGCACGTATCACATCGAGGAAGCTTCCGAGCTCCAGGCCGCTTGGTTTGCCGAGGCGCGCCACATCGGCATCACCGCTGGAGCCTCCACCCCACAAGAACACATCGAACGCGCCGTCACGCGTATCAAGGAGCTTTGCCGCTAACCATGGACCAGACCGTACCCGCATACGCCGCCGAGGTGGCCGATTACGGGCGCAGCCGCGACCCCGAGCCGGGTGAGGGCGCGCTCGTTAAGAATGTGCGTCCCGAATCGCCCGCATGGGATGTGGGTATCGAGCCGGGCATGCGCGTGCTCACGGTCAACGGTGAGGCGCTCACCGACATGATCGTATGGCTTTGGGAGGCCGACGACGACACCGTTGATTTGGAGGTATTCGACCCGCGCGACGGCACCGTCACCCCCGTCGAGCTCGACCGCTTCCCGGGCGAGGACTGGGGTTTGGAGTTCGATGGCCCCATCTTCGACGGCATGCGTACCTGCGTAAACGCCTGCGTGTTCTGCTTTATGACCATGTTGCCCAAGGGCGGCCGCTCCACGCTCTATATTCGCGACGACGACTACCGCCTGAGCTTTTTACAGGGCAACTTCGTCACGCTCACGAACCTCACCGACGAGGACGTGCAAAACGTCATCCAACGCAACATGAGCCCCATGAACGTATCGGTCCATGCCGTGAGCCCCGACGTCCGCCGTCGTATGATGGGCCGCAACGCCCAGCGCGGCATGGACGTACTCGAGGCCATCATGGCCGCCGGCATCGAGATTCACGCGCAGATCGTGTTGTGCCCCGGCATGAACGACGGCGAGGAGCTGGAAAAGACCCTGCGCTTTTGCGAGGAGCACGAGCAAATCACAAGCCTGGGCATTGTGCCGCTCGGTTTTACCAAGCATCAGAACCGCTTTAGCTGGTCATACAGCGACAAGCCCGAACTGGCGCGCGAGACCATTGCCATGATCCGTCCCTACCAGGACCGCGCCTTCGAGCGTTTTGGCCGCCACACCTTCCAGATGAGCGACGAGTTCTACCTGGACGCCGGCATCGATCCGCCCGAGGCGGACTTTTACGACGGCTATCCGCAGTACTACGACGGTATCGGCATGATCCGCTCATACCTAGACGAGACGGACGATGTGCTTGCCGCCGATGCCGAGCGACTGGCCCGCGTCCGCGAGGACATCGCCGCTCGCAGCCAGCACCTGCTGTGCCTCTCGGGCGCCAGCGCACGCGACACCGTGGCACGTTTCGTGGAATCGCCGCAGGGGCTCGCCGGCACCGTCACGGCCATCAAGAATCGCTACTTTGGCGGCAACGTGGACGTGACCGGCCTCATCGTCGCGTGTGACATTCTGGAGCAGCTGCCCCAAGATCTGTCGGGGGTTATGCTCTTTGTGCCTAAGCTCATGTTCAACGCTGACGGCATGACGCTTGACGAGTATCATCGTGACGATTTACTCGCAAGCCTTAACCACCGTGGCGCCGAGGTTCATGTGGTGTCGACCATGCCGCATGAGCTGCTCGATACCCTGGAGCACATCCTTGGCATTGTGCCTGCCGACTCTAACACTTCCACTGACCCTACCCATTAAAGGAGTGCAGATGAAACCTATCGTCGCCGTCGTCGGACGCCCCAACGTGGGCAAGTCCACGCTCGTTAACCGCCTGGCCCAGACCTCGGACGCCATCGTCCATGAGTCCCGCGGCGTCACGCGCGACCGCTCGTATCACACGGCCGATTGGAACGGCCGCGAGTTCACCATCGTCGACACGGGCGGCATCGAACCGCTCAAGAGCGATGACGTCTTCGCCACTTCCATTCGCGACCAGGCCCTCGCCGCCGCCGAGGAAGCCGCCGTCATCCTGTTTGTGGTCGACGGCCGCACCGGCGTCACCGAGGAGGACGAGTCGGTCGCTCGCATGCTCAAGCGCTGCGACAAGCCGGTCTTTCTGCTGGTGAACAAGCTCGACAACCCCGATCGAGAGAACGACAGCATCTGGGAGTTCTATTCGCTCGGTATCGGCGAGCCCACGCCGCTCTCGGCCCTGCACGGCCACGGCACGGGCGACCTGCTCGACGACATCGTGGCCCTGCTTCCCGAGGAAGAGGACGAGGTCGCCGATGAGTTCCCCGATGCGTTGAACGTGGCCATCATCGGCCGCCCCAATGCCGGGAAGTCGTCGCTGTTCAACCGCATCCTGGGCGCCGACCGCTCCATCGTGTCCAACATCGCCGGCACCACGCGCGACGCCATCGACACGGTCGTCGAGCGAAACGGCAAGCACTACCGCATGGTCGACACTGCGGGCATTCGCAAGAAGAGCACCGTGTACGAAAACATCGAGTACTACTCGATGGTCCGCGGCCTGCGCGCCATCGACCGCGCCGACGTGGCGCTGCTCGTCGTCGACGCCTCCGTGGGCGTTACCGAGCAGGACCAGAAGGTCATGGGCTTGGCCATCGAGCGCGGCTGCGCCATCGTAGTGCTGCTCAACAAGTGGGATCTGCTCGACGACGACCGTAAGCGCGAGGCCTGCATGGAGACCATCGACCGCCGTCTGGGCGTCATGGCTCCCTGGGCCCAGTACCTGCGCATCTCTGCCCTGACCGGCCGCAGCGTCGAGAAGATCTGGGCGATGGTCGACGCCGCCGAAAAGACGCGCTCGCAGAAGATTAGCACCTCGCGCCTCAACACGTTCCTCACCGACCTGCGCGAGTTCGGTCATACCGTGGTGGACGGCAAGCGCCGCCTGCGCATGCACTACGTGACCCAGACGGGTGTCAACCCGCCGACGTTCACGTTCTTCGTCAACCACAGCGACCTGGTCAACGACGCCTACCAGCGCTACGTGGAGAACCGCATGCGCTCGACCTTCGACTTTGCCGGCACGCCCATTCGACTCTTCTTTAGGAAGAAGGAGCAAAAGGATGCATAATCCGATTCTGCTGACCGCCATCTGCGCCGTGGTCTCGTTCTTTATCGGAGCGATTCCGTTTGGCCTGATCTTGGGCCGCGTGTTCAACCACACGGACATTCGCAAGGCGGGCTCCGGCAACATCGGCACCACCAACGCGCTGCGCGTGGCCGGCCCCAAGGTGGCCGCGCTCACGCTGCTGCTCGACTGCCTTAAGGGCGCCATCTGCGTCCTTATCGCGCGTCCGCTCATTGCCGACTTGGGCTATGGCTTCCCCGTGAGCATTATGGCCCCCGGCGCCGCCGGCGACTGGATGCTCGGCGTCATCTGCCTGGCAGCGGTGTGGGGCCACATCTTCTCGCCCTACCTCAATTTCCATGGCGGCAAGGGAATCGCAGTTGGTCTGGGCGTCATCCTCGCCTGGTATTGGCCAATTGGCCTGTCGCTGCTGGGCATGTTTATCGTGGCCGTCGCCATCACCAAGTTTGTGTCGGTGGGCTCGCTTGCCGCGGCCATCGGTCTTCCCATCGCTGCTTGCGCGGTCTTTCCGTACAGCAGCCTGGGCCTCAAGTTCTGCATGGCGATAATCGGCATCACCGTGGTGTGGGCCCATCGTGCGAACATCAAAAAGCTCATGACCGGTAAGGAGTCCAAGCTCTCGTTTACCAAGCGCGTCACCGAGCCCGACGATAAGTAGGAGAGAGTCATGAATGTTGCGCTGATTGGCTCCGGCTCCTGGGGAACCGCCGTCGCCGGCCTTGCCGCCGCGCGAGCCGAGCGCGTGACCATGTGGGCCCACAGCGAGCAGACGGCCGCCGGCATCAATGGCGAGCACCGCAACCCCCGCTACCTTGTGGACTACAAGCTGCCCGGCAACGTCGTCGCCACCACGGACCTGGTGCAGGCACTCGACGGCGCCGAGGCCATCATCTTCGCCGTTCCTTCGACGCACCTTCGCAGCGTGTGCCACCAGGCCGCGCCCTTTATCGCCGCCGATACCCCGGTGCTCTGCCTCACCAAGGGCATTGAGCCCGAGTCCGGCCTGCTCATGAGCGAGGTCATCGCCAGCGAGATTGGCAACGAGACGCGCGTGGCGGCGCTCTCGGGCCCCAACCATGCCGAGGAGATCTGCCGCGGCGGACTTTCTGCCGCCGTCATCGCCAGCAAAGACGCGCAGGTAGGGGAGACCTTTAAGAACCTGCTCCTATCCACGGCCTTCCGCATCTACCTGTCGCAGGACATGACCGGCGTCGAGGTTTGCGGCGCCATGAAAAATGTCATCGCGATCGTATGCGGAATCTCCGCCGGCACCGGTGCGGGCGACAACACGCTCGCCCTCATCATGACGCGCGGCCTGGCAGAGATCAGCCGTCTGGTGCACGCCCGCGGCGGTCAAGCTATGACCTGCATGGGACTTGCCGGCATGGGCGACCTCATTGCCACCTGCACCTCGGAGCATTCGCGCAACCGCACCTTTGGCTACGAGTTTGCCCACGGCGTGTCGCTCGACGAGTATCAGACGCGCACGCATATGGTTGTTGAGGGAGCCGTCGCGGCCCGCAGCGTGAGCGAGCTTGCCCGTTCACTGGGCGTAGACATTCCGCTCACCTTTGCCGTGGAGCAAACGCTCTACAACGGTGTTACTTTGGATAGGGCGCTCGAGATTCTTACCGACCGCGTACCCTCCCAAGAGTTCTACGGACTCACCGACTAGCGCAGAAAGGCTTCTACCATGGGTTCCATTAAAATCGCTCCGTCCATCCTTTCGGCCGATATGGCCAACCTCAAGGGCGACCTCGACAAGATCGCCGGCGCCGACTATGTGCACTTCGACGTTATGGACGGTCACTTTACCGGCAACCTCACTTTTGGCGTTGACATCCTTAAGGCCGTCAAGCGCTCCACCGATGTACCGGTCGACGCGCACCTGATGGTGTCGAACCCCGATGAGACGGTCGATTGGTACGCCGACGCCGGTGCCGATATGATCACCGTGCACTACGAGGCTTCCACGCACCTGCACCGCACGCTCACCCATCTGCAACAGCGCGGCGTTAAGGCCGGCGTGGTGCTCAACCCCGCCACCCCCGTGTGCGTGCTCGAGAGCATCATCGACGTCGTCGATATGGTGCTGCTGATGAGCGTGAACCCGGGCTTTGGCGGCCAGAGCTTTATCCCGGGCACCATCGCTAAGCTCCACGAGCTCAAGGCCATGTGCGAGCGTCACGGCGTTTCGCCCCTCATCGAGGTCGACGGTGGCATTTCTTCCAAGAACATTGCCGAGGTCGTCAAGGCCGGCGCCAACGTGCTCGTGGCCGGTTCTGCCGTATTTAAGTCCGAAGATCCCGCTGCCGAGGTTGCGCTGCTGCAGAAGCTGGGCAACGAGGCTGCACAGGAGGCATAAACCCTTATGACCGCAGGTCAAAACCGCATACCCGTGAATCTTGACTACGCCGCCTCGACGCCCATGCGCGCCGAGGCGCGCCTTGCGCAGCGTGAGTACGACGATAGCGAGCTAGCGGGCGTCAACCCCAACTCGCTGCACTCGCTCGGCCGCAAGGCTGCCGCGCGTCTGGAGGTTGCACGTCGCGAGATTGCCCGCAGCTTTGGCGCGCGCGTTCGCCCGTCTGAGATTGTTCTGACCAACGGCGGCACCGAAGCCAACCAGCTGGCGCTACTCGGTCTTGCCGAGGGTGCACGTCAGCGCGACCGTAAGCGTAACCGCGTGATCGTATCTGCCATCGAGCACGATTCGATTCTGGACAACCTGCCGCTGCTGCGTGCCGCAGGCTTTAGCGTCGACCTGGTGCAGCCCTGCCGCATGGGCTACATTGAGCCCGCCACGCTTGTCGAGCTACTAGGCGACGACGTGGCGCTCGTGAGCATCATGGTTGCCAACAACGAGACCGGCGTGGTGCAGCCCATCCGCGAGCTGGCCGCCGCCGCACATGCTGCCGGCGCCCTGTTTCATACCGATGCCATCCAAGGCTACTTGCATATTCCGCTCGATGTCACCGAGCTGGGCGTCGATGCTATGACCGTTGCCGCGCACAAGATCGGCGGCCCCGTGGCATCCGGCGCACTCTACCTTAAGAACCGCACGCCGCTGCGTCCGCGCATCTTTGGCGGTGGACAGGAAGCCGGACGTCGTGCCGGCACGCAGGACCTGCGCACGCAGCTGGCCTTTGCCGCTGCCGCCCGCACGTTGGCGCCCCGCGTGGCCCAGGAGCGTACGACGCTGCAAGCTCTTTCCGACAAGCTCTACGCCACGCTTACGGCTCATCCGCGCATTCACGCCACCATGGGCGACTATGCGCATGCCGATCGTCTGCCCGGCATGGTGTCGATCTACATTGACGGCATGGACTCCGAGGAGCTCATCATCAAGCTCGACGCCGCCGGCTTTGAGGTATCGGCAGGCTCGGCGTGCTCGAGCGGCAGTATGGACCCCAGCCACGTTTTGAGCGCGATGGGCATCGGTCGCGAGCAAGCTCTCGGCGCTCTTCGCATCTCGTTCGATGACCGCGTGAACCCAGCCGATCTGGACGACTTTGCCCAAGCGCTGCTGACGATCGTGGGTGCCGCATGATCGTCGCCGAGCTCGAGCGCGCTCTGCTGGCACGCTATCCAAAGACGGACGCCGAGCCCTGGGACCACGTAGGCTTATCCGTGGGCGACCCTGCCACCGAGATTGCCGGCGTGGCCTGCGCACTCGATGCGACCGAAGCCAATGTGCACCGTGCTTTCGAGGCCGGTGTCAACGTGCTGCTGACGCATCATCCTGTCTATATCAAGGCGCCCGAGGCGTTTTGTCCGTCGGATTCCGCACGCCCCCAATGCAGCGCGGCGCTCTACGAGGCAGCGCGTTGCGGCGTGAGCATTATCTCGCTCCACACCAACCTGGACCGCTCGCACGAAGCCCGCGTCTGCCTGAGTGAGCTGCTGGGTGCCGTACCCGTGAGCTCACTGGAGCACGTGGACGACCCCGAGCCGACCGGCCTGGGCGCGCTTGCAACGCTCAACGACCCGTGCACGCTGCGCGATCTTGCCACCCGTGCTGCCACAGCCTTCGGCAGCGACCCGCGTGTGTGGGGCGAAATTGATCGCCCGTGCCGCACCGTCGCCATTTTGGGCGGCTCCCTGGGCGACTTTGGAGAGCTCGCCATCGCCGCGGGCGCGGACGTTGTCGTGACGGGCGAGGCGGGATACCACGTGGAGCAGGACCTCGCTCTGCGCGGTCTGGGCGTCATCTTGCTCGGCCACGACCGCTCCGAGGAGCCGTTCGTTGATATATTGATGAACTCTGCAGTTGACGCCGGGGTCAACCCCCGTCATGCGATTAAAATACTGAACCCTTGCCAATGGTGGACTGTGACAAAAGGAGAGAACTTATGAGCGCCGGCGCTACGCTACTCAAGCTGCAACAGATCGATTCGGAGCTCGCCCGCAACAAGAGCGAACTTGCCAATATGCCGGAGCTCAAGGAGCTCGCTTCCAAGCGCAAGACCTATGTGAAGCTCAAGTCCGAGATGACCAAGCTCTACGCCCAGCGCAAGGATCTGGACATTGAGCTCGACGATCTCAACACCACCGAGATCCAGACCAATAACGCCATCGAGGCCGCTAAGAAGCGCCACGTTGACGGCTCCGACTACCGCGAGGTACAGGACCTGGAAAACGAGCTCGCCACCCTGGCCAAGCGCCTGGACAAGATTGAGCACACCCGCAAGGATGTCGTTGTCGCCCATAAGGAGGCGCTCGACCGCGAGACCCGCGCACAGGCAATTATCGCCAAGTTCGAGGAGGGCGTGAAGGCCGATACCAAGGCCGCCCGCACTAAGGCTGCCGACCTGCAGGCTCAGATTGACGCCGCCACTAAGGAACGCACCGCGCTTGCCGCCACTCTGCCGGCCGACGTGCTCACCGACTACGAGCGTCTGCTCAAGCAGTTCCGCGGCCTGGCCGTCGAGACCATCCAGGGCAACATCCCCACAGTCTGCCACACCGCGCTGCAGGCATCGTCCATGAGCGACCTCAACCACGACGGTAGCGAGATTACGCACTGCCCGTACTGCCACCGCCTCCTGGTACTCCCGAGCAAGGAAGCTTAAACGATGGCGGCATCCAACAATTCAATGCAACTTGAGGGAAAAACGATCCTGCTGGGCATTACCGGCGGGATCGCCGCCTATAAGTCGTGCAATATCGTGCGCCTGCTGCAAAAGCGCGGTGCGCGCGTCAAGGTCGTTATGAGCGAGCATGCCACGGAGTTTGTGGGCCCGCTCACCTTCCGTGCGCTCACCAACGAGCCCGTTGCCGTGGGCCTATTCGACGATCCCTCCGACCCCATCCACCACATTTCGCTGGCGCAGGAACCCGACCTGGTGGTCGTGGCGCCCGCGACGGCCAATATCATCGCCAAGATGGCCACCGGCATCGCCGATGACCTTATCTCCACCACGCTGCTTGCAACGCCGCAACCCATCGTGATCGCACCCGCTATGAACAACGGCATGTGGAAGGCGCCGGCGACGCAGGCCAACATGGCCACGCTGCGCGAGCGCGGTGTCCATGTTGTGGGACCCGGCAGCGGCTACCTTGCCTGCGGCGACGTGGACACGGGACGCATGAGCGAGCCCGAGGACATCGTCGAGGCTGTCTGTGAGGTGCTCAAACCCGTGCCTCAGGACCTGGCAGGCAAGCGCGTCGTCATCACTGCCGGCCCCACGCACGAACCAATCGACCCGGTGCGATTCATTGGCAACCGCTCATCAGGCAAGATGGGCATCGCCCTGGCAGGGGAGGCCGCTCGCCGCGGTGCTGCGGTCAAGCTTGTGCTGGGACCGACATCGCTCAATGTCCCCCGCGGCGTGGAGTGCGTGCGCGTGCAGACCGCCGCTGAAATGCTGCAGGCAGCGCTCAGCGCCTTCCAGACGGCCGATGCGGCAATTTGTGCGGCCGCCGTCGCCGACTATACCCCCGCCACCCCTGCGGACCATAAGCTCAAAAAGGCCAACGAACGCCTGGATCGCATCGAACTGGTCGAAACGGTCGATATTTTGGCCGAGCTCTCGCGCCAGAAGGGCGAGCGGTGCGTAATCGGATTTGCGGCCGAGACCGATAACGTTGTCGAGTACGCCGAGCGCAAATTGGCCCGCAAGGGCTGCGATGCCATTATCGCCAACGATGTCTCGCGCGCCGATTCGGGCTTTGGAACCGACACTAACAAGGCCTGGATTGTGAGCACAACGGGTACGCAAGAACTTCCCGTGCTAACAAAACCCCAGCTCGCAGATACAATTTTGGACTTGCTTCAAAATTTATAAAAAAGTTCTTGCACAAGTCTAAAGTTTCGGGTTAATATACTCCCTGTTGCGAGCGAGAGCAGAGCAACAAACATTAGCTTCGGGACGTGGCGCAGCTTGGTAGCGCACTTGACTGGGGGTCAAGGGGTCGCTGGTTCGAATCCAGTCGTCCCGACCAGAAGTTTGCAGGTCAGGCACCTAGTGCCTGACCTTTTTTGTTATTAATCATCATGATTCATTTGATTAAAGCAACGAAGAATCAACGACTGTCCCGGTCGATACGTCCGCGCAACAAAAACTTGTACATCACCCTTCAAAATCGACATTTTTCGACATGTTTGGAGGCTGATGTACACAAACGCGAGGCCCGGCGCCGCCCACGACGCCCTCCACATGTCTGGACTCTCTATGGCTTGGCTGGATAGTCATCGCCGGAACGGGTATAGTTTCGAAAGTTTTGTCGTTTACCAGCGGGGGAGTCCTGTGGGCATCAAAAAGAAGATCAAAAAGGAGCTTATCGGCACTTCCGATTACCCGTCGAATAAGATCTTTACGATCTCCAATTTCATCACCTTTACGCGCCTGATCCTCACCCTGGTATTTCTGTACCTGTTTGTGACGGATAACAACCGCGTCATCGCCATCGTTATCTACGCCGTTGCCGCCTCCACCGACTGGATGGACGGTCAGATCGCCCGCATGACTAAGACGGTCTCGTGGCTCGGCAAGGTCATGGATCCCATTTGTGACCGTGCGCTGCTGTTCACCGGCGTGCTGGGACTGGTGGTTCGCGGAGAGCTGCCCATCTGGGTCTGCGTGCTCATTATTGGCCGCGACATCTATCTGGGCATCGGCACGCTTATCGTGCGCCATTATCACCGTCGCCCCATCGATGTCGTCTTCCCCGGAAAGATTGCCACAGCGCTGCTCATGACCGGCTTCTCGCTCATGCTACTCGGGTTCCCCGTTATTGACGGCCTGCATCTTTTGCCTTCAGCCCTTACGGCCTTCCCAGGCCTCAACGGAAGCTCGGTGCCCCTCGGCATCTTCTTTGTGTACGGCGGCGTGATCTTCTCCATGCTCACGGCTGTCATCTACTCCATTAAGGGCGGAGCGGCCATTAAACAGGCTCTCATGCATCCCGAAGACGAGGACATCGACTTTCTGAACCCTGAAATCGAAGACTGATTCGTTGGGGTATGATTACGTACGGTTCATTATTTGCGGCACGTCCGCGATAAGTTAGGAGTTGTCATGGACAACATGGTTAACAATATGCCTCAGAATGATAAGACTGCTGACGCTACCTGCGTATTCCGCGTGCCTTCAAGCGACGTCACCGTTCCCGACCTCATGGCCAACGTGCGCATCACCGCCCCCGTTCTGTCCATCGTCAAGGGTCCGCAGACTGGTGCCGCCTTTGAGCTCGAGGATGACGTGACCACCATCGGCCGCGATCCCGCGAACGGCATCTTCCTCAATGACATGACCGTTTCGCGCAGCCACGCGCGCATTATTCGCGAGGGCCTCGGCGCTCGCATCGAGGACTTGGGCTCGCTCAATGGCACCTGGGTCGACGGTGCCATCGTCAATACAGCCCCGCTGCACGACGGTTCTTCCGTTCAGATCGGTACGTTTACGCTCATCTACCACGAGAGCACGCCGGAGCGCATCGAAACCGGTGAGTAGGGCATGGCCGAACGCAACTATCTGAGTATCGGCCAAGTCGTCAACCTACTTCGAGGCGCATACCCCGATCTTTCGAACTCAAAAATTAGATTTCTAGAGGATGAGGGGCTCATTACCCCTCATCGTACGCCTAAGGGATACCGTCAGTACTCTAAGGAGGACGTTGATCGCCTGGAGGTCATCCTGCACTTGCAGAAGACCCGCTACATGCCGCTCAACGTGATTAAGCAGCGCTTGGAAAACGCCACGGACTTGTCAACGCTCGCCTACGAGGTTGGCTTGCTGTCCGATGTTCCGCTCAAGACGGAGCCCAAGGAGACTAAGCAAAAGCTGCATCCCATCGAGACCATTCCCGATATGCTGGGCGTCGAGATTTCGTTTATCCGTTCGCTCGCCGAGAACGACCTCATTCGCATCATCAAGAGTCCGCAGAATCGTGAGCTCGTCGATGGTCGCGATTTCCCGATCATCCGCTACTGCTCCGAGCTGTCACGCTTCCATATCGAGCCGCGCAACCTGCGTCAGTACGTGTCTTCTGCCAACCGCGAGTCCTCGATGTTTGAGCAGGTGCTCGTGAGCATGCTCGGCATGGATACCTCCGATGACGAGCGCGACGCCAAGCTCGAGCGTGCGTTTAAGAAGCTTCACGACCTGACGGAGGGCGTGCACACCGCGCTGCTCAAGAACCGCGTTTTTGAGTCGCTCAACGCCGTGGTCGAGGACGCCGACATCGATGCACTCGATGAGGAAATCACTCGCTCCGAGTCCACCAAGGCCAAAAACGAAGAGACAGTCGCGCCGGCTTCACACGAGGATTCTCTCGTAAAGCCGCTCAAGGTCGTCGCCCCTTCGCAATCCGGCACCGTCACCGCGGGCAAGTAACAGCTGCCGCTTATCCGGCAACCCATTGAAAGGTCATGCAATGTACGACTTCGAATCTCAAATCGTCGACATCCCCGACTATCCCGAGCCCGGAGTCATCTTTAAAGACATCACGCCGCTCTTCGGCAATCCCGAGGCGCTCAAAGCCATGACCGATGCCCTCGCCGAGCACTTTGCCGGCATGGGAATCACCAAGGTCGTAGGTCCCGAGGCTCGCGGCTTTATGGTGGGCGTTCCCGTGGCCGTCGCTCTGGGCGCCGGCTTTGTTCCCGCACGTAAACCGGGCAAGCTGCCGCGCGAGACCGTAAGCCAGAGCTACGAGCTCGAGTACGGCACCGATTCAATTGAGATCCATGCCGACGCTATCAGCTCTAAAGATACCGTGTTGATTCTGGACGACTTGGTCGCGACGGGCGGAACCGTCGAGGCAACAGGTAAACTGGTGCGAGATATGGGCGCAAAGCTTGTGGGCTACGGGTGTATCCTTGAGCTTGCGTTTCTCAACCCGCGCGAGAAGCTCACGTCGACTGACGACAATGTTGAGCTCTTTAGCCTGGTGACGGTGGACTAGCCGTTACCCTTAGTTACTGGAAAGGAAGCTACATGCGCACAGCAAACACGCACAAAAACATGGCACGCTGCGCTGCTACGGCAACCCTCGCTTGTGTTTTGGGCTTGGGCCTCGCGGCTCCTGCCTACGCCGATACCGCATCCGACCTTGCCGCTGCTCGTACTAAGCTCGAGCAGATCGGTACCCAAACTCAGCAGATTTACGATGAGCTCGCCACGCAGACGCAGGCGCTCGATCAGACTGCCGGCGAGATCACGCAAAAGCAGCAGGAGATCGCCGATGGTCAGGCCAAGCTCTCGACCTATGTCGCCGGCGAGTACAAAACCGGCGGTCTGAGCCTGCTTCAGGTTCTGACGGGCGTCGATGACCTGAGTGATATGCTCAACCGTCTGTTCTACTACGGCAAAGTTTCCGATAAGCAAGCTCAGACCATTCAAGAGGTCAAGGAGCTTAAGCAGCAGCTCACCGATAAGCAGTCCGAGCAGGAGAAGAACGTCGCCGCCACGCAAAAGAAGGTCGACGAGCTTAACGCCCAGCAGGCTGAAGCCCAGAACGTCGTAAACTCCCTGGATTCACAGCTGCAGGCCGAGCTTGCCGCCGAGGCCGAGGCCAACGCCGCGCTGCAGGCTGGCATCAACGCCAGCACCGCCGAGAAGGCCACGGTGAGCAACGAGACTGCCGGTACGACCGAGAAGACCAACAATGGTGGCCAGACCAGCAATAACAACAACCAGGGCGGCAACACTCCGACTCCTACGCCGGCACCTGCTCCGACGCCGCAGCCTTCCACGCCCGCTCCGGCTCCGACGCCTTCTGCTCCGAGCCAGTCTGTTGATGGCGGTTCTGTTGTCTCGCGTGCATACAGTAAGCTTGGTTGCGCTTATTCTTGGGGCGGAATTGGCCCGAACAGCTTCGACTGCTCTGGTTTTGTTAGCTATTGCCTCACTGGTCGCTATTGCCGCCTGGGCACCACGGGTACCTTTATGGGCTGGACGCGTGTGTCCGATCCGCAGCCTGGTGACGTTGTGGTCAACTCGTACCACACTGGCATTTACATCGGTGGTGGTCAGATGATTCATGCTTCCGACTACAACACGGGTGTTATCATCAGCTCCGTTGCCGCCGGCATGAACAACAACTACATCTTCGTGCGCTACTAAGTTATCCTACACAGTGTGTGAATGTGGACCTCGTGGCTTTAAGTCGCGAGGTCCACTCTTTTCTCTCTCATCTTAGACGACTATCTAGTATTCAAAACTAGATAGCCGTCCATTTGGTTTGCAAGAAGGCTATAATTGTTGACGAACCATTAGAAAGGACCCTCTATGAGCTGGGCACTTGTCTCCGATTCGAGTTGCAACCTTCGCGATTGGCAACCGACCGCGCCCCATACCACCTTTGCATTTGCGCCCCTCAAAATTCGAGTGGGGGAGCGTGAATTCGTCGATGACCTTTCGCTCGATGTCCATGAGCTCAACTGCGCTGTTCAGGCGGACACGAACGCTTCATCGAGCGCTTGTCCCAGCGTAGGGGAGTGGGCCGAGCTCTTCAAATTGGCAGACAAGACCATCTGCATGCCGATCTCTGAGGGCGTGTCGGGCAGCTACAACGCAGCAGCCACGGCTCGCGATATGGTTCTTGCCGAGGAGCCCGACCGACAGATTCATCTAGTCAATTCCCGCGCAGCTGGCGGCAAAATGGACCTCATTTTCTTGCTGTTCGACCGCTATCTTGCAAGCAATCCGAATGTCTCATTCGAGGATGCTTGCGCATACTTCGATAGCCTTGAACAGAACAGCAAAATCCTCTTCAGTTTGTGCAATTACGAAAACCTCGCCAAAGCCGGACGTATCCCTAAGGCAGCCGGCGTCATTGCCAACAAGCTCAATATCCGCATTTTGGGCACGGCGAGTGAGGCCGGTAAAATCGAACTCGTGGGGCACACGCGTGGCGAAAAGAAGATGCTCAACAAGATCATCGACACTATGGAAGCCGAGGGCTTTACGGGCGGTGAGGTCATCATCGATCACGTTGAGAACGAAGCTGGAGCCCAGGCGCTTACTGACCGCATAGTCGAGCATTGGCCCGGCTCCAAAACCATCATCATGCCCTGTAACGGGCTAGATTCATACTATGCCGAAATGCATGGGCTCATTATCGGCTACGGCATGGGCGTGGCTTCGGGCAAATAAAGTCCAATCAAGCAAAAATACGGGCGGTACAAAGCGACAGATGGCTCTTTGTACCGCCCGTTTTATACGTCGGCTAGCTATTAAACCCGTTGAACTTGAGATAGCTCATCAAGTAAGCCTTCGAAACGAAGGACGATACCGCGCTACGCACAAGCAGCGACTCACGCGTTACCTGATGCGCCGTATCGGGCACGGGAGTCTGCTCGACGGAAAACGCCGCACGAATCGATGCCTCGAGCTGATCGACCACATAATCAAAGGCCGTCGGGGCATCGTAGCTCAAACGCTGAATGTTAAAGAGTGCCTGCACAGCAGCAATAGGTAGCACCTGCTTAAAGATGCAGATAGCGATCAGGCGGGCAATCTGCTCGCGGCCATATTGTTTTTTGACCGGAGCAGGCACTAGGCCGACCTTTACGTAGTTATTGATCATCGATGGCGTAATGATAGGCTGCTCAACGCAAATGAACAGCGGCTCCATCCACAGCGCAACATACTCAATAACCTGGTCGCGGTAGAGCGTCACATTGGGCAACTGGTCATAGCGCGGCAGACTCAACGTATTGAGTTTGCGCACGATATCGGACTGAATAAATGCATCGGGCAGCACAGTGGGCTGAATATCCTCAGGCTTAATGCTGACCGACGAATCAGACATCGGAATAACGTGTTTAACGTGGTTCATAAAGGTCCTCCGTTCATTTTCTATATTGTATTCTAGGTTATCTAGTTTTGCATACCATATAGCCTGCAAGAAAAATGGCGGGACAGTGCACTGATGCATCGTCCCGCCATTTAGTTAATAGATAACAATCTTACATAAGATATATTATCGTACTTATCCACGGAGAAACGCGTATACGCTCGTTGCCGCTATGGCTCCATCAGAAACGGCAGTCACAACCTGGCGTAAACGCTTGGAACGGATGTCGCCAGCGGCAAATAGACCTGGCGTGCGGGTCGCCATGGAATCATCAGTAACAATACCGCCGTCCGGCGCCAGATCGACTAGATGCTCAACGAGCTCGGAATGGGGCTGCGTTCCGGTAAAGACAAAGATACCAAACGAGCCAGGGACAAATGACTCGGTGTGAGTTTCCCCGGATGCATTGTCCTTAAAGGTAATCGTCGTTGGCATGGCTTCGCCCGAGAGCTCGACAATACTAGTTTGGTACCTAACTGTAATATTGTCCTTTTCGAGCACCTTCTGAACAACACCATCAGGCGCACGAAACTGATCGCGACGCAGCACGATGGTCACGCTGCTGGCGATTTCTGACAAGAACAGAGCTTCCTCGCAGGCGGCATTGCCGCCGCCGATGACAAAGACCTGCTTGCCGCGAAAGAACATGCCGTCGCACGTCGCGCAATACGAAACGCCGCGACCGCGATACGTATCCTCGCCAACAAAACCAGCAGATCGCGGCGTGGCACCCATGCAAGCGATAACGCTCGAGGCCAACGTATCGCCCAAATCGTGATGCACCGTAAACAGCGCTGTATCGGCATCGTAATCGATACCCGTAACCATGCTCCATGTAACCTGTGCTCCCAGGCCCTCTGCATGCTGCTGAAAACGCTCGCCAAGTTCGGCGCCACTCAAGAGCGGAATGCCCGGATAGTTCTCGACCTCATTGGTTGTGGCGATCTGTCCTCCCGACATGCCCTGTTCAATCACGGTCGTCGTTAGGTTGGAGCGCGCAGCGTAAATGGCGGCAGCATAGCCCGCGGGGCCGCCACCGATAATAGCAACATCGATCGGCTGATGGGTAGTCATGAAGAGACCTCCTGTCGAAAGATTGGCGTTCTTTGCGCTCATACCCAAATTTACGTGAACATGACACTCATGCACTACAATGATAAATCGCGTAACAAATCTGAAGGGGAGTTATCGATGGATCAAACGCAGACGAGCAATAGCGCTCCCCTGCCCATGCAAGCCACTCCCCAACCGGAGCAAATGACCGTTTCACCTGCACAAAAACCCTTGGTAACCATCGTGCACGCCTCCGTCGGCTCGGGCCACAAAGCCGCCGCAAATGCGATTGCGCAGGCATTCGACCTCATCCGCGGCACCAAGGGAATCCCTGAGGATGTTGAGATCGAAGTCCTGGATATCCTTGATTTTGGACGTATTAAATTCGACGGCAATAAGACCGCGGCTTCTTTTACGGGAGCCACACGCCCCATTTACGACCTGACCTGGCGATATACGCTTACGGGACATCTTCTCTGGGGTGGCGGCACGGCATGGTCGCGTATTATGTTCCCCGCCTTCAACGAATATATTCGTCGCCGCAGGCCTATAGCCGTGGTCGCAACGCACATCACAGCAGCCAATGTTGCCGTGGGCGCCCGCGTAATTACGGGTATCGATTACCCGGTCATCTGTGTGCCGACCGATTACGAAGTCGAAGGCTTTTGGCCCCACAAGGACACCGACCTATTCTGTGTAGCCAACGAGTTTATGGCCGAAACGCTGCGCCCGCGCAAGGTTCCCGAGTCAAAGATCCGCATAACGGGCATCCCCATCCGAGCCGGTTTCGATTCAGATTACAAACGCGAAGATGAGCTCAGCAAGTTCAATCTCCCCATAGACAAAACCGTCGTATTGGTGATGGCCGGTGCCAGTTTACCCCAACCATACGTGCGTTTCCGCGCCGCGATGGACCACACGCTCCCCTTCTTACGCAGCTTTGAGGACATGCACTTTGTCTTTTTACCGGGCAAGGATAAAGAATACGCCACCCGACTCAAGACGCTCTTCGACGCCATGAAGCTCGAAAACGTCACGGTTCTAGACTACGTGGACGACATGGCGGCCCTCATGCACGGCTGCGACCTGGCAATTCTCAAATCGGGCGGACTCACCGTCACCGAGTGCCTGTGCGCGCATCTGCCGATGATCCTGCTGGGCAAGTCCTATGGCCAGGAAAAGGCAAACACCACGATGCTCACCGGCATGGGCGCCAGCATGCATGTCACCACCGCACGAGAACTCATCGTGACGTTGCGCCATCTCCACGATCATCCGGAGTCGCTCAAGGCACTGCTCATCAATGGCGAAGTCCTGCGCCGTCCACACGCAGCCGAGGACATCGCCATCGCCACCATGGAGCTTGCAGGTAAGCCCCAAAAACGTAAACGAGCCTTCTGCCGCTTCTACTGGGGAGGAAAGCCCGCGCATATCCGCTAGTCGAATGTCCGCCGCTCTGCCGGAGCCGCCCTTATATCATTCCATGCTCAAACATTCTCGCTTCGCTGCGGCTTATAGGACAAAATGTGTGTCCCGATAGAACATCCGTTTCTATCCATTAATCAAGCCAGAACGGGTACGGGTCCC
>PPYE01585141.1_pt1 | contig 27911 bp, 24 predicted proteins | sample 1559881 | NCBI WGS metagenome assembly PPYE01 (sample SAMN08240022, study PRJNA423297) | Human gut metagenome, whole genome shotgun sequencing project. | reverse complement strand
CATTATAATTAATAAATAATAATGTTTTATTTTTAAATTTATATAGAGATTAATTCTTTTTATTTTTAATTTTTTAAAAAAATTATTTTAAATTTTTTTATTTGTTTTTTTGTGAAAAATAAAAATGATAAAAAATAAACGCTAATTTATTTTATATTGCTTTGTTCCAATAAATAAAAATATGATTAATGTTAGATATATTAGTTATTCAAATATCATAAAAAAAAGATAATATTATACAAATTGTTTAGTTGACACTCCACTATCAGTGATGAAGTTCTTTTTTATGTTACATTATGATATTACTAGTATAATAGGTAAATTATTTGTATTACAAATCAGTGTGATAATTAATATTTAAACAAGTGATTAGATAAGAATGCTGTAAATATTGAATGGCTAGTAAATATAGCTAAAGTTAAAATAGTGATCGAGATCTGCTTTTTTCTTAATAAAAATCGTCATATATACCAAAAAAGGGGATGTCTTATTATTACTCTCTATTTTTAATTGTGACTAAAACGACTATTGTTAGGGTATTAACAAAGAGGAAATAATACATACACTAGAAAATTGTCAGCATATCATTTTCACTCACTTATCTGTTTTTCCGCTTATTATTATTTCTTTGTTATCGGGTGCAAGTAGCGAAAATTTCTGCCACTTAACAATCAGGTTTATTCTGTTTTTGCTGCTTGTTTTTTCTACAGACTTTGACGCTTGTTTATTTGAAATCGCGTTAAGTACGATCGCTTATAAAGTCCGAGATATTGAAAATAACGCCCATAAAAAGCAAGATCAGCTGATAAAAATATTTATCGTTGATAAATAATCTCATAAGTTATGTTAGCAATGTTTTAGGATTTAACATTTGAGGTTATTTTATGCTCAGAGTGAAAAATAGCCATGTTGTTCATAAAAAGCATCTGTATGGTGATTGTGATTAGCAGTGTTGAACAGCGATTAAATCAAAAAGCGATTCATTATGAGTCGCAATTTCATACAATATTGAGATGTTTTATGCTGACAAGAATGTTAAACAACAATCAGTAAGAGCATACTTTTTGATTTATAAATAAACTAGGAGTAAGTCACTAGTATCCACCAGCGTTATCGTTAATTAACTCAATTTAGGCAATAAAGTAGACAATAAACAATAGACTTTTGCGATAAAAGCAATAATCCACTTTATTGAAATACACAGTGATTAATGGCTACTTTTTTAGCATTTTTAACTTATTGTTGGTTTATTCTGTTTAGATAAAAGTGATTAATACTGCAGTGTCTCTTTTTGGTGATTTTTTACCCTGAAGTGCATCCGTTTATTTTCTGTTAAAATAGCTCATATTAAATATTTAGTAGTAAGAAAATTAGGAGTAAATATGAATATTCTACTTATTAACGGTGGACAAAAATTTGGGCATTCTGCAGGACAATTAAACCGTACATTACATGATATCGCTCTGGCACATTTGGCGACATTAGGGCATCAGGTAAAAGAAACACAAATTGAAGAAGGCTATGATATCAACGAAGAGATAGAGAAATTTATCTGGGCTGATACTATTATTTATCAGATGCCGGGCTGGTGGATGATGATGCCATGGAAAGTGAAAAAGTATATGGATGAAGTTTATACTTACGGTCACGGCAAACTATATGAAAACGATGGACGTACTCGTCATGATCCAAGCAAACAATATGGTAGCGGGGGATTGTTGCAAGGTAAGCAATATATGATCTCCGTGACTTGGAATGCCCCCATTGAAGCTTTCAATGAATTTGGTAATTTCTTTGATGGGCGAGGGGTTGATGGTGTCTATTTTGCTTTTCATAAATCACAACAATTTCTTGGTTTATCTCAGCTGCCTACTTTTATGACCAACAACGTCATTAAAGAGCCTAATATTGAGAAAGATATTGTAGAATATAAAGCACATCTAACCAAAGTCTTTGGCTAAAAATTAAACGGCTCAAAAGGAGTGTTATATGCGCTATATCATTATCTTTTTGAGCCTCATTTTATATGGATTTAATCTTATGGCTTATTCAGAACAAACGCTGGTATTTATCCGTCATGGTGAAAAGCCTGATAATGATAGCGGGCAATTAAGTTGTCAGGGATTAAATCGTGCGTTAGCGTTACCTAATCGATTGATAACACAATTTGGTCAGCCTGATGCGTTATTTGCTGCAGCACCAAAACAAAGTAAACTTGGAAATTCATTACGCTCTCTTCAAACTTTAACACCTCTTGCGGTGAAAACATCACTGCCAATACATTTAAATTACCATGCCAAAGAGATAGACCCATTACGTAATAAACTGCTGAGCGAAGAATATCAGAATTCAGTCATTTTTATTGCTTGGGAGCATGATAATTTAGTTAAAGTAGTAAGAGATATTGTGGCGCAATTTGGTGGTGATCCAAAAGCTATTCCTAAATGGGAAAGTGGTGATTTTGATAGTATCTATATATTAAAAATAATCCAAGAAGCAGATAAGAAAAAAGTGCTCTTTGAGCAACAGCAGCAACAGCTAAATGATGTGCCTAAACAGTGTCCTTAGGCTGAAAAACGCAATATAGCATTGTCATATATATTAAAATAAGCTCGATTAATCATTTCCATATGGTTTAATTTATTGCTACCTATTTTATTTTTTATTCAAAAACTATTCTTTTATTATCTGTTTATTACCATTGTTAGGTCTATTTTAAGTAAAAATACTTAAAATCCTAATTGACGTGTTGGTTTACTTCCCTGTTTAGTTTACTCGATAAAGTATCCTGTTGATCATTGTGAAGTAATATTGTTATTTATCATTTGAATGATTTTAAATATATCCGATAATTAAAATGTTCTAATTTTTATTACTAGGTAATAATACGAATATTTTTACTTTATTCATATAATAGATAACTATTTTGTTATCAGTTATAGACATTGAATAAAGTGGGGACACTATATTAAGCAACCAGAGGTAATATGTTACTACAAACCATTTTAGCAGCGCTGGGCCCTATTATCTTAGGGCTTTTAGTTGGCTGGCTTTCCGGTAAATATGGATTTATTAAAAGAGAGTATTCACAAGCCTTTGCTGATTTTGTCGTTAAAATTGCTCTGCCTTTTTCACTCTTTTTAGCGGCAACCCAAGCTTCTCCGTCGGTTTTCTTTAATATCGACTATCTATTAGCTCTCGCGGTAGGATTAATTGTTTCTTATCTTATTGGTTTTTTAGGCGGCAAGTTCTTTTTTAAACATGATAAAAAGAACTCAGCAATGCAGGCATTATCGGTTTCATTTCCTGATATGGCTTATTGTGGACCACCAGTATTACTGGCAACAGTCGGCTCATCTGGTTTGATTGCTATGGTGGTGGGAAATTTGATCTACACGGTAATTATTTTACCTTTTACTATCATGATCATTAGTGGTGCCAAACAAGGAAAAAGCATTTTACAGTCATTGCTTAATGCTATCTCTCAGCCATTAGTTTTCCTGCCTATTTTGGGGGCTATGCTAGCTATTTTCGGCGTTAAGCTACCAGAGATTTTACAAAACTCAGTGAATGAAATAGGGAAAACATCTGGTGGTGTAGCATTATTTTTCTTAGGACTATTAATTTCAGGGCTCAAACTCAAAGTTAATACTGAAATTGTTTTTAATGTGATAATAAAGAATGTTGTACAAGGGGCATTAATTTTAGGAACGGGATTTGCACTTGGATTAGAAACTGAATTATTAAAAGCCGTCTTTCTAATTGGTGTATTGCCTACCGCAACAGCGGTGCCTGCTTTAGCTATTACAAATAAGGCCTATGCTGATATGGCAACGGGCACTGTATTATTAAGTACGCTATGTTCATTACTTTCTATTATTGGTGGTATCACTATTGTAGAAATGATGTAATTTTTCTAAGTATATTTACTTGGAAAAGGGTAATTAATAATAACGATGCAAATAAAAAATAAAACAGACCTTTAATTTCCGGTCTGTTTTATTTTTATCGGTAAGATATAACTAAGGTGTTTCTAATTTTAATATCTTAGCCGTTGATGCACGAATATTACGACAAGCATCGGCATCTATTTTGAGATCAATACCATAAGTTGGAATAATCGTTTTAAGACGATCTTCCCAACCCTCATTTTCAAGTTGCTGTTTAAAGCAAGATTTAATGATATTGATGGCAATAAATGCCGCTGTAGAAGCGCCAGGTGATGCCCCCAATAACACTGAAAATGATTTATCTGCGCTACTAATTAGCTCAGTACCAAACTCTAATACGCCATGATGTTTAGCTGCGGGTTTAATAATCTGCACTCGTTGACCTGCAACAGCTTCTTGCCAATCCTCATGTTGAGCCTGAGGATAGAACTGTTTAAGCATTTCAAATTGATGTGCTGACGTTTGTAATACTTGACCAATTAAATATTCAGTTAATGACCAGTTATCTTTCGCGACATCTAGCATAGGTTCAATATTGCTGGGGCGAATTGACTCAAATAAATCTAAATAGGAGCCGTGTTTTAAAAATTTACTTGAAAAACCAGCATAGGGGCCAAAGAGTAGGGAGCGTTTACCTGCAATAATACGAGTATCAAGATGGGGGACAGACATCGGTGGTGAGCCTACATCTGCTTTTCCATAAACTTTGGCATGATGGCGAGAGCTGATTTTATCTTCATCACAACGTAGCCAAATACCACTAACAGGGAAACCACCGTAGCCTTTACCTTCTGGAATACCTGATTTTTGGAGTAAATCGATAGCGCGTCCACCGGCACCAACAAATACATATTTAGCTGTAATGAGGTATTTATCATGGGTGGTGAGATCTTTAACTTCGATATTCCAACCACTAGTCTCATTTCTTTTGATATCAATAACATCATGTTTATAGTGCAACTCAAAATTATCTTGTTGAGAAAGTTGCTTAACTAATAGATGTGTTAATGCGCCATAATCGACATCAGTACCAGTAGCTACTCGGGTGACAGCAAGCTGTTGATTCGGATCACGCCCTTCCATAATTAATGGCGCCCAATCTTCAATTTGCTGTTTGTCTTCACTGTATTGCATATTTTCATAACAGTGATTGGCAGACATTTGGCGATAACGTTGATGAAGGAATTTAACGTTATCTGCACCCCAAACAAAACTCATATGAGGGCAAGCATGAATAAAATCACGCGGATCGGCAATTTTTCCTTTTGTTACTAAATAAGACCATAATTGGCGCGATAAATCGAACTCGGTGTTCACTTCTAACGCTTTACTGATATTAACGGTGCCGTCAGGATTTGGTGGCGTATAATTTAGCTCACAGTTAGCAGCATGTCCTGTTCCCGCGTTATTCCATGAGTTAGAGCTCTCTTGACCACAATCATTAAGTCTTTCAAACATTGCGACTTTTAAATTAGGCTCTAGTTCTTTAAGAAGTGTGCCAAGTGTTGCACTCATAATGCCAGCACCAATGAGCGCGACATCTACATGTTCACTAATAGTTTTATTCATACAGACCCCAATTACTTAGTTGTTTTGGTAGGTTTAAAACATAATCCTGCATCTTCTTTGTAAACAACGTAAGCTCGTCGCCAAGGTTCATCATCCATAAGACGCCATTTATGACCAGTGCCACTGTTATCTTGCGCTAACAGCACATCACCGGGTTTAATGATAAAAGTTGAGCCATCTTTTGTTTCAAACTCTAATGTTCCTGATAACGTAATAACATAACGAGGAACGGGATCTTGATGCCAATCATATGAACCACCCGAAGTTGTTTCTCTAAACGATAACTCTGAAACAGCAATTGGCAAACTTTCACTATCGCCTCGTGAACTATCCTTAAATTCGATGATACCTTCTTCAAATAAAGAGTTACCATCTTCTCCGGTCCATAAGCGAACACATCGTATCATTTCGTCAAACTCCTTTAATATTTTGATACTTAAAATTTGATATTAGTTTAGTATAGATAACTTTCTTATTATTTCTTCCAATCACTATCACAATTAGGCGTTTTTATTACTAAAATAATCGTAGCAGTAATTAAATAATATAGTTGATTATTATAGCTATTTAGTCTCTAACTTTAAGGGGAAGGTTTATTTTTATTGATGTGATATATAGATATGTTTGTGTTTTGTTTTTATTGAAAATAATTCGCTAAAAGATATTTTTTAAAGTTAATTATTTTTGGTTGTTGTGTCATATTTTAAGTATTAATACTGATAATTTATATTAATAAAAATAGTTAGAGTGCAGAGTTTGGATTAACGAAAATAGAGATATTTCCTCACGCTTTTGACGAAAGAGGGGGATTCTTTTTTTGTTACCGTTATAGTAATTACTCTCTTATTGGCATGTGATTAAGTTTAGCTGAAGGGGTGATTGGCGGTTTTTAGGTATCAGCACGATCAGTACACAGCATTATCGATAAGTTGATAACACAAGATAATCACAATAAAAATTAACATATATTATATTGTGATTATCAATGATTTTGAAATTTAGACACCAAAGTTAAAAGTAAAAACAGCTTCACCTATATAATCAATTCCATCAGTTAAATCGATATTGTTTTGTGCCAATTTTTTTCTTGATAAAATATACGCATACCTACTTTCGTTATAAGTTCCTATTTGTATTTTTGCATTAAACACTTTTCCAGCTATAAGTTTTAAATTGTTTTTATCAACCTGGGATTGAGGTTCACTAGTTAACGCTGTTAAGGTATCTTTAAAAATAGTTGCGGACGATCCAGTCCAAATCTTATCTGCCACTCTTCCTAAATAAGCTCGTTTATTATCAACTTTGATATCAATGACATCAATTATATATCCACCAATCTCTTGTTCTGTATTTTTTGCATTAACTAATCCAAAAACGCTAATTTTCGCTGAATCTGTTGAACTTGTTTTATAAGTATCTGATACCTTAAGTGTTAAATAATTGCTTGCGTCACAGGATATTTTGATATTGGCACTCTTAGCTCCTAGTGCGTAATTTTCCTCAGCAGGAATAAAAGAGGGGGATATTACACCATAATCAATAATAATATCATTATCACCAGCATTAACGGTGCAAGTAGGGGGAGTAATATCACCGTTTATTTTTAAGTTAGCGCCTGGTGGAGTAGCTAATGCTGGTGTTGACATTACAATCAGCGTAGCAAGACTAAATAGCAATTTTTTCATATAGCCATTCCTTTTTATAAATTTAAAAATATAAATAATACTCTATAATACACAATCTATAATTTTATTTAATTACAAATTGATATATTTTTAATTTATCTAATTAAGATATTCTTAAAGTGATTGTTATTTTATATTTAAACTGTAGCTATTCAATTATCATAGATATTACTAAAGATAAAAATAATTTTTATCTTTTTTAGAGTAAGTGTAGAGTAATTTTAAAAATTAAATTGTTATTGTTTTGATGATGGTAAGTTAATTATTTATTAATATTTGTTCTTTATAGATAACTCTATTTATATTTGTAGACGAACCATGATTAAGGACTATTCGAGTATCGCTTTCAACCATAAAAGTAGATATTTTATCTTGATTTGCAGCTATACCATTTCTATTACTCAGTCTGCGGTCTTCATATCGGTAAATAAGGTACTGCCTTGCGACTGGCGGCTGTCGGTGTGGGTTTCGCTTTTCGACGGTTGGCATTAGTGCGCAGTTGTAAGGCAAAAAGCTAGACAGCTAAAAAAGAAGAAGGGGGTAAAACCAGACAATATACAGTGGGTTACTTACCGAACAGGGGGGTAACCTAACCCTAGCCCACAACTCACTATTATCGGTAAGTGGCTGAAGGGATGAGATAAATACAAAAGATCCTAGTATTGAACTAGGATCTTTTCATTGACCCTAATTCACTTAATATTATCTGGATTTATATATAAATATCTATCATCTAACTCAAGATTTAGCTTATTTACAATACCAATGATCTGCTTATACTCATCACTGGTTATTACGACATCATAGTCAGCTATGTGATCGCATAACGTTTCAAAAGCTAAAATACTTTCTGAGTGGTCTATATATTCTAAGTCAAAATCAACAATATCAGGCGCCAAACGCCCTTTCAGATTTTCACCTAAACGTCTAATATCTTGATTAATGTCCATAACAATCGCTGACCTCTATTAGTTTTTTATTGAGGACTAACAAAATCCCTTGGCTACCCAAGCACTGGCCTTTGGCGTCGTTAACGGCCTTTAATGCCCACTGAAAATCGGCAGCGGACTCACCATCAAGACGGATAGTGGAAATGGTAAAGCAGGGTTGTTCATTTTGCGGATAATCAGGCAGCGTTAAATCAGGCTGTTGAATACGCGTATCCACAACGGGGTTGTTCTGCTGTTGTAACATGCGCTCTCGTTCTTGCTGGCGTTGTTGCTCGCGGGCATCGATAGAGAGTGCTTGATTGACGGGATCAGCCAATAAGGGGACAGAGATAAAATATAAGCTGAGTAAGCTCCATTTTAATAAACGATGTTGTTTGTCAGTATGATGTGATGTAAGGGAGAATGGTTTTTCTTGCATATTTTTGCCTAATTCATCAATCAATAATTACATGTGTCTAACTCAATGAATTAAGGCGATGTCAGTAATGAAATATAGATCCGGACATCCTTACTAATGCAGTCACAAATCCGTTGTTACGCAGGTTAAATATAAGTTTAGGGTACGGAATTTAGCGATTAGTTGACTTTCATTGAGAATATTATCTTAAGTCAAATTTGGTGCTGATGTTTACATAAACTGACAAATGAGGCAATAAGTTAAAATCGTATTTTGGATAAATAAGATTTAATACCAATCTGTAAATCATTAATAGACATTTTCTAGTGATTTAAAATGATTTTTTTATTTTAACGGGATTTAAATTTGATAAAGATTAATTTAATTATGGTTTGTTATAATTATAAATAATAATCTTTTTAGATCCTCTGATTATTATTCAAAAATGATTAAATATTAATCATATATATTAGTATAGTAAGGTATTTAATTTTGTCAGATGAAAGATTGTAATATTAAAAAGCTTATTTTAGTGATATTTAGACGTGAAGTAGTCAAACTATTTGCTGAATAATACGACACAACGAGGGCTGATTATAGAGTGGAGTATTGAATGTCAATCAATTTTTATAGCAAATCTAAATAAATTAATATAAAAATATAAATAAAAGAATAGCAATTATATTGATTTTAATTTTTACTATTGTGCTATATTTATATAAAAAGAATGAGCTTTAAAAGGAATGTTATGTCTCGTAAAATTAAAAATATACTTATCTCCATTTTTTTAGTATTTATTGCCTTGGGGCTTTATCTCAATAAAAATCAAATCCAACCAGAGTTAAAGCCAAATGGTTATAGTTATTATCAAAAAGGTGACTATAAAGAGGCGTTTAATTATTTTTCACAACATGCGCAAAGTGATCCGCAAGCGGCATTTAGTTTAGCAATGATGTATTGGGATGGCATAGGGGTTGATAAAAATGCCTTAGCTTCACAAAAATGGTTAATAAAATCAGCAAACTTACAAAATAGAAATGCACTTTATAATTTAGGATATTTACGTAACAAAGGATTAATCCAAAGTCCTACTGATGATGCTCAAGGATTAACGTCATTAACTAAAGCTGCTGATTTAGGCTCTTCAATAGCGAAAGATTTTTTACATGACCTTAATTTTCCTGTGATTTATTATGATCAAAAAGAATATACGCTACTCCCTATTTATGGTGAGCAATCTTGGTCTGAAAAAAAAAGAACACTTGAAGAATTAGAAAAATTAGCAGAAGAAGGTAATAAAGAAGCTGTATATCAATATTTAGAGAATAAGGATTCAGTAAAACAATCAAAAAAGACTAAAAATATGATACGTCCTTTTATTGAAGAAAAAGATCCTAAAATGATGTATTTAAAATATAAGTTAATAAGTCAAGATATTAACTTACTTTTTGATTCAGCATATTTGAACTATCCTGAGGCAACATATCTTCTGTATCAAATCTACAAGGGTGATAAGAAAAACTATCCCCTTCAAGAAAATTCTTTTTTAGCTAATATATATTTAAAAAAATCTGCTGATTTAGCGCATCATGATGGATTAATTAAAATAATAGAGAAATTAAATAATAGTGATACATTATCATCAAATTATTTTAGAAACTTGCTTGAAAAATATATTAATACATTATTATTGAAATATCCAAACTCTCCACAAGCCATGCTAGTGCTCGCTAATGTCTATTTAAAACCAAATAGTAGTTTTTATAATTTTGAAAAAGCACTTAAGCTGGTAGAGAGAGCATATAACATACAGCCATCTCCTGAAAGCAAATTATTATTGGCTAAATTATATTCTAATAGTGAGGGGGCTCATCAGAATATTAGAAAAGCAGTTAGTTTTCTGAAAGAAAACATAACTAATGATAAATTGACAGGTAAAAGCCAAAGAGAATTAGTAAAAATATATTTTGATTTTGGTGCTTCTGATTATCTTAAAAAAGAAGAGATTGTGAATATTTTAAGAGAGAGTGTAATTAAAAATAAATCAGCTGGTACATTTAATCAAAACTATAGCTTAGCTCATTTTTATGCAGATCTTCTTTTAGAAGAAGATGTCGACAATAATGAAGAATATGCTTTTTCATTATATCAAAAAGCACGAGGTTATGCCTATGAAGCTACTTTTCATCAAGCAATTGCGACTATTAAATATAAAAATATAATAGATGATCAAGCTCTTATTAATATTGTTTCAGAATTGAAAGATGATTTAGAAAGCAGAAGGTTGACAGAAAAAAAACGACAGGAAGGATATAGTATTCTTTTCCGATATGGAATGGATTCACAGTATGTGATTGATTTTATTGTGGAACGTTCGCTATATGATGATAAAATAAGAAAGGCTATTCAACCATTATTAAGTCAAAATACAAATCTTGCATTTCAATATACAATAAAGAATATAATACATGAGAACTCAGCTAACAATATTAATGAGGATAATTTAAAAAAATATTATAAGGATATATTTAAATTAGCTGAAATAGGTTCTATTGATGCAATTAAATTTATTATTACAAAAGAGTATAAAGATAAGAATGCTCGCGATGAAATTTATCAAGACTATTCTTTTGATAAGTTAACTAATATCACTATTAAGGAGCGTTTGGTTTGGCGAAGAAAATGTGCAGATTTAGGTGATTTTATTTGCTTAAAAGAATTGGCTATAATTTATCGAGACGGTAAAGAGGGGGTTAGAAAGAACATTGCTAAAGCATCTGAATATGAACGACGTATTAGCATCAATTCGTCTCACTTTGAGCTGGAATCAGAAAAATATGAAATAGATAGAAGATGGAAGGAAAAAAGAGATAATACACTTGATTATTTACTAAACCAAAAAGAGAGTAGTAAACAACAACTAGAATTAGCAAGATTTTATAGTATTGAAGATAGTGGAAGAAGTTTAATTTATGCCAAAAAAGCATATGATTTAGGAAATAAAGAAGCGGCTGAGTTAATTTATTGGTACTATATGCAAAATATCTGTGAAGATAAAGATAATATCAATAAAGCAGACTACTATCTTAAAGAATGGCTAACAACAGGAGAAGAACCTAGTAAATACAGCTCTTCTAATGAATACAAATATTCTAGTATTAGTATCATTGCTGATTATTATTTAGAGTCACCGTGTTTAGTTGAACGAAACCTTGATAAGGCTATTGAGTGGTATCAATTATCGTTAGATTATCCATATGAAATAAATGATTTTTTGTATTCTGAATTAAATAATATGTATACTAATGCACCAAAATACATAAGTAAGGATCCTTTCGTGAATGTGTATTTATCTACACTAAAAAATCATAACGATTATATTTTAGATATGAATATTCGATTAGGAAAAATGAATTTTGCAATATCTTCTTTTGACAAACTTTATGAAGTACTTCTACTCAAAGGTGATGTGAAAGAAGCATATTATTATGGTTTACTATTAAATTATGATGTGAATAATGTCGCTATGTTTTATTCTTTATCTGACATTGAGCGTAAAAATATTGAATATCGTGTTGCTGATTATTTAAAAGAAATACAAAAATAATTTTATGTTATATGAGAAGTCCTTAATTATATTAAATTTTGAGGGGTTCTTATTGATAGCAAAAGATAATCACAATATAAATTTTAATTATATTGTGATTATCAATTACTTTAAAATTAGACACCAAAGTTAAAAGTGAGAACAGCTTCTCCCATAAAATCTAAACCATTAGATAAATCTATTCCTTTTTTACTTAATTCATCTCTAGATAAAATAAAAGTTTGATTAGAACTACTTTCAATTCCCTGCCTGAAATTTGATTGGAAAATTTTACCTGAAATTAGAGTCAGGGCGTTTTTATCAACGCTTGTTTGTTGTTCTGATGTCCAACCATTAGTTGGCCCTTTGTATAGGACGTTATTGTAGCTTTTCCCTGTAATAGCCACGTCATTTGCTCGTGAAATATATGCAGGTTTGCCATCAATGATCACATTATCCCATACAAAATAAGCTGCTCCAACCGCAGTTTCAGGATTTGCTTTATCAACTAAATGAAACCAGCCTGATGTATTATTAACACTTAATTCTGTATCAGCATAAGTATCAGACGCAACAAAGGTTAAATATGTTTTTGCATCGCATTCAATCGTAACTGTATTTTGAGCCATACTGGCTGGATAAGAGTAGATAGTTGATTGAGGGATAAGTGTTGGGCTTATGGCTCCATAATCGAAAATCACATCACTCTGTGTTGCTCCATTGATAGTACAAGTTGGAGGTTTAATATCTCTATTGATTTTTAAGTTAGCCAAAGGGGATTTAGCCAACACTGGCGTAGATATTATCGCCAGCATAGTTAGGCTAAGTAATAATTTTTTCATATCATTATTCCTTTTTAGAGGATAAATAACAAAGCAATATTATATAATACACCTTTTGTTTATTTATTTAATGATATCTGAATGTGTTTTTTAATATATCTAATTTAGACTTTCTTAAACTGAGTTTATTTTAATATCTGATGTTATCTAAAAGAGATAATTAAAAATAGACCTTTTATATTGCTAATAGCTGTTTTATTTTTTGTTCTAAGCGCATTTGTGTACAAATTTTTTCAGAGCAATCAAGCTATAAGGTGAGAATACGTGAAATGGAAGAAGCACAGAAAGTGAAAAAAGAACGTAGGATAAAAATCTTAAAATGATGTTTGTTAACAATTCTTAAGATATTATTTTGCTAAAAATAACGAGAGTGATTCTTTTTTGGAATGTTTTTCTTTACTTTATTTTTATTTTAATTTTTATATGGAATAATAATTTTTATTCTTATTGTTAGAGATAAAAATCACTAATAGTCATATAATAAATAGTATATATAGATGGTTCTATTTGTCATTATGGTCGGTGGTGAAAATTGAAAACGATAACTATTAAAATCAGTCTTTTTGTATTGTCACTGTTTTTCCCTCTCCTAACAAAAGCACTTGTTATTCCAGATAATGGAACGGGGTATATAGGTGAATTAACACCTCCTCAATCATATATGTCACTTAGTAGTAGTGGTAATACCTATGGAGCGGCTGTAGGTGTTAATAATGTTGTAGATTATTGTAGTAAAAACAGTGCACAATGGCAGAGTTTTTTATTCCCATTCCCAGGAAGTCAAGAGGGGGAGTACGGATTAAAATTATATAATAAAAATGCAAGTGAAGCGGAAAATAGGGAAAATTATTTAGTTGCAGCTATCAATGGAATAGTATCTATCGATGCGGTGTATTATCAGAATGGAACATATTCTCCGACTCGAATTACTCTGCGCCGAGGAAAAGAGGTTTCTAGAACAGCTGAGTATGCGGATCAATTTGTCTATCGTCACCCAATGTGCTGGTATGGTTATATATCACGTGTAAACAATACTAGTTTGAGAATAAGCTCTTATTCTATTTATGCAGTAGGTCATGTTAAACCTGGTATTTACGATTTTGTAGCTCCGATATATTTTACTACAGCTCAAACTGCAACTGATGCTCCTCCAGATCTATCTTCAGTTCCTTTTTCATTTGGTAATGGTCCTATTCACGTCTTAAAAACATGTAATGTTTCCCCTGCTAGCTCAACAAACATACAATTTGCCGCTCAACTAGCACAAAATTTTAAGTCAGCCAAGTTACTTGAGCAAAGTGTCGCTAGTATGCTTGTCTCTTGTCCTCATTCAGGAAATATGTATGTGACATTAAAACCCTATAATGAGCTAGTCAATGGGAGTAAAACTGGGATGACAATGTCTCCAAGTATCCCTTTGAAAAATAAAGAAGTTGCACCTTATATCACGGTATCTGATGCAACTAAAACAATAACTAATGCAGTATGTAATAACAATTCCTCCGAAGCTTTAGAGTTTTATGCAGGACAACCTTCAGGCAAATATAATGGGGGATCTGTTTATAAGTCATTATCATTCAACCTTTGTGCCAATGGAAATATACCTACGAATACTTATAAAGGAAGTATTGATGTATCGTTTCTGATTGAATGATGTGCTAATTTGATATTCAGAACATTGATAGCGCGCCAAGCACTGTTAAACTTTTAACGTAAAGATAATCACAATATAAAAGTTAATGATATTGTGATTATCAGTTATTTTAAAAATTAGACACCAAAGTTAAAAGTGAGAACAGCTTCACCCATAAAATCTAAGCCATTAGATAAATCTATTCCTTTTTTATTTAATGCATCTTTGGATAAAAGAAAAGAAGGAATTTTATATACATCTTTAAAAACTGCTTGGAAAACTTCACCTGGAATTAGTGCCAGAGATTCTTTACTAACATTGCCTTTTTGTTGTTCTGATGTCCAACCATTGGTTGCGCCTTTGTATAGAACGTTATAGTAATTTGTCTCTGTGATAGTAACATCATTTGCTCGTGAAATGTACGCTGGTTTACTATCAACAGTCACATCCTCCCACAAAAAAGAGGCTGCTCCAACTGCGGTTTCAGGATTTTCTTTATCAACTAAATGAAACTGTGCTAGCGTATTATTAGCTAATTCCGCACTGTCATAAGTGTCAGATGCAACAAAGGTTAAATATGTTTTAGCATCACATTCAATCGTAACTGTATTTTGGACTATACCGTTAGGATATTCGTAGTTTTTCGATTGAGGGATAAGCGTTGGGCTTATGACTCGGTAATCAAAAATCATATCACTTTGTGTCGCCCCATTAATAGTACAAGTTGGTGGCTTAATATCACCATTGATTTTTAAGTTAGCTACAGGAGCTTTAGCCAATACCGGCGTTGATATTACACTCAGCATAGCAAGACTGAGTAATACTTTTTTCATATCATTATTCCTTTATTCTTTTTTAGAGGATAAATAACAAAGCAATATTATATATTACACCTTTTGTTTATTTATTTAATGATAATTGAATATATTTTTAATAGATATGTAATGTTTATATTTAATGGTTGAAATTTATAATGCGATACTCTTATTTGGAGTGTTTTGTATTTCAATATAAAAACGATAAGATAATAAACGCATTAAAACGCTTCACTCCAATTGCTGGGGGAGTTAGTCGAGTCCAATTATTCGATGGTTTCGATAGATGTCTAAAAATTATTATCTTTCCCTAGCCACCGACATCTTAGCCAGTTCTAGATTACTAGCCAAGCAGTTAGAAAATATTGGGGATGATTCGTTTAAACTAGCACAATTGCTGGCATCCGATAAAATAGCTACAGTAGCAGAACAAGGTCTGTTTGCATTAAAAGATTTAGCTAAATAGATATAAATATATAACCATTTGGGGCATTTAATCTTAAATTTTTTGGCTACATCATCTACAATTTCGGCGTATTTAATACCGTTACGAGGGATCGTATTCGCTAATGTTCTACCGCCAACATACTGTAGTTCTCGAACAAGTAGATGTAGAATTTCTTCATCTGATTTATTATAGTTTTTAGCGTTCAGCAACACACTTTTTACTTTATCTGACATTGATAAACCAAACTTTCCAGTATTGGTTATGTAATTAATCAGTAAATCGATGCCATTTTAGAGTTTGAAATAATAGTTCTTATTGTTTTCACGAAAGGTTATGGCAATAAATAGGTCGATAGCTTGAACTATAAATAATTAATTTAGGGAAATAAATTAAGGTTTTTATGGAATACCAATTCAAATCATATAGTAAAGGCAGCAAGAAAAAATCATTACCTTCTTACATCTTTGTTATCCTGTACTGCTCTTGGTTAGCTTATCTATTTTTGTCGTTTTATTTAGGCGATAGCATTGTATTATTTGAATGGTTTCCTAAATGGACGATTATTATTATTCTTTCTATTTTCACAGGGATTATTGGGGGAATATGGCACCCTTTCTTTCGCCCATCAAAGTATGTTATCAGTGATTATTATTGGGGGGCTTTTCTTGGCCTTATGATAATTATTCCAACTTTTAATGTGCTTGCTTATTTATCATTAGACCAAACAATTCACTACCAAACACAATATCATATCGTCTCGCCAGGGCCTGAACGTCTTAAAGCCCCTCAATGTGAATATGGTATACGGATAAAAGAAATTTATACCGGGGAATGGGTTTTTTGGTGTATTAGAGATCCAAAATCGAAAACCAAGGAAAATATGGGAACCGTATGGGTTACAGCAAAAACAGGGCCTATTGGTGCAGATATTGTTGATTATCAGTTTTACCCTCCTAACGCTCAGCAATAAATATGGGGTATCTAGGTTGATATAATTTAGCTTTTGCCACCCAAACCAACCTGATTTTATGAGATAATCTTAATCAAACCTATTTTGTATATATTATCGGCAGTTAGCGTAAAAATAACCGACGCTAACTTAGCGCTTGCCGATAATAACTGATAAAAAAGAGAATCTATCGACATGGCTAAATCACCCGCGAAGAAAATAACCAAAGGCTTTGAAGAGACCCTTTGGGATACTGCTAATCAACTGCGTGGCAGTGTTGAATCTTCTGAGTATAAGCATGTGGTACTCAGTTTGGTGTTCCTGAAATTTATCAGTGATAAATTCGAAGCCAAACGCAGCCAATTAATCAAAAATGGTCAGGAAGCTTTTGTTGATATGGATGTTTTCTATCAACAAGATAACGTTTTCTTTTTGCCACAAGTATCCCGTTGGTCTTACGTCCAAGAGCGTGCGAAACAAGACGATATCGCGGTGATTATTGACACTGCATTATCCACCATCGAAAAAAGTAACGCATCATTGACGGGTGCATTACCCGATAACTATTTTTCCCGCCAAGGGCTAGAGCCGAAAAAGCTCGCTTCACTTATCGACAGCATTGAAAACATCAATACCCTCGCCACGGAATGTGGGGTAGGGGAAGAAGATCTAGTTGGGCGCGTTTATGAATATTTCTTAGGGCGTTTTGCCGCCAGCGAAGGTAAAGGTGGGGGTGAGTTCTATACGCCGAAATCGGTTGTTACATTACTTGCTGAAATGCTCGAACCTTATCAAGGCAAAGTATATGATCCGTGCTGCGGCTCCGGCGGTATGTTTGTGCAGTCACTAAAGTTTGTCGAAAGCCACCAAGGGAAAAGCAAAGATATTGCAATTTACGGGCAGGAACTGACTAGCACCACCTATAAACTGGCGAAAATGAACTTGGCGGTAAGGGGGCTTACGGGCAATTTAGGGGAGCGCCCCGCGGATACCTTTTTTGCCGACCAACACCCTGATCTAAAAGCCGATTTTATTATGGCGAATCCGCCGTTTAACTTAAAAGATTGGCGTAATGAAGCCGAACTGACTAATGACCCGCGTTTTGCCGGCTTCCGCACGCCACCAACAGGGAACGCTAACTATGCGTGGATCTTACATATGCTGTCTAAGCTGAGTGAAGATGGTGTTGCGGGGTTTGTGTTAGCCAATGGTTCGATGAGTTCTAACACCAGCGGTGAGGGCGAAATTCGCCAAAAACTTATCGAAGATGATCGTATTGAGTGCATGATTGCACTACCCGGTCAGCTCTTTTTTACCACGCAAATCCCTGTTTGCTTATGGTTTATCAGTAAAAGTAAACAAGCCAGCGCCAAATATGGTTATCGTGATCGCCAAGGGGAAACGCTGTTTATCGATGCCCGTCACCTCGGCACTATGATAAGCCGTACCCAAAAAGAGCTTACCGCGCAAGATATCGCCACTATTGCCGATACTTTCCATGCGTGGCGCAGTAGCGAAAGCGAACTGAAACGTCGTATTACTGCCAAAGAAATCGGTATTAAGCAGTATCAAGATAAGGCAGGCTTTTGCAAAGTTGCTACCCTTGATGATATCAAGGCCAATGATTTTGTATTAACGCCGGGGCGTTATGTGGGCGCTGCGGAGGTTAAAGATGATGGTGTGGCATTTGAAACCAAGATGCAGGAACTGACCCAAACCCTTTATCGCCAGATGAATGAAGCGGCAGAGCTAGATAAAGCGATCCGTAAAAATATGGAGGCGTTGGGTTATGGGGAGTAATAGCTGGCGGGAAGTAAAACTATCTGATTTAGGTGAGGTTGCACGAGGTCGTTCAAGACATCGACCTAGATATGCTGAACACCTATATGGGGGAGAATATCCTTTTATCCAGACAGGAGATATAAAAGCTTCTGAAGGTCGTATTTCTTCTCATGAGCAGACATACTCTGAGGCTGGTTTGGCTCAAAGCCGTCTTTGGCCAGCAGGTACAATGTGTATAACAATCGCAGCGAACATAGCAGAGACGGGAGTTCTACAGTATCCCGCATGTTTTCCTGATAGTGTTATTGGTTTTATTGCTGATAAAAATAAAGCAGATGTCTACTATATTGAGTATGTATTTAGAAAGTTAAGGAAAGATATTCAGCGGCAAGCAACTGGCTCTGTTCAAGATAATATTAATCTCCAGACTTTTGAACGATTGAAGTTTAAAGTACCTCATGTTGAAGAACAGCATAGAATTGCCAACTTTCTTAACCATTTTGATAAAAAAATTACCCTCAACCGCCAAATCAACCAAACTCTAGAACAAATGGCGCAAACGCTATTTAAATCATGGTTTGTAGATTTTGATCCTGTGGTTGATAACGCGCTAGATGCCGGTTTTTTTGAGCAAGATTTAGGCTTTTCTGAAGAATTACTGCATCGAGTTGAAGTGCGTAAAACGGTGCGTAAAAGTAATAATTTTAAACCGTTATCAGAGAATATTCGGCGGTTATTTCCTAATGCTTTTGAAGAATGTGTAGAGTCTGCGTTAGGGCTTGGGGGATGGGTGCCGAAGGGTTGGAATAACGGATGTATTTCGGATGTAGCTCATTATAGAACCAAACGCATTAACACTTCAGAGTTGACACTTACTAATTACATATCAACGGAAAATATGCTGGTTGATAGAAAAGGTATTCAGAAGGCAACAGCGCTTCCAACGGTAAATAGTGTGCCAGCATATACATCTGGTACTATTCTAATTTCAAATATTCGTCCTTATTTTAAAAAGATATGGTTAGCTAAAGGTGATGGTGGCTACTCTAATGATGTTCTTGGATTTGAAGTTAAAGATCAAGGAACCGAAGAATATTTATTTAATTTAATGTATCAAGATTCATTTTTTGATTTCATGATGGCGACTTCGAAAGGTTCTAAAATGCCAAGAGGCGATAAAAAAGCTATTCTAGGGTTGGAGCTTGTAGTGCCTCCATTAAAGTTGAGAAAGCTATTTTCTAAAAATGTGAATGGTTTTTATACGTCATCAAGTATTCGGAATAATGAAAATCATGCATTAGGCCATCTCCGAGACACACTCCTCCCAAAACTTATCTCCGGCGAGTTGTCTTTGAGTAATATAAAAATAGATATTCCAGAAGAAACTTTAATCTAATTTATTCGACCGCTTCACATTTTTCTTATTGTGAGGCGGTTTTTGTTATCGAATCAATTAAACTATCTTAATTAAAACAATTCGCTAAAAATAAAAAAGAAGCCACTGATATGAGCCATATCTTCACTGAAGCCAAATTGGAACAGGCGATAATAGAACTGTTAGGACAACATACAAACAATGCTGGGCAAACCTGCTATCCGCATTATCTCGGCATTACTATTCCTCGCAAAAACAACAGTGAAGTATTGATAGTGGATGATTTGCGCCAGCATCTTGCTAAACAGTATCAAGCAGATGGCATCACCGACGGTGAGATCACCAGGATTGTACAGCAGTTACAATCTCTCCCTGCGAGTGATCTCTACCAAAGCAACAAAACCTTCTGCCATTGGCTCAGTAACGGCTTTTTACTCAAGCGTGAAGATCGCAACCAAAAAGACCTATATATCGAACTTATCGATACTCAAACCTTGCCCGACCAATTAGTAAAATTATTTGCAGGGGAAGTCGAGCTATCCGTAGCAGATAATAATCGCTATCGGCTAGTTAATCAGTTAGAAATAGAAGGTCAGGCGCGAGACGGCGGGGTGCAACTGCGCATCCCTGATGCGATTTTATACGTCAATGGGCTACCGCTGGTGGTCTTTGAATTCAAATCGGCAGTGCGTGAGGAAGAGGCAACGCTATTTGATGCATGGACACAGCTTTGTGTGCGTTATCGTCGCGATATTCCCAAGTTATTTGTCTATAACGCCTTGTGTATCTTGAGCGATGGCGTGAATAACAAGATGGGTAATCTATTTGCCCCTTATGAATTCTACTATGCATGGCGTAAAATTAACGGCAACGAATCAACGGAAAAGCAGGGCATCAACGGCCTGTACACCTTAATTGAAGGGTTATTCCATCCTGCTCGTTTATTGGACGTACTAAAAAACTTTGTTTTCTTCCCTGATACCAGTAAGCATGAAGTGAAAGTGTGCTGCCGCTACCCACAGTATTACGCGGCTCGTAAGCTCTATTACAACATTGAGAAAGAGCGTAAACAGATCACTGCGGATGGTGAAAATATCGGTGGTAGTGGAAAAGGGGGCACCTACTTTGGCGCCACAGGGTGTGGTAAAAGCTACACCATGCAGTTTTTAGCGCGTCTATTGATGAAAAGCGTCGATTTTGCCAGCCCAACGATTATTTTAATCACTGATCGTACCGATCTTGATGAACAGTTGGCAAAACAGTTTTGCAATGCAAAAGCCTTTATTGGCGATGAAATTATTGTGCCCGTCACCAGTCGCCAAGATTTACGTGATAAGCTAGCAGGGCGTGCTAGTGGCGGGGTATTCCTCACCACCATTCATAAATTTACTGAAGATATCCAACTGCTTTCTGAGCGCAGTAATATTATCTGTATCTCAGATGAAGCTCACCGTAGCCAAATCAATCTCGACCAAAAAATTATCATCAACCAAGAAGACGGTACGGTTAAAAAGACCTACGGCTTTGCTAAATATCTACATGATTCACTGCCGAATGCTACTTACGTCGGTTTTACCGGAACGCCTATCGACGCCACCTTAGATGTCTTCGGGGAAACTATCGATAGCTACACCATGACCGAATCAGTGAATGATGAGATCACCGTGCGTATTGTGTACGAAGGGCGTGCGGCTAAAATTGCCCTTGATAACAGCAAACTGGAAGAGATCGAACGTTATTATCAAGAATGTGAAGCCCAAGGCACTAGCGAATATCAGATAGAAGAAAGCAAAAAAGCCATGGCGAACATGAACTCTATTTTGGGTGATCCTGATCGTATTGATGCGCTAGCAAAAGATTTTGCGCAACATTATGAAAAACGTGTAGAAGAAGGCTCAACCATCAAAGGGAAAGCGATGGTGGTTTGTGCTAGCCGTGATATTGCTTATGCGTTTTATCAGAGCCTAAAATTACAACGGCCAGAGTGGTTTGAAGCGAAACAAGCAATTGACGGTGTGGAACTCACTGAGCAAGAGAAAAGCGAGTTAATGCCTTTACCAATGGTCAATATGGTGATGACTCGAGGGAAAGATGATCATGAGGCGATGTATAACTTACTGGGAACGAAAGACTATCGCAGAGAGTTAGATAAACAGTTTAAGAACCCGAAATCCAACTTTAAAATCGCCATCGTGGTGGATATGTGGCTGACGGGCTTTGATGTGCCTGAGCTAGATACCATCTATATCGACAAGCCGCTACAAAAGCATAACCTTATTCAAACCATTTCTCGAGTGAATCGTCGTTTTGAGGGGAAAGAGAAGGGGCTGGTTGTTGACTATATCGGGATTAAAAGCCGTATGAATATGGCGCTGGCGATGTATTCTAAAGCCGATAAGTCTAACTTTGAAGATATACAGCAGTCTATCGTTGAGGTGCGTAATCACCTCCATTTACTTTCACAGGTATTTCATCAATTCGATAGTCGCGATTACTTTTCAGGCTCGCCAACACGGCAATTAGACTGCCTTAATCGGGCGGCTGAGTTTGTCCTGCAAACCAAGAAAGTTGAACTGCGCTTTATGGGCTTAGTAAAGCGGTTGAAAGCCGCTTATGATATTTGCGTGGGCAGTGAAGATATCACCCAAGATGAACGTGAACATATCCATTTTTATTTGGCTGTACGCTCTATAGTCTATAAATTAACCAAAGGTGATGCTCCTGATACGGCGCAGATGAATCAAAAAGTACGTGAGATGATAGCGGAAGCCCTCAAAGCCGAAGGCGTGGAAGAGATCTTCACTTTAGGGGACGAAAAAGCTGAAAATATCGATATTTTTGATGATGAATACATGGCTCGTATTAATAAAATTAAGTTGCCGAATACCAAAATGCAACTGTTGCAAAAGATGCTCCAAAAGGCCATTAGTGATTTCCAAAAGGTCAATCAGCTGCAAGGAATTAATTTCTCCAAGCGATTCCAAGCATTAGTTGAACAGTATAACCAACGCAAAGAAAATGATGTGCTCAATGGCGAAGAGTTCGACGATTTCACTACACAAATGGCGGATATGATTTATGACATCAAGGCAGAAATGATGTCGTTTGAGGATATCGGCATCGATATGGAGGAGAAAGCCTTTCTCGATATTTTGCAGCATATGTGCCAGAAATACGATTTCACCTACGATGACGACAAAATGCTGGCACTTGCTAAGGATATGAAACTTATTGTCGATGACAGCACACAATACCCTGACTGGAGCAACCGAGAAGATATTAAAGCGAAGCTGAAAGTCGACCTGATTTTGTTATTACACCGTTATGGCTTTCCACCCGTAGCCAATGATGAGGTCTATAAAAGTGTGCTGGAACAAGCCGAGAACTTTAAGAAATATCAGTTGGGATGATTAGTAATCGCTGAAATATCGAAGGTGACTCTAATTTACTGAATTAACACACCTAGATGGGAGGAATTGATGGCACAACCGTTTATTCATACCTCTGAGCTTTGCTGGTCACCTCAAGAACTAGACATAATGGCCCAAGCGATTGAGTCTTGCTTTTTGCAATATCAAATAAGAGGTGAGGTTGTCAGTTATGATGAAGGCGCAACATTTACACTCTTTAGAATCGAATTGGGTAGAGGGATAAAAGTCTCTCAAGTGATAGCGTTAGTGCCAGAATTGTGTCGTTCCCTGAGCGTCGTTGATATAAAAGTTATTGATTTTATTGCGGGTACACCTTATATCGGATTAAGAGTGACTAATACCTATCGTCGAGCGGTGTCTTTTGTTGAATGCTTTAATCTATGGAGCGGAATCAATGGGTTATCTACCCTTTCTGTCATGTTAGGTGAAGATATTATAGGAGAACCAATAGGCTGGGATTTGGCTCAAATGCCACATTTACTTATTGCAGGTGTAACGCGCTCAGGCAAGTCCATGTTAATGCATTCCTTGGTAATGAGCATTTTATACAGAAACTCGCCGGATAAAGTTCGCTTTGTGATGTTTGATACAAGCCAGCTTGAACTCAGTTTATACAACGATATACCCCACTTATTGTTTCCTGTTGCCTCTGATTCTATTGAATCAATAAAGCCATTATCGTTTTTAGTCTCTGAATTGCAACGCCGTCAAAAATTATTTAGTGCGTTAAATCAGCGCAATTTGAGTGGTTACAATAAGATAATATCAAATGCAAAAGAGTTAGGTAAGCCTATACCTGATCCTTTCTGGTGCCCTAATGAAAATTATAGTGAGCATCCTTATTTAGACAGTGAGCCTGAAATTGTTGTTTGTGTTGATGATTATGTTCAACTCATTGGCGAGTATAAACAAATAGGAGAGATGTTAGTTCTATTGAGTCAGCAAGGTTATGCGGTTGGCATTCATCTAATACTAACGACTCGTAGCCCTTTATCCACCAGTATCGGTTCACAGCTTCGAATTAATATCGCTACACGTATTGCTCTTTCTGTATCGTCTAGGGCTGATTCTAATTTAATTCTTGGACAGTATGGCGCTGAGTCACTATTTGGTTTGGGTGACATGTTATTTGTATCACCGAGTTTCTCTGAACCTATAAGAATTCAAGGTGCCTATGTGAGTGATTCAGATATTAGGGATGCAGTCGATTATTGTAAACGATGGGGAAGCGTGAGTTATCTTAATCTTTATGATGATGTCCAGAATACAAATATGTCAGCTGAAGAGCTTGACCCATTATTTGCTCAAGTAGTTGAATTTACGGTAGAAAAACAGTGGGTTTCTATTTCAGGTATTCAGAGACAATTTCGAATCGGTTATAACAGAGCAACAAGGATTATAGAGCAGTTAGAATTACAGGGTATCGTTAGTGAACAAAATTGTAATGGCAATCGAGAAGTATTAGCTCCACGGTTTGATAGCTAGTAATGGCTATATCTGTATTGATTCGTCAACCAATCTCCGAGCTTGTTCTAAATTTCTCGGCTTTATTAACTAGTATTCTATTTTTAATATCCTATTGACTCACTCTGCTAATGTATTTTGATAACAGTCATAACTATCTCTCATAGAACATTGAATATTATGTTTTTTATGAATCTCCTGATATTCCGATGAACAATATTGTATCCGTTGATTAGGAAGAAGAACGCAGACAAAAAGAAGAGGAAGTTTAATATAATAAGTAGAGTGTTACACTAAAATATTATCATGTATAAGTTAGGTGTTTTATGAAGATTAGAGAAAATGATTTTTGGGTTTATTTTTCATCTAAAAATGAAAGCAATAGCACAAATAACGACAAAATTGGTAAGTGGATGTATTTTTTTAATGATGCGGAATTCACAGAAAAAATATGTCAAAAAGCAATTTTAAATAGTGTAGTCGAGCATTGTAAATATACGAATAATGCTGAATCTGGAGTTGCGTGTTTTTACTTAAATATTGATGATATTGAAGGGCATAAAAAAGTTATTAAGTTTTTTTTAGATAATAAATTAATTCCCATAAATAAATCAGGTAAATTTAAGAATATATCATTCAAATTAGACATGCAGACAATGAATCGGGAATATGGAGACAAGTTTGAAGGTAAGTTATCATTAGAGCATTTTATTGATTTGAGCTCTGGTATTTTTAAGTGATATAAAATCAGGACACGAATAAGACACCAGAAATGGTTAACTGATTGATTATATAACTCGGTCGTCTCCGTCGAGCATCGGTGCTACTCTGTTTTTTTCAATAAATTAGCCATTTCTGACATCCGTTTAGATCTGGAATTTAATTCTTTTATTATATCCAAGGCTGTAATTGAAGGGTTGGACTCTATCATTTTTACTACATCATTTATTTCGCTAACCCGCGCTGATAGTTCGACAATAGATGTACGCCTATTATTTTCTTGTAGATCTCCCCACATCTCGTCGGCATCATAGGAGTTGAATTGAATATATGTATTGGGTGGGGCGTGGTAAACATTTTCAACACCACAAGGGAGCCAGTCATCACCAGTAACAATGTCAGCATCAAAAGGTACAGTTTTATCTATTTCTTGTAGCTTCTTAATTAATTCTGATGTTTTCATTTTTCACCCTTGACGATCTTAATAAAAAGGCTCACCGAAGTGAGCCTTTTAAACTTTAAATGATCCGCGTGTCATTTGCGTGTCATTTATAGTCCTTTTGTTGTCAGTGTGTAGTCTTGTCGATTTCGCTAACTTCTTGTTTTTGAAACCGTTGTCCTATCACTGACCCACCAAATTTGGTGGAGCTGGCGGGAGTTGAACCCGCGTCCTGAGTTGTTCAACTGATTGTAATATAAGAGCTTATTATATCTGTCACGCTACGCGTATGATTTACGGCTCAACTATAGTCCTAATTGTGGCTATCTGCTGTCTACTTTCTTTAAAATAGAAGTGTTGCCATCATACTCTTTCAAATACGATCCATAATGTCTGAAAAGCATTTCAGGGCCTTTATGTCCCATCTGTGAAGCCAACCAAAATAAGTTAACTCCATTGCTAATATGCTTGACAGCAAATGTATGTCTTGTTTGATATGGGTTCCTATATCGTACTCCAGCTTTCTTTAGTGTTGGTACCCATGCTTTTTTTCTAATTGCGTCAGCACCAGCCCAAGCCTCATTTGTTTTTGGATCTTCAAAAATAGTTTCATTTTTTAAAAAAGTGAATTTCTTTTGGGAGCTTATGGCTGAAATAGCATATTCATTCAATTCTATAATTCGTGTTCCAGCTTTCGTTTTAGTGCCTTTAATTACGCCAACAACACTAGCTGATTTGATATGCGCTTTGTTGTTAATGAAATCAATATCATCCCACCTCAACGCACATAATTCAGAGCTACGTAAGCCTGTGTTGACTGCAAACTGAAATAAGTTTTTCCATTGATCATATTTTGTGGAGCTATATATTTTATCTACCTCTTCAGGCGTTAAAGGATCTACAACATAGTCACTCTCTAGCGAACTACTTTTTGTCTGATATCTTGATGCGGTTACTAAAGTTGCTGGGTTAGATAGAATTAAACCATCAGTTACCGCCTCATCTAAAGCACTTCGTAAGAAAGATAATTGATTTCTAATTGTCTTTAATGACGTATTCTGTTTTTGTATCCATGTTTTTAATATCCCTGGCGTTAAATCAACAACTGATAAATCGTGTAATGCAGAAAGTGCATTTTTACATTTTTTATAACCAACAATTGTTGATGGTGACAACTCTCTAGTTTTACAAATATCTAAATACTCATCTAGATATTCATTTATGCTCCTTTCTTTGCATTTATTACCAAATATTTTTAATTTTGATGATTTAGGGAAATATTCAACATAAGAAAAAATTCCTTTTTCTATTTTGTTATATATCTCACCTAATAAACGTTCTGCGTATTTTATGTTTTTAGAGTTTATTTCAAGATTAGATAGAGGTTCACGGCAATGAACCCCTTTAAATGTGAATGAAATATTAATTGTTTCTCCTGATTTATGCTTACGAATCATTACTCCGCGGGGAAGTTTATTTTGTTTTGTCTGGCCCATTTATTGACTTCCTTCATATCAATCCAGCGTTCTTTTACGCCTTCAATTTTCAATACGTGAACTCCCTCATGCCAGAATTGCCTTTGTAACCGCTTATTTATTGCGTCAGTTGATTCACCAAATAACTTGCAATACATAGAAATCGGTATGCATTCAAAATACATATTTTCTCTCCACACTGTCCGTACACAGTTTAAATAGATATTAGTTAATGCTGGTGGTAATTATTTACTGATCTCCTTAAGAAAAGAGATCCAGTGCGTCTTATCATTTTTACCTACACGCTGTACTGCTGTTGGTTTTTGGTCTGTTAGTGCTAAAATTTGTTTAACAGGTATTTGGGTTTCATTCCATTTGAACAGCAATGTTCCTCCAGGCCT
>PPYE01643885.1_pt1 | contig 27915 bp, 18 predicted proteins | sample 1559881 | NCBI WGS metagenome assembly PPYE01 (sample SAMN08240022, study PRJNA423297) | Human gut metagenome, whole genome shotgun sequencing project. | reverse complement strand
GCCCCCGACGGCACAAACCCGCAGGTGAGCTCCCTGTCGTTCGAGGCAATGGAACGCATCGCTTTCCTGACCGTCCACGTGACGGACGATTCCGAACTGCCCACCACTGAGGACCTCCTCCACTACGCCGCCACGGGCGACCACACGTGGGAGGCTTCGAGCGCGGTGGTCTACACGTCGCCTGGCTCGGTCATGGCCTCGGTCATCATCAACGACAACCAGGAGATCGCCACTAATCGTCAAGTTTTCGATGACGATGTGGACGCTCGCACGTGGGCGCGGGGCATTGTCTATAGCCGTGACGCATCGGTGGCATTGATCCCCGAGTCCACGAGCGACGTCAAGGATTACTACACGCCGCTCCTCGTTGACTCGGCGATCGCTCAACGCAACTGGACATCACCTGGTCAGGACGACTACTGGCTTAAGGACGCTGCCGTCCCCGGATGGCGAACCCTGCGCGTTTCATCCGGCACAGTTCTCTTCGATGATCTCGTCGTCGCTCGCATATCCCCCAAGAGCTCGCCATGGTATAAGCGCTTGCTTGCCCTAACCCCCTCATCCGGCGACCGTATCGTCGGCCTGACCCCAGCCCCCGGACCGATGAGGAGCGTTCGATGATTGCCTCGGATAATGCACGCAGCCCTCTCACCTCTATTCTTGCCTTTATCCGTGCAAGAAAACTGCTTGTCGCCACGCTCGCCTCAATCCTCGCGCTCGGCCTGTCGTGGCTGGTCCATCTCCCGACCGGCTACTCCGGACACGCGCATCCCTCACAGGCCCTCTCTTCTGATTTTTCATCTGGGTTTTCCGTCGCCTGGGAGATGACAAGCAAGGACCTGGGCGTCACAGCACCGGTCGTGGCCAGCACGCGGGTCGACGGGGTCCTCGTCGTGCTCGCCGCTGAGGAAGGAAAATCGTCGAACGCAAAAGAAGCAATCCCAGCGACACTCATCGGCATCGATCCGAGCGGTTCCACTCCTACCGTTCTATGGCGCCACGAGTTAAAATCTCGGAGTCGCACGCTCTTCACCTGGGATGACTCGATCATCGCGGGCGGGGAGACAATTCGCGCATCCGACGGGGTCGTGACCGCCACCTGGGATTCTCCCTTGCCTGCCTCTGTCGGGGACGGCCGCTATCTAGATTCCCCACGTGTCTTGTCCCCGTCGCGCCCATCGTGGGGTGACGGCGCGAGCTTTGTTCCCATCACCTGGCCCGTCGTGATCACCTGCACGCCTATCGACGATTCACAGGAAGGCGATCGCAACGAGGAACCCTCGTGCACGGGGTGGCACAAGGACGGCACCGAAGCCTGGAACTATGCGCTCACAAGGAACGCCGATGGGCAGACGGTTCACCCAACCGTTATTACTACAGCCAACAGCCATCTCATCGTCGGGCACTACGACAACAATAATATTCTGTCCCTCGATTCATTCCTCAGCCTTATCGACGGATCCATCACGGATCTCGGCGTGGCTTTCTCCGGTCGCCTCTCCATCGACAACGTCTACGCGACAAGCGAGATCTACGCGACAAGCGACGGCTGGATCATTAACGGGATGGGTTACTCTCAGCTTGAAGACGGCGACATCGCCGTCCTGAACCCGGACGGCAGCCTCCGCGAGATGGTGACGCTGACCACCAACTCACTATGGTGGAGGACACTCATCACCACCACGTGCGTGGATGCCGATGGACAAGCAGTTCAGCCAACAACCGAGCAGGCACTAGCAGCCCTCCGCACAGGGCACGGCTGGACCCCCATGTGCTACGGAGTTGAAAGTAACAGACCCGACAGCAGGATGTACGCCCTCAACGGCAGGAGGTTCTTAGCCCCCGACGAGGACGGAACACCCACTGACACAAACTACGAACAAGGATCATTCTTCTCGACCGATGGTTCGCTGATCCTCAGCGTCCCGGTGAATAGTGTCAGGAAGGATTTCGACAAGGACGACATTCCGGCTCTCCACTTCACGCGTTCCGGCAAGCAGGTTGCCTCCCTCTCACAGGTCGGGGCAAGGTCCGCACAGCCCTTCTACGATGACCTACTCATCGCGACCCCTGTTCCCAAACGCAACATTTTCCTGCGTTACCTCGGTGGTTACCCCCACCCGGACACGGTCCTCATGGGGATCACGCCGAAGCGCGCGGGCTGACCCCTGGGACGCTACCCGATAGGATCACACCATGAGATGTCCCAACGACGACGACTACAGTAACGCAGGCGCACTCAAACGCCTCTGGTACAAGATCATCTGCCCGTTTACCTACGGCTCACGCCTGTGGATGGTGACCACGTCCATCCTGTGCGCGCTCGCCGTCGTGCATTCAGTGAACGGCTCGTGGGGCTACCACGGCCGCGCCCAAGACACCGGCTTCCTCTCCGGGAACTTCGTCAACGGCGTGCGCATCGCCTGGGAAATCGACGCAAAGGCTGCGGGCCTGGACCGCATCGACGACTACCGCGTTGGTGACGAATACATCTATCTGGTCGGGTATAAGGGGGCTCAGCGCAGCGTCGTCGCCTTCGACGCCTCCTATTCCACCCCGCGCGAGCTGTGGCGCACCAACGTCGACGACGAGGAAGGGGTGCACTGGTGGGGCGATGACCTGCTCGTGGGCAACACCCTGGTGTCGACCGCTGACGGGTCGACGCGCTCGGATTGGCCGACCCCGGGCGTTCGCCTAGGGGGCTCCCCCTATCAGCATCCCTCGGGAGAGGGACCGAGCACGGGGCCGGTCGGACCGGTTCGCCTGTACTGCCCCACCCTCTCGTCCGCTCCCTGCCAGGCCTGGGACAAGACCGGGACGCACGTGTGGGACTTCGATGCCTCCACCGGCTCCTTCCCCGACTCCGTCACCCCGCTGGAGGGCTGGGTGCCCCTACGCGCGTGGGAGCCATCGTCGGCCGGCCCGGCCATGGGATATACGCTCGACGAGCTCACGGGCTTCCTCAACCTGGAAACCGGAGAGCGTGTCGGCCTGGACGCCATCGAGGAGGCGTGCGGGCCCGCCACGCTGAACGGTTCGTCCGACGAGCCCTATTGCCGCGTCACCGCGAAATTTAAAGAGCAGCACCTCATCCTGCGTGCCTCCGACGGGTGGATCGTCGGCGACGACGATGGATACATCGCGACCGTCGCCCCCGACGGCTCGAATCCGCAGGTGATGCGCCTGGATGCACAAGCCTCGAGACGCCTCATATTCCTGCGGAGATTCCCCGATCAGGGATCCGCGCAGACCCCCACGATCGAAGAGTTCATGCACTTCGCAGCAACTGGCGAGGCGTCGTGGGATTCCTCGATCACCCTGTCGCCGAGAGACCACGACACCGCGCTCGTCATCAACGAGCACACAAAGTTCAACACGGGCATGAGGTACTACGGAACTGGCACCAACAACCCCAGTGTGTGGCTGGATAACCCCGCACTCAGTAAGGATGCGTCCGTCGTGTTTCTCCCCCACGTCAACGTGGCCTCCGCCTCCTTTATCCCCAAGTACGAGTGGAACCCAGTTCTCGTCGACGTGAATGCGGCCGCCGATGCCACCAGCAACGCATCCGATTCAGACAAGTACGCCCTCAGTTCCTACGCTGTCCCCGGATGGGAGAACCTCCATATGCTTGCAGCGACGCCCATCTTCGACGACCTGATCGTCGGCTTCTCGTCGCCGGCCCAAGCCCCCTGGTACAAGCGCCTTGCAGGCTTGTCTGCAGCCCCCGGCGAGCGCGTCGTTGGCCTGACCCCCACCCACAAAGCGTCAAGGAGCGTCCGATGAACCTCCCAAAGAAGCTGACTTCCTGGCGCGAGGCCCTCCCAGTCCTCCTGCGCTGTCTCGCCATCGCATTGGCCGCCACCCTCGTCGGCGCGCTGGCTGTCGGTGCCTCCTGGCTCATACACAGGCCCGTCGGATACTCAGGCAACGCTCGGGTTTCCTCGACGCTTTCCCCGGACTTTGCCTCGGGTTTCGACGTCGCCTGGGAGGTGACGGCCTCGGATCTGGGTGTGAGTGGATCGCTGTTGACCTACGTGAAGGTCGACGGCTTTATCGTCGCCCTTTTCGGAGAGAAGGGTCAGCCTTCCACGCTCGTGGGCCTCGACCTGAGCGGCGAGAAGCCCTCGGTCCTGTGGCGCCGCGAGGTGTCCGCTGTCGATTCTCCGATGTTCGCGTGGGAGGATTCCATCGTGGTCGCGGGACAGACGATCCGCGTCGCCGACGGCGAGGTCACGGCCACCTGGGACACGCCGCTCCCCGCGGATGCAACCTCGCGCTTCGTACAGGGTGACGACGAGGCCTTCATCAACGTGGGAGGCGACTATGTCGATCCGGGGTACACGGGTTTCTCGCGTGTGACGTGGCCCGTCATTGTCGTCTGTTACCCGAGAGACAAACCTTATGGTGTTCAGGATTTCGACTACCTGTGCCTGGGATGGAACAAGGACGGCACCGAAGCGTGGAGATATGAAGTGTCCTTGTCCTCCGAGGACCTTCAGGGTCCCGGCCTCCCGTTGCCCGTGACGGCGGTCGACGGCTACGTTCCCGTCTCCCGGAATTTCAACTACGAGGATCGCCAGGTCGGCGCCTTCCTCCACCTGGCCGACGGAGTCCTCGTCGAGAGCGCGACCTACAACGCCAGAGGCCTCCAACCCGTCGCGGACGGATGGCTGCTGGAGGGAGGGACGAACGATCCCAGGCAGCGCCTCCTCGTCACGCTGGCCCCTGACGGAACCGAGGTGTCACGCACTCTCCTCGCCAATCCGCTCATACATGTGTCAGACGTCGGATCCGCCACGTGCTGGGATGAGGAAGGCCGTGTCGCGCGACCGACGAGCGAGCAGGCAACAGCCACTCTCACCTCTGGGGAGTTCCCCTGGGCGTCCGTATGCGTACAGAGGAATCAAAACTCCACAAAGGGTTTCTCCATGTTGAATGGCCATCGTCTGATGGCGACGAATGGAGCGGGCGGGGCCGAGAACGGCACCTATCCGGAGAGCCTAATCGCAGCAACGGACGGCTCCCTGATCCTCTCCCAACCCCCGGAGGATAAGGACTCGACGGACAAGAACCCGCCGATGAACCTGTATACCGCCCCCTCGGGCATCCAGCTGGCTTCGCTGGAAGATGTTGGCCTGCACGACGCGGTACCTTTCTACGACGACCTGCTCATCGCTTACCCCGCGCGATCGGATTCGTGGAGCGCTCGCCTGCGCTCCTACCTCGGCACCTATCCCCACCCGGACACGGTTCTCATGGGGATCACGCCGAGGCGCGCGGGCTGACCCCTAGGACGCGAGGCCGATTCACGAGGCCGGGGCCGGGACACACAACCCAGCCCCGGCCTCGTCGATCACCCGATAGGATCACACCATGAGATGTCCCAACGACGACGACTTCAATAACGCAGGCGCACTCAAGCGCCTCTACTACACAATCATCTGCCCCTTTACCCACGGCTCACGCCTGTGGATAGTCACCACATCAATCCTGTGCGCCCTCGCAGTCATCCAGTCGGCAAACGGCTCGTGGGGCTACCACGGCAGCGCCCAGAACACCGGATTCCTGTCCTCCAACTACATCAACGGAGTGCGCCTCGCCTGGGAAATCGACGCGGCCGACGCGGGCCTGGACCGCATCGACGACTACGTCGCGCGCGACGGCCACCTCTTCATCGTCGGCTACAAGGGAAGCCAGCGCGTCGCCATCGGCTACGACGCCTCCCACTCCGCCCCGCGCAAGCTGTGGCGCGTCGACGTCGACGACGAAGAAGGGATGAGCTGGTGGGACGGCGACCTCCTCGTCGGAAACACGCTCATCTCGCCAGCGGACGGAACAACAACCACAGGCTGGCCATCTCCGGGGATCCGTGTTGCAGACTCCCCCTACGAACACCCGTCTATGCGCGGCAGGAGCACGGGAGCCATCGGCCCAGTTCGCCTGTATTGCACGAGCCCCGCGACGGTCCCCTGCCAGGCCTGGGATAAGAACGCCACCCACGTGTGGGACTTCGACGCGTCCACCGGCTCCTTCCCGGAGTCCGTAACCCCCGTCGACGGGTGGGTGCCTCTGCGTGGGTGGATGGGTGAGCACGCGGGACCCGCAATGGGCGAGTCGCTCGGTGACCTCACGGGATTCCTGAATGTGAATACCGGCGAGCGCATCGGCCTGGAGGCCTTAAACGAGGCCTGTGCCTCCTCCGGGTACATGATCAACGGAGACTGCCGAGTCACCCGCTGGGACACGCTGCAAGAACGCCTCATCCGTGCCTCCGACGGATGGGTCATCGGAGGCGAATCTGGATTTATCGCATCTGGAAGCGACTCTGGACTTGTCGTATCTATGGGCCCCGATGGCTCCAATCCTCAGATCATGGTCATGACCAAACCGTCATCGGATCGCCTGGCGAACCTGCGCACGCTACCTGCCACGGAGAACGACACCGCGCCTACGATCGAGGATTTCCTGCACTACGCAGCCACAGGCGAAGCCTCCTGGGAAAGCTCCCTGGCCGTTGAGCCGTGGATAGATATGGTCACCCTGGTCGTCAACGATGAGACGAGCGTGGCCACGGGTCAGCGATTCTCCATCAATGGTCTCGAAAGCCCAAGCGCAATGCTGAGAACCGCCACCGTGAGCAAGGATTCCTCGCTCATTTTTATGCCCTACGTCGAGTTAGATTCCCCTCCCGGTTCATCCAACGTGTGGGGTCCGGCTCTCGTTAACGTGGGGGCGGCTATCGATGCTGCCTCCCGGCCCTCAACTCGACTGTCAGACAAATTATTGGGAGCCTCCACCGTTCACGGTTGGCGCAGCTATGGTCTGCTTTCGGCCTCTCCTGTTTTCGACGATCTCATCGTCGGACTCGCTTCACCATCATCTTCCTGGTTCGAGCACCTAGCCGCCCTGTCTCCTGCTCCCGGCGAGCGCATCGTCGGCCTGACCCCTGTACCGGACCCGATGAGGAGTATGCGATGACGCTAGCTGACACACCGACTTCCCAACGCAAGTCCCTCCCCTCCTTCGTGCGCCGCCTCGCCATCACTCTTGTCGTGGCGCTCGTCGCTACGGCGGCGATCTGCGTGTGCCGCCTCACCCACCGACCCGTCGGATACTCGGGCAACGCACGTATTTCTTCGTTCATCTCCCCCGACTTCGCCTCGGGCTTCGACGTCGCCTGGGAGATGACGGCCTCGGAACTGGGAGTGAGCGGACAGTTGTACTCTCACGCGAAGGTCGACGACACTCTGGTCGCGATCTTCAAGGACAAGGACCAACCCCCCACGCTCGTGGCCATCGACCTGCGCGGCACTCAGCCCTCCGTCCTGTGGCACCGCGAGCTGACCGAATCGAGTGCGCCGATCCTAACCTGGGACGATTCGATCGTCGTCGACGGGCAGACGATCCGAGTCTCTGACGGCCAGGTCACGGCCACGTGGGAATCCCCGATCCCTGACTCCGTCACCTCCGGATCGTCCCTCCTCTACGTGGGACAGGACCTGGACAGAAGCGAGAAGATGAGTTTCGTGGCGGTGCAGTGGCCCGTGGCCGTCGTGTGCTACCCATGGGACAAGGATTACGATTATTACATGTGCCTGGGACACAACAAGGACGGCACCAAGGCATGGCGATACGCCGCCGACGTCCGTGACGACTCCGAGAAGCCGGGCATCCCCATGAACGTCCCCATGGCCAACGGATACGTCCCGACTAAGCACAGCATCAACGCTCCCGGGGCGGAAGCAAACCGTTTCCTCAATCTCCTGGACGGTACTGTCACGGAACCCGTGTCTGCCGACTTCACCACCTTGACCCCGGTGACCGACGGCTGGGCGTTCAGCGGGACGATGGCCGATGACTCCGAGACGCCCGCCCTCGTGACAATCACCGCGAACGGCACTGAGGTCTCGCGCATCCCTCTGACAGACAACGCCATACGCCTGCAGGGACCCGACACCATCCAGTGTCGGGACGAGACCGGCCAGACCATAACCCCGACGAGCGAGCAACTGGCGACGACCCTTATCTCGGGCGAGGTCACCTGGGCACACCTGTGCTGGTATACGGACGACAATGTCTTCCCCCCACGCATCACCGCCATCAACGGCAGGAGTCTGCACGTCACGAACGAAGCGGGAGGGGCCGATCGTGTCTCCTTCCCGAAGACAGCGGCCATCGCGACGGACGGATCCCTGATTCTCTCCACACCCCCGACACACGACGATCGGGAGGAACCCGCTCCTCCAGAGACCCTCTACGCCGTTCCCTCGGGCATTCCCCTGACATCGCTCGACGAGATCGGCGTGACCGACGCATCCGTCTTCTACGAGGATCTGCTCATCGCGTCCCCCGCACAACCTGATTCGCGGATCGCTCGCTTGCGCTCCTTCCTCGGCTTCTACCCCCACCCGGACACAATCCTCATGGGGATCACGCCGAAGCGCGCGGGCTGACCAAGGCTGATCCACGAGGCCGGTGCTGGGACATACAACCCAGCCCCGGCCTCGTCCCACGTCGTGCGCACAAGCGCCCCTGAATTGTGTGATCTGCTTTCCATCGGGCACAATCAGTCTGTGCTCCAGAATTTCCTCTCCAACGTTCCGTTCCCGATTTGGTTCGCGATCGGCTGCGTCATCGTGGCCCTCGCAGCGACTACGTTCAAGCAGGCTGCCGCCCGCTCGAAGGGCGCCGTTCCCGCGCCTCGCGACGTGCGCAAGGCCGGCAAGGAAGGCGAGTGGAACAAGCTCAACGAGCACCACACCCCACATCTGAGCGGCAAGCGCCAGGACATGGCCACCGACCCGCAGGCTCGCCTGCTGGCCCCGTCCATGGTCTACTCGCTGTGCAACGATGAGATCGTTAACCAGCTGAAGCTCGCGCAGCCAGACACCATGAAGGCGATGTTGGAGCGCGACTGGGATATCACGGACCGCGAGGGCCTGCTCCGCCAGATCTATTCGCTTCTGCGCGCCGGGCACCGCGAGGATTTCGCGGGCCTGCGCGAGCGCTGCGCGAGGCCCGGCTGGGCGGACTCCGAGATCGCTCGCCTGAATAAGACGGCCGATTCCTCGATGGAGGCCTGGGAGCGCCGCTGGCGCATCCGCCGTTTCCTGGACAATGACCGCGGCATCCAGAACCTCGATTTCGCCGCGTGGGACCTCATTCGTGCGGCGAACCTGACGCGTGCGGGTGCCGGCCAGGGCTGGCTGAGCGAGGACGAGGCCTGGGACACCCTCGCGCTCATCAACCGGGCTCTGCAGTCCTCCTACTCCTCGTGGGAGGAGACGTGGGAGGCCTTCCGCATCACCCGCTGGCTGTGGGCCGCCGAGGGCGACGCCCAGACCGCGAACAACGACCTGCACGACCGCAACCGCGGCGAGTTCCTCGTCGGCAAGAACGGCCTGTGGACCGCGATCCCGTGGGATGCTCCCTACCCCGCCCCGCGTTTCATCATCCTCGACGCGCTGCGCGAGATGGGTGCCCTGCATCTGCTGTCCTCCGTCAACTGGGAGGACGCCTCCGCGTGGGAGAAGGACCTCGACGCCCAGGCGCGCACCCGCGCCCCCATGTCCATCGGCGGCAAGCCGATCGTCCAGTAGCGACGCCCCCGCGCACAGGACGTAGAATGAGTCGTCAGTCCTGATACGCGAACCGCACAGTCCAGTAGGAAGTCTGGGCGATGCCTCGCATCCGTCGCTGCCCCGAGCAGAATCCAGCGTCATCGGGTCCACCTTGGTGTACCTGGAGACGAGTAATGAAGACGGAGTCCACACTATATTTCGATGGTCAGTTCTGGGTCGGTGTCATTGAGCGCCACGAGGCCGACCGTGTTCGCGCCGTTAGAATCGTGTTCGGCGCGCAGCCCTCAGACGCGGAGTTCTACGAGTTCCTTCTCGCTCACGCTAACGCTCTCCTGTGCCGCCTCGACGAGGCCGCTTCGACGCCCGATATGGCCCAACGCCAGACGACACACCACAACCCCAAGCGCACACAGCGCCAAGCGTCCCGCCTCGCTCGCCGTGCGCTTCCTTCCACTGCGTCACAGGCGGCGATTCAAGCGGAACGCGAACGCACGGCACAAGAACGAGCTTCCGTGACCAAGCAGAAGAAACGTGAGAAAGCTGAAGAGAAACGCCGCCTCGCCCGCCTGAAAGCGAAAGCGCGCCACCGCGGCCACTAAGGACTGCGTATTAACCCCTTGATACGCACGTTAACCCCATGACCTGTGCGTAGGCGGCGCTGCCCCCGTGCGGATGAAAGGGCCCACGTGCATATCATCGGGCCCACGTGCACATCATCGGGCCCACGTGCGGACGCGCATGGGCACGGGCGGCCACGAAGTGGATAGGAAACCACGAACTGGATAGGTTATGACGTTCTGGATAGGAAAATAACCTATCCAGATCAGCGCTTCCTATCCAGATCGGCATTTCCTATCCAGAACGCACAGCCCCTCTCCCTCCCAGGTGAAGGACACCGCGATGCAGACCCCGTACCAGCAGTCCCGCGCCAGCAGTTCCGCAGTACCTGGCCCCGCGCGGCGGCATTACCCCCACACATCACCATCCGGCTGGAGACACGCACCCCCATCTCCTGTACAATGTTCTGTACATAGGCGAGCAGAGGAGCACCCCATGAAAACCATGACCTACACCGAGTCGCGCGCACGCTACGCCGAGGTCCTCGACCAGGTCGTCAACGACCGCGAGGAAATCGTCATTACCCGACAGGGCCACGAGAGCGCCGTCATCATCGCCCTCGACGAGTACGAGTCCCTCATGGAGACCGTCTACCTCATGCAGTCCCCCGCAAACGCCCGCCACCTGCGCGAATCGATCGCACGTCACCGCGCTGGCGAGGGCGTCGTTCACGACCTCATTGAACTCGACGAGGACTGACCATGCACATCACATGGGATGAGGAGGCCTGGAGCGACTACGTCTGGTGGCAGTTCGAGGATCGCAAGACCCTCAAGCGCATCAACGCACTCATTAAGGACATCCAGCGCAACGGAAACGAGGGGATCGGCAAGCCTGAGCCTCTTCGCTACGAGTTCTCGGGGTACTGGTCACGCCGGATCGACTCACGGCACCGCCTGATCTACCAGATCAGCGACGACGGCAAAGCCCTCTGGATCATTTCCTGCCGCTTCCACTACGGCCAGTAAACTTCCACGAGGCCCAGGCTGGTTCCACCCCCACAACAAGTAACGACACTCTTACGCCAAGCGCCGCGGCTGCCCCTGCAGCCGCGGCGCCCGCGCACACAACAACGCTCAATACGTCAAGAATCCCCACCGGATCAGGTCGCGCAGGGGCGCCTCAATCTCGGCGCGCACGTCATCGACCTCAACGGACGTGAGCATCGCGACGGCCGCCGCGATCTGGCCGACCGTCAGCTCGCCGTCGGAGGCGCCCACGACCGCGGACACGGACGAGGAGACGGGCACAGAACGGCCCAGTCCCCCGCCCTGGTGCATGATGAGCAGCTCCGGGTCGGGGCTGCCCGGCACGTAGTGGCGCTCCTCGCGCACATCCGAGGCGCGCGTCAGCGCGATGTCCCACAGCTCCGGGGCGCGCAGAGAGGCCAGCGCCCACGCCACATCGCGCCCGTGCGGGGCGTGCCCATCGAGGGACAGGTCGTAGGCGCGCTTGCCACCCGAGGCGGCCTCGGCCTCGTCGAGCCTGCGCAGCGCCACAAAACCCATGCCGATCGCGCCCGTGCCCGCGCGGCGGAAGTCGGCCAGCCACGAGGTGAAGGCGCGCTCGTAGTCGGCGCGGGCCATGAGCTGCCCACCCGAGTCGCGGATCCACATGTCCACGTAGCGCGCGGGGTCGAGGACGTCGCGCTGGACGACCCACGCGTCCACCGGCAGGCCATCGAGCCACGAATCCACGCGCCACGACCACTGGGTGTCCGGGTTACGGTCGGCGGGGATCTCCCAGTTGGCGAGCATCTGCAGGGTGCCGCCCTCGTTCATGCACGCGGGCGCGCCGCGCAGGACCGCGCGGATCAGGTTGTCGCGGTCCATGCCGCCGTCGCGATACTCGAGCAGGCCGGCCGCGCCGCGCACCGAGTCCGGCGTGATCACGAAGGGCGGGTTGGTGACAATGAGGTCGAAGGCCTCGCCCTCGACAGGCTCGAAGAGGGAGCCCTCGCGCACGTCGATGACAGCCTCGTTGAGGGCTGCGTTGAACTGGGTGAGCGCGCACGCACGCGACGACAGGTCGGTCGCCACCACGCGGTCGGCATGCGTGGCCAAGTAGAGGGCCTGAATGCCGCAGCCGCAACCCACATCGAGGGCCGAGTCGACGTGTTCGCGCACCGTCATCTCCAGCAGCGTCAGGGTCGCGCCGCCGATGCCGAGCACGTGGTCGTCGGACAGCGGCTTGCCGGTCTGCACCTCCGCCAGGTCCGAGGCCACCCACCACTCGTGGTCGCCACCCGGCAGCGAGGCCGCGTGGGGGCGCAGGTCGAAGAGAGCGCGCACCCACGGGTCAGCCTCGACCTCGGGCTCGGGGGACTCCTCGTCGGGGTCGCGCATCGTCGGCAGGCTCGAGGCCTTCGGGGACGAGGCCTCCTCACGCTCCTCCTTGGGTTCACGCTTAGGCGCACCGCCCGCGGGGGGCATGACGAGCGCGGAGGCCGCCTCGGCCTCGTCGATGGTAGCCGCGAGGCCGAGGGACTCCAGCCCGCGTGCGCCCAGCGTCGGGAGGGCCTCGTTCAGGGCCGAGGCGCGCTCGGGCAGGCCTAGGATGAAGAAGCGCGTGAGGACCGCAGCGGGGTCGGTCGCGCCCGCGAGCTCGACGAGGGCGGGCAGTCGCGAGTCGCGCATGAGAGCGGACAGCGCGCCCTCACTGATGAGAGTCTGGAGGTTCTCAACGGTCCACGTCGAGGCGATCACGTCGGCGCGCAGGCGGCCGATCAAGTCAAGGTCGAGGGCGGGAACGGGTGCGGAAGTCGTCATGACTCAAGCCTATCCCCACGCGTACAATGCGCGGGTACCCAACCAGGAGCTTCACGCCCAGCTCAGAGGAGGAAACCCGATGTCCGGTGGACTTGTCGCGTTGCTCGACGATATCGCGACCCTCGCGAAGGTCACGGCCTCGTCAATCGACGACGTCGCGGCCAACGCCGTCAAGGCCTCCTCGAAGGCGGTGGGCGTCGTCATCGACGACACCGCGGTGACGCCTCAGTACGTGTCGGGCCTGAGCCCGGCGCGTGAGCTGCCCATCATCGGCAAGATCGCGCGCGGCTCCCTCATCAACAAGCTCTTCATTATCCTGCCGATCGCGCTCCTGCTCACCTGGCTGGCCCCGCAGGTTCTGCCATTCCTGCTGATCGTGGGCGGCGCGTACCTGTGCTTCGAGGGCGGGGAGAAGGTCCTCGAGAAGCTCGGCTGGCTGCCCGGCCACCACGAGGAGCACGACGAGGGTGGCGCCACCTCCAGCGAGGAACTCGAGAAGGGCATCGTCGCCTCCGCGACGCGCACCGACCTGATCCTCAGCGCCGAAATCATGCTCGTGTCGATGGCCGGCCTGGGGGGCGAGACTGGCGTCATGCGCGTCGCCGTCCTCATCGGGGTCGCATTCTTCATGACGTTCTTCGTGTACGGCCTCGTCGCGCTGCTGGTCAAGGCCGACGATTTCGGCCTCCACCTGGCGCGCGGTGCCCTCGAGCCCGAGGACAACCGCCCCGGCCCCGTCGACAACGTCGGCCGCACGATCGTGCGCGTCATGCCGCATATCTTCAACGTGATCGGCGTCGTCGGCACGGTCGCGATGCTGTGGGTCGGCGGTCACCTGGTTATCGCGAACCTCGCCGAGGTCGGCGTCCCCGTCTTCCATCACATCCTCGAGGTCGCCGAGCACGCGGTGTCTGGCGCGGGTGGTTTCGTCACCTGGCTAGTCGAGACCCTCCTGTCCGGCATCTTCGGCGTCGTCCTCGGTGCCGTCATCGCGTGGGTCGTCGTCGGCGCTTCCTCTCTCGCGCGTCGGGCGCGTACCAAGGCCTGATCGTCTGTCGTTTCACGAGGTCGGGGCGTGGTCGCGAGGATCAGCCCCGGCCTCGTCGTTGATCGCACTGCGCGAAAGGTGACACACAACCCCTACGCAAGGCGGGACTTAAGTACTACCCTTGGAGTCAACACACAAACGACGACGACGCCCAGGAGGAGCATCATGACCGTCTACACCCTGCCCGAACTTCCCTACGATTACGCCGCTCTCGAACCCCACATCTCCGGGCGCATCATGGAGCTGCACCACGACAAGCACCACGCCAACTACGTGGCCGGCGCGAACGCCGCCCTCGAGAAGCTGGCTGCCGCCCGCGAGGCCGGCGACTTCGCCGCGATCAACCTGTGGGAGAAGAACCTGGCCTTCAACCTGGGCGGTCACACCAACCACTCCATCTTCTGGACCAACATGACCGGAGAGGGCGCCTCGCGCCCCGAGGGCGAGCTCGGCGCCGCCATCGACGAGTTCTTCGGCTCGTTCGAGTCCTTCCAGGCTCAGTTCGCCGCCGCCGCCCTGGGCCTGCAGGGCTCCGGCTGGGCCGTCCTCGCGTGGGACACCGTCGGCAAGCGCCTCGTGACCTACCAGATGACCGACCAGCAGGGCAACATCCCGGTCGCGACCGTGCCGCTGCTCATGATCGACATGTGGGAGCACGCCTTCTACCTGGATTACCTCAACGTCAAGGCCGACTACGTCAAGGCCTGGTGGAACCTGGTGAACTGGGAGAACGTCGCCTCCCGCTTCCAGGCCGCCCGCCTCTCCTCCGGCCTGGTCAACGCCCACTCCGCGCTGTCCGACCTGGGCACGCAGGCCATCGACACCGTCAAGGGCTGGTGGAAGAACTGAGCGTTCGCGCCTGATTCGACCGCGGCCGTTGTTTCCGAGCTGAGGCTCGGGCGCTGAGTTTCTGGCGCTGGCGGCACGGCCACCGCACGCAATGAGAGGCGGGATCCTTCGGGGTCCCGCCTCTGTCGTATTCCGGGAGGCGCGGCTTCAAAGAGCCCGCGCACCTGCCTGCGGCGCCCACGGGCAGCAACGACACCACCGCCTCCCAAATTTCGCACGTAATTTATCGTGGTCATTTTTCGAGATACCCCAAAAACGTTGCAATTCCAACGATGCAAATTCAATGTTTGAACAAGCCGCAGGGGAATTACGTGCGAAATTGATGGGCGGAGGCGGTGCCTGGTTGGGCTTCGAGACGACGCACAAGCACACGTCAGCGACCCAGCCCCGCTGGTGTGGAGGGTGCCGGAGGGACCTGCCGCGGTGCCGGTGGGCGGCGGCGGGGCCTGGCCGGGCTTCGAGACGACGCGCCGAGCGCAGCTCGCAGCGCGGACGGCGAGCGGGCGGGCCGCCGCCCACCGGCACGCACAGTGGCCGGTCCCTCCGGCGCCCGGAACACCATAACAAAACCGCCCGGCCCCAATGGGGCCGGGCGGCAGTGGCGGTAGCGCTGGGATTTGAACCCAGGGTGGCTGTGACACCACACAGCATTTCGAGTGCTGCACCTTCGGCCGCTCGGACACGCTACCTTACCCGAATACTCTACTACACCCTCCCCCTGCGCGCGCAAATCGACCGGGCGGGCTGGGAGCAGGGCCACATCGCAGCCTGGGAGCAGGGCCCCACTAGATCACACGACAGCACACGAAACAGACGCCACCTGACCATTTAGAACGATTGAAAACGAAATTAAGCACCCGCATAGGATTCACGCTCACTCATAAATGCACTACTCTTGCAGGGTATCTATTCAAGGCAGCGAAAGGATTTTTCGTGTCTGCGCCAAACGCGACAAAGCAAACGTCGCTCAAAGAACTGACCCTCCGCGGCATCATCCTCGGCGGCATTATTACGCTGCTGTTCACGGCCGCAAACGTCTACCTGGGTCTGAAGGTCGGCCTGACGTTTGCAACGTCCATCCCGGCAGCCGTCATCTCGATGGCGGTTCTGCGCTTCTGGGGTGACCACACGGTCCAGGAGAACAACATCGTCCAGACCATCGCCTCGGCGGCCGGTACCCTGTCGGCGGTCATCTTCGTCCTCCCCGGCCTCGTGATTGTCGGCTGGTGGAGCGGCTTCCCGTACTGGGAGACCATGTTTGTGTGTGCGGTCGGCGGTGCGCTGGGCGTCATGTACTCGATCCCGCTGCGCCGTGCGCTCGTGACCGGCTCGGACCTGCCCTACCCGGAGGGCGTGGCAGGCGCTGAGATTCTAAAGGTCGGCGACGCTCAGGATGCGGGCGAGGACAACAAGCGTGGCCTCCTGGCGATCACCTGGGGTGCGCTGGCCTCGGCCGTGATGGCGCTCCTCGGCTACATGAAGGTCACGGCCTCCGAGGTCGGATCGGCTTTCAAGATCGGCTCGACGGGCACGATGATCTCCACCTCCCTGTCGCTCGCCCTGATCGGCGTGGGCCACCTGGTCGGCATGACGGTCGGTATCGCGATGCTGATCGGCATGATCACCTCCTACGGCGTCCTGCTGCCCCTGTACGCGAACGGCCAGCTGGACGGCGCCGATGACCTGACCTCGGCCCTGTCCACGGTCTTCAAGACGGACGTGCGCTTCATCGGCGCGGGTGTCATGGCGGTCGCCGCCATCTGGACGCTCATCAAGATCATGGGCCCGATCGCCCGCGGTATGTCTGAGTCGCTGCGCGCCTCGCGCGGCACCAAGGAGGACGGCGCGCAGGTCGACCGCACCGAGCAGGACATCCCCGGTAAGTGGGTTATCGTCTCCATCTTTGTGGCCATGGTTCCGATCGCCGGCCTGCTGTGGTGGTTCATGCGCGGCACGCAGATCGAGCACAACACGGCCGTTCTGATTGCCATTTCGGTCATCTTCATTCTGCTCGTCGGCCTGCTGGTCGCGGCGGTGTGCGGTTACATGGCGGGCCTGATCGGCTCGTCGAACTCGCCGGTGTCCGGCGTCGGCCTGCTGGTCGTCGTCATCACGGCGGTCGTCATCCTGGCGGTGCACGGCCGCGGCTCGACCACGGAAGAGAACACGGCGCTGATCGCCTACACGCTCTTCACCTCCGCGATCGTCTTCTGCATTGCGACGATCGCGAACGATAACCTGCAGGACCTCAAGACGGGCCAGCTGGTGGGCGCGACCCCGTGGAAGCAGCAGGTCGCTCTGATCATCGGCGTCGTCTTCGGCGCTCTGATCATTCCCCCGGTCCTGGAGCTCATGCAGAATTCCTTCGGTTTCCAGGGCGCTCCCGGCGCTGGACCGGACGCGCTGGCGGCCCCGCAGGCCTCGCTGATTTCCTCGCTCGCCAAGGGCGTGCTCGGCGGCGGCATCGACTGGAAGCTCCTGGGCATCGGCGCCGCGATCGGCATTGTCGTCATCATCATCGACGAGGTCCTGCGCCCCGCCTCGAAGGGCAAGCTTGCCCTGCCCCCGCTGGCTGTCGGCATGGGCATTTATCTGCCCGCCTCCCTGACGGTCCTGATCCCGATCGGCGCGCTCATTGGCTTCCTGTACAACAGGTGGGCTGACAAGCAGGCGGACGTGGAGCGCGCGAAGCGCTTCGGCACGCTGGCTGCGACCGGCCTGATCGTCGGCGAGTCCCTGTTCGGCGTCGTCTACGCGGGTATCGCGGGCGCGACGGGCTCAGAGTCGCCGCTGGCACTGCCGTTCATCGGCGACGGCTTCACGCCGATCGCGAACGTGCTGGGCCTCGTGTTCTTCGCGGGCGCGACGTGGCTGCTCTACGGCTTCGCCCGTAAGATCACGCGCGACTCGGATCGCGAGTCCGCCGCGAAGTAAGCGCGCGACGCACGCGCGAGGGGATTCACCCCCGCGTCACGCAGCCCCGGCCTCGTTCCTGCTCTCAGGGACGAGGCCGGGGCTCGTTGCGCCCGAACGCCACCTCCCCGGGACGGCAATTGTGTCCATCGCCGTGACCATAAATCCCAGAATGTGGTCGCCGTCCCACTTGTCACCCGTAGATATTCCGCATGTCAAGGCACATTTACCTGTATTTCAAAAAATAATGCCGTTTCATGACTAATCGTTAAATGCTACTTTTATTACATGAAACACATCCCGGAACCTAACGTTGCATGGCTGCGGGACCCGGGGGCGTCCGTGAACCGCCTGACGGTGCACTCGACGTGGAGGTCGCGCAGGCCACTCCAAATGCTGTCCAGCACCTGGCAGGTCACAGGTGTGTCGGGCACTGCTGCCGAGCTGATCGAGCGTACGCCCCACCAACGCGACTTTGAGGCCACGTCCATCCCCGGCATTCTTGAGCTGGACGGCCTGTGGGCGCGCCGCGAGGAGGAGGCCCGCAGGGCAGCCGAAGCCCGGGGAGAACCCACCGCGGATCGGGTTCGCGCCTCGATCCTGCGCCGCGAGTTCATCCTCGACGCGCCCCTGAAGGACGCGAGCGAGCACGGGTGGACGATGACGCTGACGTTCGGCGGCTTCACCGGCCCCCTCTACGTGTGGCTGGACGGCATCTTCGTCGGTTTTTGCGCGGATGGCTTCATCCCGGCGGCCTTCGACGTGACGGATGCGCTGGAACCGATGCACACGCACGAGATCAGCGTTCTCCTCATGGATTCGCCGGCGTGCTGCCACGGCCTGTTCCGCGAGGTCTCGCTCGAGGCTCGCCCGCCCGCGCACGTCATCGATGTGGTCCCGCAGGCCTCGCACGACGGCACGAGCGGGTCCCTGCGCCTGCGCGTCGAGTGCTCCGAGGCCTCGAACACGTCAACAATCCGCGCCGCGCTGCTGGGCGAGGGCCAGCAGGAGGAGATCTGGTCCGCGAGCACCCCCGCCGGCGAGGACCTCGAGGCAACCGGCGTGGACGTGCTCCCGTGGAGCGCCGAGGAACCGGTGCTGTACACGCTCGTCGTGGCGTTGAGCGACGAGGAAGCGGGGACGCAGGACACAATCGCCCTGCAGGTGGGCTTCCGCGATCTGACGGCGACCCCCGAGGGCTTGCGCCTGGCGGGCCGCCCGCTGACGCTGCGCGGGGTGCGCCGCAACGAGTGCGATGGGCGCACTGGGCTCGCAGTGGGCCTTCAGGACATGGTCGAGGACATCGTGTGGTGTAAGCGCCACGGCGTGAACGCGGTTGCGATCGAGCAGGGGCCCGCGCACGCGTGCTTCTACGAACTGGCGGACCAGTACGGCCTGTACATCATTGACCGCGCCTCGACGATGTACGAGCCGGGTCCCGCTCGCGACGAGGCGATCGAGGCGATGATCCGCCGCGACCGCGCGCACCCGAGCGTCGTTGCGTGGAACGTGGGCGCGGAGGACGAGGAGATCCGCACCGCCCGTGCGCTGGATCCGACGCGCCCGGAGTATGCGGACACGGACTTCCCGCTCTTGAGCGAGGTGCGCGCCGAGGAACTTCACTACGCGCCGGTGACGGTGGCGCCCTCGTACTCGGGGGTGACGGTTCGCAACCACATGACGTTCACGTCGACGTGCGACCTGGAGTTCCTGTGCCGCGTCGTCGAGGATGGTGCCGTCACCTGGGAGTACCCGGCGTTCCTGGACGTCGCGCCCGGCGAGACGGGGTTCCTCCCGGTGGAGTGGCCGGCCTCGGGCATGCGCGAGGTGTCGGTGCGCCTGTCGTATGGGACGGGCTGGGCGCCGGCCGGGTTCGAGATCGGTCGCGGGATCATGCCCGTGCCGTAGGGCGCCAGAGACGAGGCCGGAGGCAGTGCGCACGAGAGGGTGCGCACGCGAAGGGGGACGGAGCGATTGCGCTCCGTCCCCCTCTCGGTGTCACGGCTGGATCAGCGGAAGGCTGCCCGCCTGCTGGGGATCGTCGGCATGCCGAGCATGACCGAGCCGGACCCGCCACACGACGCGGGCTCTTCGACGTCGACGAGCTGCAGGATCTCGCTGTCGCGAGCCTCCGGCGACTGCAGGGCGGTGGCCAGCATGAGCTTGATGCGGTTGAGCTGGTTGACCTCGGAGGCACCGGGATCGTAGTCGACGGCCACGATGTTGGCCTCGGGGTAGCGGGTGCGCAGCGCGCGGAACATGCCCTTGCCGACGACGTGGTTGGGCAGGCACGCGAAGGGCTGGGCGCAGATGATGTTCGGGCAGCCGTGTTCGATCATGTCGACCATTTCGGCGGTCAGGTACCAGCCTTCGCCGGCCTGGTTGCCCAGGCGCGCAATGTCCTGGGAGCGAGAGATCATCTCTTCGATCGGCCGGTGCGGCTCAAACTTGCCGTTCGTGGCGGCAAACGCGCGGTGCACGGGCTTCTCGTACTTCTTGAGCGCCCACAAAACGATCGGCATGATGTAGCGCTGCTTGCCCTCGATGCCCAGGTTCTCCTTGTCCCACGCGGCGGTGGCCACGGAGTTGTGGAAGAACTGCATGAGGCCGGGTAGTTCGGCCTCGCACCCCTCGGCCTCGATGACGTCGACGGCGTGGTTGTTGGCGTCGGGGTGGAACTTCACGAGGATCTCGCCGACCAGGCCGACGCGCGGCTTGCGCGGGATGTCGCGCAGGGGCAGGGCGTCGAAGGCGCGCACGCACTCGCGGATGATCTTTCCGTAGGAGACGCGTCCTCCCAGGGCCGCCACGCGTCCCGAGGTGATCCACTCCTGGACGTAGCCGTCCCACGTGCGGTACAGCTCCATTGCGGAGCCGGGGGTGGCCTCGTAGGGGCGCACGCGCAGGAGCATCGACTGGATGGCGTCGCCGATGACGAAGGCCTGGATGGCCTTGTGGATATGCGGGATGCCGAGGTGGAAGCCGGGGTTGTCCTCGATGCCCTGGACGGACAGCGCGATGACGGGGACCTGCGGGTATCCGGCGTCGCGCAGGCCCTTGCGCAGCAGGGCCGCGTAGTTGGAGGCGCGGCACATGCCGCCCGTCTGGGTGATGCCCACGGCCGTGCGATCGGGGTCGGCGCGCCCGGAGATGAACTCGTCAAGGAGCTGGCCGATGACGACGATCGCCGGGTAGCACGAGTCGTTGTTGACGTACTTCAGGCCGACCTCCATGGAGGTGCGGCTCGTATGCTCGAGCACGCGCACCTTCAGGCCCGCGGTTGCGAACAGCGGGGTGAGGAAGCGGAAGTGGATCGGGGACATCTGGGGGGCCAGGATCTCGTATCCGGCCTCGCGCATCTCCTCGGTGAAGGCTGTGCGCGGCTTGATGTGGCCGGCCTGCTCCTCGCGGGCGGCGTCGCCGGAGGGGTCGCGCAGGGTGGCGGTGTCGACGGACCCCGACACGAGTCCAACAGACGAGGCGGGGGCCAGTTCCGCGCCGTCCGTGCCGTCCCCGGCCCCGGCCTCGTCGATTGTCGAGGCGAGGGTGGCGCGCTCGGTGATCGCCGCGTCGAGGGAGCGCAGGCGGATCTTCGCGGCACCCAGGTTGGAGACCTCGTCGATCTTGAGGACCGTGTGCACGTCGCCGCGGCCTTCGAGGATCTCCTGAACCTGGTCGGCGGTGATCGCGTCGACGCCGCAGCCGAAGGAGTTGAGCTGGACCATCTCGAGGTCGGGCTCGTCGCCGACGCGGGCGGCGGCCTCGTAGAGGCGCGAGTGGTAGGACCACTGGTCGAGGACGCGCAGGGGGCGCTCGAGGCGCGCGTCGATGATGGAGTCCTCGGTGAGGACGGCCATTCCCAGGCCCACGATGACCTCGGGGATGCCGTGGTTGATCTCGGGGTCGAGGTGGTAGGGGCGGCCCGCCAGCACGATGCCACGCACGCCGTGTTCACGCATCCACTCGATGGTTTCGACGCCCTTCGCGCGGATTTCGGCCTTGACGGCGGCGTCCTCCTCCCACGCCTTGTCGAGGGCGGCCTTCATCTCCTCGACGGGGATGTCGTAGCCGTACTGCTTGAAGGTCTTGGACAGGTGGGCGGGCAGGTACTCGCGGTTACCGAAGTTGACGAAGGGGCTGATGAACTTCGTGCCCGGTTCGAGCAGGCGCTCCATGTTGTTGCGGATGACCTCGGGGTAGGTCGCCACGATGGGGCAGTTGTAGGAGTTCTCGGACTCGGTGAGCTTCTGCTCGAAATCGACGCAGGGGTAGAAGATCGTCGTGATGCCCTTGTCCAGCAGGGACTCGATATGCCCGTGGACGAGTTTGGCCGGGTAGCACACGTTCTCCGAGGGGATGGACTCCATGCCGGTTTCGAAGAGGTCGTGGTTGGAGCGGCCTGAGATCATGACGCGGAAGCCGAGCTCGGTGAGCATCGTGAACCAGAACGGGTAGTTCTCGTACATGCCGAGCACGCGCGGGATGCCGATGTCGCCGCGGAACGCCTTTTTCTCGGTGAGGCGGCGGTATCCGAAGATCCGCTTGTACTTCCAGTCGTAGAGGTTGGGCAGGTCGGACTTCTTGGGGACGCGTTCCAGGGACGCGCCGCGCTCGCAGCGGTTGCCCGACACGTGGCGCTCGCCGTTGGAGAACGTCGAGATGGTCATCTGGCAGTGGTTCTGACACAGGCGGCAGGTCTTGCGGGTCGTGTCCACGCTGAAGCCCTCGAGGGCCTCGATCGTGGCGAGGGACGAGGTCCCCTCCCCCGTGTCGTGCATGCGCGCGGTCAGGGCCGCGCCGTACGCGCCCATGAGGCCCGCGATGTCGGGGCGCACGACCTCGCGGCCGGTGAGCAGCTCGAAGGCGCGCAGCACCGAGTCATTGAGGAAGGTGCCGCCCTGGACGACGACGCGCTCACCCAGGTCCGAGGGCTCCTTGAGCTTGATGACCTTGTAGAGGGCGTTGCGCACGACGGAGTAGGACAGGCCGGCGCTGATGTCGCGCACGTCCGCGCCTTCCTTCTGCGCCTGCTTGACGGAGGAGTTCATGAACACCGTGCAGCGGGTGCCCAGGTCCACGGGGGAGGAGGATTCCATGGCCATGCGAGCGAAGGAACGCACGTCGGTGCCCATCGTCTGCGCGAAGGTCTGCAGGAAGGAGCCGCAGCCCGAGGAGCAGGCCTCGTTGACGGAGATGGAGTCCACCGCGTGGTCGCGGATACGCAGGTACTTCATGTCCTGGCCGCCGATGTCGATGACGGAGGTGACGCCGGGGCAGATGAACTCGGCTGCGCGGTAGTGCGCCATCGTCTCGATCTCGCCCTCGTCCATGGTGAGGGCGGCCTTGACGAGGCCTTCGCCGTAGCCGGTCGCGCACGAGCGGCCGATCTCGCAGCCCTCGGGCAGGGCAGAGCGCACGGCGCGCACGATATCGACGGCCGCCGCCACGGGATCGCCCTCGTTGGAGGCGTAGTGCGTGAAGACGATGCGGTCCTGGGAGTCGATGACGACGGCCTTGATCGTTGTCGAGCCGGCGTCGATGCCGAGCCAGCAGCGGCCCTCGGCCTCGTCGAGGCTGGCCTTGGGGATGACGTCGAGGCTGTGGCGGGCCATGAACTCCTCGCGGTCCTCGGGGGTCGCAAAGAGGGGGTCCATGCGCGGGGACTCGACCTGAACGGGAGCGGCGGCGAGGCGCTCCATGAGGGTCGTGAGCTTGTCGCCGCGGGCGTCGACGGAGGTGACGCCCGATTCCTCGGCCTGGCGTGCCTTCTTGGCGGCCTCCTTCTCGGCGAGGAGGGCCGCACCGATCGCGACGTAGAGCTGGGCGTCGTCGGGGGTGACGAAAGAGTCGGCTTTGGGCAGGAGGGCCTTGTAGGCCTCGCGCAGGGCAGGCAGGAAGTGCAGGGGGCCTCCGAGGAACATGACTGTTCCTCGGATCGGGCGCCCGCACGCCAGGCCGGCGATGGTCTGCGTGGCGACGGCGTTGAAGATGGAGGCGGCCAGGTCCTCGTGAGCGGCACCCTGGTTGATGAGGGGCTGGATGTCGGACTTGGCGAAGACGCCGCAGCGCGAGGCGATCGGATAGAGCTGGGTGTGGCGGGTCGCCATCTCACCCAGGCCCGCGGCGTCCGTGTGCAGGAGGGTCGCCATCTGGTCGATGAACGCGCCGGTGCCGCCCGCGCAGGTGCCGTTCATGCGCTGCTCGGGGGTGGGGTGCAGGTAGGTGAGCTTGGCGTCCTCGCCGCCCAGCTCGATGACGACGTCGACCTCGGGGTGGAGTCGCTGGGTGGCCTCGGTGCCCGCGATGACTTCCTGGACGAAGGGGATGCCCATGGCGCGGGCGGTCGTCAGGCCGCCGGATCCGGTGATGGCCGCATGGACGCGGGCGCCGGGCAGGGCGCGCTCAACGTCGGCGAGGAGGGCCCCCAGGGATGCGCGCACATCGGCGTTGTGCCGGCGGTAGTCGGAGAAAAGACGGCGATTTCCATCCAAAACGACGGCCTTAACCGTCGTCGAGCCGACGTCGATGCCGAGCTGGTAGGGGCGCGTTGCCTCGTGGTGACCCTGTGTTGTCATGAGGTACCTCCTGGGTTCACACCACAACTTAGGAAACCCAAAGCACAGAGTCAAAGCTGTCCACCGACTACTGGCACGCGCTGACTAAAACCGCAGAATAACCGAGAAAATAGGCGGTGCTTGACATTTTGGAGGTGCAGATCCCGCTCATGCAAAATCCAAGAATTACAACATATGAAGCGTTTCAAAATTAGACCCTTCGGCAAATCGCGAGCCCGGCCGCACAGCCCTACCCCACTCAATGTCGCACGTAATTTGGCTACCCTCACTTTTCTAAGGGCCCTAGAATTCCGCAGAATACCAACGTTCCCATTTCAATTTCTGAAAGGTTTACATGGGAATTACGTGCGACATTTGGGGGAGGGAAACGATCAGGCGGCAGGAACGAGGATCGCTCGGACCTGGGTGGCCTTGACGCTCACCCACAGCCCCTCGCCAACGCCAAGGCCCAGGTCGGACCATGCGGACGCCGTGACCCGGGCGGTCACCAACACACCCTCCGCGAGCGCGACGCGCACGCTCACGAGGGATCCATCAACGTCGATGCCCGCGACGACGCCCGGCAGGACGCTTCGCGGCGAGGCGTGGGCCTCCTCGCGGGATAGGGCCACGGCCTCGGGCGGGAAGGTGAGGGCGACGCGCGCCGACTCCTCCCCAGGGCCAACGCTGTCGGGGGCCGCCCACAGCACGCCCTCGCCGACACGCACGCCGACCATGCCGGGACGGGCCACAGAAGGCCCACTCACGATGTTGAGCCCGGCCAGGCGGGCCGCGAACACCGACGCAGGCGAGGCGAGCACGCGGGCGGGTTCGCCCTCCTCGACGATGCGCCCCTCCCCCATGACGATCATGCGGGAGGCGAGGGACAGGACTTCGGCGATGTCGTGGGAGACCAGCAGGGTCGTGATTCCCGCACCCGCCAGGCGCTCACGCAGGACGGCGGAAACCTGGGCGGTGGCCTCGACGTCGAGGGCTGCCGTGGGCTCGTCGAGGATAAGGACCTCGGGGCGGAAAACGAGGGCGCGTGCGATCGCGACGCGGGCCGCCTGGCCGCCCGACAGGTCGGAGGCGCGCTTGTGCGCGAGTTCGGCGATCCCCACGGCGCGCAGCTGTTCGAGGGCGGCGGCCCGGGCTTGCGCGCGCCCCACCCCGCGCACGCGCAGGGGGAAGGCGACATTGGACAGGACGCTCATGTGGGTGAAGATGCGGGGCGCCTGGGAGACCATGGCGACGCCGCGTCGGCGCGCGGGCACGAACGTGGCGGCATCATCGACGACTCGCTCGCCGATGCTGACGGCCCCGCTATCCACACGCAGGGTCCCGGCGATCACCTGGGCGAGCGTCGACTTTCCGGCGCCGTTGTGGCCGACGACGGCCGTGACGAGGCCGGGGCGCAGCTCCGCGTCCACGTCCCAGCCGCGCGCCCCCACGGTTCCGGCGACGCGCACGGCCACGCCCTCCCCTGCCTCTCCCGCGAGCGCGGCGGAGGCCTCGGGGGTGCGAGCGGAGGGATCGGTGGGAGCGTAGGCGGGCCCACGCCTCGTGAGACGAAGGAAGAAGGCGAGCCGTCCCCACGGGGTTTCCGTGAGCGCGACGACGGCGGCTGCGACGCCGAGGAGGACCACGCCGAGCGCGAGGGCCAGGTCCGCGTCGGACTCGCGGGCCAGGTAGATCTGGAGCGGCATCGTGCGGGTGACACCCTGCATGGAGCCGGCGAAGGTGAGGGTCGCCCCAAACTCGCCGAGGCAGCGGGCCAGCGCCAGGGCGGCTCCGCGCCCGAGGCCGGGCAGGACCGTGGGCAGGGTGATCTGCCAGAAGACGCGCGAGGGCGAGGCACCCAGGGAGGAGGCCATCTCGTCGAGCCCCTGCTCGCGGGCGCGCAGCGCGGACTCGAGGGTGACGATGAGGAAGGGCAGGGAGACGAAGACCTGCGCGATGACGACGGCACTCGTCGTGAAGGCGATATCGAGGCCGGCGCCGCTCAGGAGCGCCCCGAGGGTCGAGCGCCTACCGAAGGCCGCGAGCAGAGCGATGCCGGCGACGACGGGAGGCAGCGAGAGCGGCAGGGCGACGAGGATGCGGGCGGCGCGCACGCCCCGCCACGAGCGGGACAGAACGAGGGCGGCGGGGACGCCGAGGAGGAGGTCGACGCCGAGGGCCATCAGACACGTGCGCAGCGACAGGCCGAGGGCGTCGCGAGCCTCCGGGGTCGCGAGCGTCGCGCCGAGGGTGGACCAGTTGACGCGCCCCAGCATGAAGGCCAGGGGCAGGACCAGGAAGCACAGGGCGAGCGCGCCGAGGCCCCCCGCCCAGACGGGCAGGGGGCTGACGGCGGGCGTCCTGCGTGACTTCACGCGTCGATGTTACTTCGCGGCGGGCGTGAAGCCAGCGCTTTCGAGGACCTTCTGACCGTCGGCGGAGAGGACCAGGTCGATCCACTTCTGGCCCAGGTCCTTCTTGGTCGAGGCGGTCACGAGAGCGATCGGGTACTTGTTGACGGCCTCGTCGGCGCCCTGGATGGTGACGGTCTCGACGGCGGCACCTTCGGCGAGGGCGTCGGTCTTGTAGACGATGCCGGCGTCGGCCTGACCGGAGGACACCTTGCCGCGCACGTCGGTGACGGCCTGCTCCTCGGAGACGGGGTTCAGGGTGACTCCAAGCTTCTCGGTGAGGGTCTTGGTGAGCTTGCCGCAGGGGACCTCGGGCGCGCAGACGACCAGCTTGACGCCGTCAAGCGAGGAGTCGAGGCCGGTCACGCCCGCCGGGTTGCCGGGCGTCGTGATGAGAGTGAGGGTGTTGGTGACAAAGATGGTCTGCGCGTCGACCTGCGAGGCGTCGGCGGCCTTCTTCATGGTGGATTCGTTGGCGGTGGCCAGGACGTCGACGTCTGCGCCTTCGCCGAGCTGGGTCACGAGGTCCTGGGATCCCGCGAAGTTGAAGCGCACGTCCACGCCGGGGTTGGCTTCCTCGAAGATCTCTTCGAGCTCGCCGAAAGTCTCTGTGAGGGAGGCGGCGGCGTAGACGTTGAGGACGGTGGTCTCGGCGGGCTGCGTCGCCTCGGCCGAGGCCGTGGACTCGGCAGGGGTGGAGCCGCTCGCGCAGGCGGCGAGTGCCAGGGCGGCGGCGCCGATGGCGGGGAGGATGCGAAGGGAATGCACTCGCGTCTCCTTTTGAGAGGGAATGGAACGTATTAAATCTAACAACTGGAGATACGGACGCGCAACGATTCGTTCACGCTCATCCGAATCGTTACTTTTGCTTTTAATATCAGGGAAACATGCGCACATATTTAACTTGTATAAACCCATCATAAAACGAGATATTCCGCCATGAGAGCATCGCAGCGACCTCCACTCGACGGGCGCCGACACCCGCAGGCAACCTTTCCCTCGGCCCACGCACGCACAAAACCGCCTCGCGACCACGCTCGGCTCCCACCCCCACCCCCACAGCAGGAAGGGACTAGGATCACACTTATACACATTCGCCACCGGAGGACACCATGCCCAAGCCCGTCGACTACGACCTCAGCCAGATCAGCGCCCACGTCATCACCTATT
>PPYE01740111.1_pt1 | contig 27946 bp, 28 predicted proteins | sample 1559881 | NCBI WGS metagenome assembly PPYE01 (sample SAMN08240022, study PRJNA423297) | Human gut metagenome, whole genome shotgun sequencing project. | reverse complement strand
TGGCTCCCGGCAAGGACGGCCTGGTGCACATCTCCAAGCTGGCCGACCACCGCATCGAGAAGGTGGAGGACGCCTGCAAAATCGGCGACATGATGTGGGTGAAGGTCACCGACATCGACGAGAAGGGCCGCGTGAACCTCTCTCACAAGGACGCCGTGAAGGAGATCCGTGCCAAGGAGGCCGCCGGCGAGCGCATCAAGTAAGCTTCGCCGCTTCACCGGACCCAAACAGGACGGACGCTCCGGCGTCCGTCCTGTTTTTATCGTATAGACACATCAAAAGAGCGGTCGCCCGGATGGGCGGCCGCTGCGGTTTTCTCTGTGTAATTTAGGCGGAGGCGTTCTCGGCACGGTACAGGAAGGTCACGATATGGCCCCGGGTGCAGATCTCACTGGGAGCAAAGGTGGTCTCCGTCTTGCCGGTGGTAACGCCCTGGTCCACGGCCCACAGCACCGCCTGGTCCGCGTACCGGTACAGGGGCTGGCCGCTCTCGTCCCCATCCCCGAAGGGAACGTCGGTGAAGGGCAGCTCACCGGTCATCTCCGGGCTTCCGGCGGCACGCCACAGGAAGTACACCGCCTCCAGACGGGTGCAGGGATCGTTGGGGCGGAAGGTCCCGCTGGACTCCATGTCCATCTCCGCCGCCCACTGGACGGCCTTGTAGTAATAGGCGCCGGGGTCCGCCACGTCCATGAACTGCTGCTCCGTCAGCGTGGGCTCCGGAGAACCGGCCGCCCGCCACAGGAAGGTGACGATGTTGGCCCGGGTGCAGTTCTCCCCGGGGGCGAAGGTGGTCTCCGTCCGGCCGGCGGTAATGCCCTGCTCCACCGCCCACTGCACGGGCGCATAGTAATAGGCGCTCTCCGGCACATCGGCAAAGGGATTGACGGGCGTCTCCTCCGGGGCTTCCTCGCCGCCATCGGCAGGCTCTTCAGCGGGCGTGCCGCTTTGCACCATGATATAGGTGTCCAGGAATGTGTCCATGGTGTTGGTTTCCTCGATCAGGTAGACCACATCAGGCTCCGGGGTGAACACCCGGTCTTCCCAGGTGGAGATCCGGAAATCGGGATCATAGAAGCTGGCTCCCTTCTCCAGGGTGCTGAACTTCCAGCCCAGGATCGCCCACGCCGTGAGATCCTGGTCCTCCTCCAGGAAGAAAGTGGTGCCGGCGGGATAGATAAACAGCGGGTATTCCTTGCCGTCCACCGCGGTCTGGGTGCCCACCTCCACATAGTCATGGCTGGATTTCACCTCAACAAAGTTGGGTTCCGGCTCCGCCGCCAGTGCGGCGGGATACAGACCCAGACACAGTGTCAGGGACAGCAGCAGCGACGCGATCTTCTTTTTCATGCGCATTCTCCTTTTTAAAATGTATCTGACCACCGCCGGAGACGGCCTGCGGCGGAAGAAAGCGGAAATCTGCCAGCTTGCAAAGAGGCATCAATCCTTTTATAATGAAACATTACTGGAAAAGATAGCCTTATTGTGTGATTGTAATCAATCCGCCCGCCGGATACAATAGTCCCCTTGCATCGTACCAGCGTACAGCGTATTTTGAAAGGAGCGCGCCATGGATCTTCGCCTGTGCACCCAAGCAGACCTGCCCGCCGTACTGAACTTGTTCCGTACATCCGTCCACACCCTCTGCCGGGCAGACTACACCCCCGCCCAGCTTTCCGCCTGGGCGCCCGCGGACACGGACGAAGCCCCCTGGGCCCGGCGGCTCCAATGCCAGACGTTTTTGCTGGCGGAGGAGGACGGTGATCTCATGGGCTTTGCCTCACTGGAGGGAGACTGCCTGGATCTATTGTACGTGCACCCCCGCCATGCCCGCCGGGGCGTGGGCACCGTGCTGTGCGATGCCCTGGAGCGCCAGTGCACCGGGCAGCGCATCACCGTCCACGCCTCTTTGACCGCCCGGCCCTTTTTCGCCCGCCGGGGCTACCGGACCGTGGAGCCCCACGAGGTCCAGCGCCGGGGCGTGACCCTCACCAACTATCTCATGGAAAAGGAGCTGATCTCATGGACGTGATCGCCGCCATCGCCACCGGCACCGTCCCCACCGCCATCGGCATCGTCCGGGTGTCCGGAGACGGGTGCCTTTCCCTGTGCGACGCCGTGTTCCGGGCAAACAGCGGCCGCCCCCTGGCGGACCTGACGCCCCGGACCATGGTACTGGGCCATATGCTGGACGCCCAGGGCCGCGTCATCGACCACGGTCTTGCCGTCACCTTCCCCGGCCCCCACAGCTACACCGGCGAGGACAGCGCCGAATTCCACTGCCACGGCTCCCCGGTGGTGCTGCGCCAGCTGCTGGGCGCCCTCTTCGCCGCCGGCGCCCGGCAAGCCGGCCCCGGCGAGTTCACCAAGCGGGCCTTTTTGAACGGGCGGCTGGACCTGACGGAGGCGGAGGCCGTGGTGGACCTCATCGACGCGGAGACCGCCGCTGCCGCCCGCAACGCCGCCGCCCAGCTCTCCGGCTCATTGCGCCGGGACTTCCAGGCGGTGACGGACGCCCTGCTGGACATCGCCACCCGGTTTTACGCCGTGGTGGACTACCCGGACGAGGACATCCCCGACATCCACCCGGAGGAGGTGTCCGCCTCCCTGACCGCCGCCCACGATACCCTGGAGCGGCTCTTGGCCACCTGCCGCCGGGGCGACGTGCTGCGCCGGGGCGTGGCAACCGCTATCGTGGGCCGGCCCAACGCCGGCAAGTCCTCCCTTTTGAACGCCCTGGCCGGGTATGAGCGGGCCATCGTCACCGACATCCCCGGCACCACCCGGGACACGGTGGAGGAATCCGTGGTGTGCGGCGGGGTGCGGCTGCGGCTCATCGACACCGCCGGCATCCACGAGACGCAAGACGCTGTGGAAAAGCTGGGCGTGGAGCGCTCCCGCCAGGCCCTGGCCTCGGCGGACCTGGCCCTGGCGGTGGTGGACGGCTCCGCCCCCCTGACGGAGGCGGACGGCGAGATCTTGCGCCTGGCCGCCCAGTGCCCCCGGTGGATCCTGGTTTTGAACAAGCAGGACCTGAACGTGGGGCAAGGCGCTATCTACCGCCCGGACCCCGCTTTGCCCAAGCCCGCCGCAGCCGTGGAGGTCAGCGCCCTTCATGGAGACGTGTTCTCCCTGGAGCGGGCTGTGGAAAAGCTCTTTCCGCAGGGAGACGCCCCGGACGGCTCCATCCTCACCAACGTGCGCCAGCAGGCAGCCGCCCGCCGGGCAGCAGAGGCGGTGGAGCGGGCCCGGGAGGCGCTGGACGCCGGCTTCACCCCCGACGCGGTGCTCACCGACGTGGAGGAGGCCCTGGACGCCCTGGGCCAGCTCACCGGCCGCACCGCTCGGGAAGAGATCGTCTCCGGTATTTTCTCCCGGTTCTGCGTGGGCAAATGAGCACTTCGAAAACTCATTCTCAACTTGATAAAAGGCGGTTTACACAATCATATGCAGGTGCTATACTGAGTTGGAAATCGTTTTGAATGCGACAAAGGAGGAAACCTCTGCATGGAACAGCCGTCCGACTTTCTGGCGCAGCTGCGCTCCCAGCGGCCCGTGCCCTGGGAACAGCTGCCGGATTTTGCCCTGTATATGGATCAGGTCCTCAGCTATATGGACCGGCAGGTGATCCGCTTTGACGATGAGGACGCCCTCACCGCCGCCATGGTCAACAACTACACGAAAGGCGGCCTGGTGCCCCGGGCCGCAGGCAAGAAATACAACCGGGAGCATCTGGCATATCTGACCGCCATCTGTGTGCTCAAGCACGTCATGTCCACCCGGGACATGGACCTTCTCATCCGGGAGGAGCTGCAGGGCCGCCGCAGCGTGGAGGCCGGTTACGCCGCCTTCTGCGCAAGTCTTGACAAGGCGCTGACTCTCACCGCCCAGGAGATGGAGGAGCGGGGCGAGCAGGAGGATCTGGCGGACGCCGCCATCCACTTCGCCCTCATCAGCTATGCCGCCGGCGCGGCCTCCAGCCGGTACGTGTCCTTGCTGCGGGCGCGGCAGGAGCCGGAAGGAACGTCCAAAAAAATCAAAAAGGAAAAGGAGCGGGACTAATCTATGCGGGATTTTGTGATCATGACGGACAGCTGCTGCGACCTGACGGACCAGATGGCCCGGGAGCTGGAGCTGGACGTGGTGCCTCTGAGCCTTCACATGGGCGAGCACCTCTATCAAAACTGGCTGGACGGCCGGGACATCGGCTTTGAGGACTTCTACGCCCGCATCCGCGGCGGCGAGATGGCCACCACCTCCGCCGTCAGCGTGGGCGAGTTCGAGGCGGCCATGCGGCCCATCCTCGCCCAGGGCAAGGACATTTTGTATATCGGCTTTTCCTCCGCCCTCTCCACCACCTACCAGTCCGCCGTCATCGCTGCGGACGACCTGCGCACAGAGTTCCCCGACGCGCGCATCTTCGTGGTGGACTCCCTGTGCGCCTCCCTGGGCCAGGGCCTTTTGCTGTACCTGTGCGTCCAGCAGAAGCGGGAGGGCCACTCCATCGGTGAGGTGCGCTCCTTCGCCGAGGCCACCAAGGGAAACATCTGCCACTGGTTTACCGTGGACGACCTGAACCACCTCAAGCGCGGCGGCCGCATCAGCGCCACCACGGCCCTCTTCGGCACCATGCTTGCCATCAAGCCCGTCATGCATGTGGACGACGGCGGCCACCTGACCCCCGTTTCCAAGGCCCGGGGCCGCAAGGCCTCCCTCACGGCCCTGGTGGACCGGATGGCCGAGACCGCCGTGGACCCCGCCCACGGCACCGTGTTCATCAGCCACGGCGACTGCGAGGGCGACGCGCTGCTGGTGGCCGACGAGATCGTCCGCCGGTTCGGCAACCACGACATCCACCTCAACTTCGTGGGCCCCGTCATCGGCAACCACTCCGGCCCCGGCACGGTGGCCCTGTTCTTCGTGGGAAGCAAGAGGTGAGCATATGAAGTGGCTGGAACTGCACATCGACACCACCCACGCGGGGCTGGAGACCGTGGAGACCATGCTCTCCGCCCTGGGCATCGACGGCGTGGTCATTGACGACGAGGAGGAATTCCAGGACTTCCTGGAAAACAACCACCAGTACTGGGACTATGTGGACGAGGACCTGGAGCGGCGCATGCAGGGCCGCTCCCGCGTGACGTTCTACTTGGAGTCCGGGGACGAGGGCTTTTCCACCCTGGCCCGGGTACGATTGGCGCTGGAGGACCTGAAGGCCCGGCATACGGACTGCGGGTCCCTCCTTTTGACCATGGACACCATGGAGGAATCCGACTGGGAGAACAACTGGAAGCAGTACTATAAGCCCATGGAGATCGGCCAGCGGCTTTTGGTGGTGCCCCAGTGGGAGCAGGACGACCCCGCCGTGCAAAAGGCCCTGGAGAGCCGGGTGAGTCTCATCCTGGAGCCGGGCCTCACCTTCGGCACCGGATCCCACGCCACCACCCGCCTGTGCCTGGAGGCCCTGGAGCGCATCGTTGCCCCCGGCTGCACCGTGGCGGATCTGGGCTGCGGCAGCGGCATCCTCTCCATCGCCGCGCTGAAGCTGGGCGCAAAGCGGGCCGTGGCCGTGGATATTGACGACAAGTGCCTGGACGTGGCCTACGAAAACGCCGCCATGAACGGCATCGGCAAGGACACCTACACCGTGCTGGCGGGAGACATCCTCTCCGACCGGGCGGTCCAGCAGGCCATGGGCGCCGGGTTCGACCTGGTGGTGGCCAACATCGTGGCGGACGTGATCATCGCCCTCTCCGGCGCCGTGGACGGTCTCATGGCCCCCGGCGGGCGGTTCCTCTGCTCCGGCATCATCGACGACCGGGCCGAGGAGGTGGCCGCTGCGCTGGAAGCTGCGGGTCTCGCTGTTCTGGAACGGCACGAGGACCAGGGCTGGTTCTGCTTCCTCTGCTGCCGCAAAAGTGAACTGAACGAAGCAAAAAAGTGAGGAAATCCCCTTGAGACCAATGGAAAAACTGGACGCCTTCCTGGGCCGGCACATGGCGGTGCTCATCGTGGCGTTCGTGCTGGTGGGCATCGCCCTGCCGGACGTATTCTCCCCCATCAACGACTACACCATGGTGCTGTTCGCCTTCATGACCTTTGCCAACAGCCTGGGCGGCGGCTTCAAGGAAATGAAGGAGGTCGTGCTCCACCCCCTGCCGGTGGTGGTCATCTTCGGCCTGCTGCACATCGCCATGCCCCTTTTGACCCTGGCGGCAGGCTCCCTCCTCTTCCCCGACGCGCCCCTGTTCACCACGGGTCTGGTGCTGGAATACGCCATCCCTACGGGCGTTGCGTCCCTCATGTGGGTGTCTCTGGGCGGCGGCAACACCACGCTGTGCCTTTCCGTGGTGCTGCTGGATACGCTGCTGGCCCCCTTTGTCATCCCCCTGACGCTGCGGCTTTTGGTGGGCAGCGTGGTGGAGATGGACACCATGGGCATGATGGGCGATCTGATGATCATGGTGGCCATCCCGGCCCTCATCGCCATGACCATGTACCACTGCTCCCGCGGCCGGGTGGCCCGCACCTTAAAGCCCCGGCTGGCCCCCTACGCCAAGCTCACCATGCTGGTGCTGGTGCTGGCCAACGCCACCGGCTGCGCCCCTTTCCTCCGGGACATCACTCCCACGCTGGCCCGGGTCATCGCGGCGGTATTCGCCCTGTGCCTGCTGGGCTTTTTCCTGGGGTACTGGGCCGGGCAGGCCATGGGCGTGGACTTCCCCACCCTGGTGACCATGTCCCTCAACTCCGGCATCCGCAACATCGCCGCCGGGTCCGTGCTGGCCATCGCCTACTTCCCCTCGGACGTGCTGTTCCCGGTGGCGTTCTCGCCCCTCTTTTTGCAGGCCACCACCGCCGTGATCGTGAAGGTCCTCCATGCCACGGCGCCCGGCCGGGCCTGGGCGGCGGCCCACGCCTCCGCCGAGGGCGCGGAAGCCTCCAAATAAAGACGCTGTTTTCCCGCGCGCGGCCCCAGGCCGCGCGCTTTTTTTCACGCCTTTTGGCCGTTCGACACGGTTCTCCCCTCTTTTTTCCCCGGAGGCCGTACAATGGGGAAAACAAAGGAGGTGAGCCCTGTGATCCACAGGACGAAACGCCGGGTTCTGGAGCTGCCCACGGAGTCTATCCGCCCCAATCCCATGCAGCCCCGGCAGGTATTTGAGGAAGCGGGCATCCGGGATCTGGCGGACTCCATCCGCCGCCACGGTATTTTGCAGCCGCTGACCGTGCGCCGTACGGCCACGGGCTGGGAGCTGGTGGCCGGAGAGCGGCGGCTGCGGGCGGCCAAGCTGGCGGGTCTTAGCCGGGTGCCCTGTCTGGAGACGGAGGCCGACGACCGCCGCTCCGCCCTGCTGGCCCTGGTGGAAAACCTCCAGCGCCGGGACCTGCACTATTTTGAAGAGGCCGCCGCCATCGCCGCCTATCTGAAAAAGACCGGCTCCACCCAGGAGGAGGCCGCCGCAGCCCTGGGCCGCTCCCCCTCGGCCCTTGCCAACAAGCTGCGGCTTTTGCGCCTGTCCCCGCCCTGCCGGGAGATTTTGGTCTCCGCCGCCCTCACGGAGCGCCACGCCCGGGCTCTTTTGCGGCTGGAGGACGAGGAAGAGCGCCTGGCCGCCGCCCGGTACATGGCGGAGCACCACCTGAACGTGGCCCAGGCGGAGCAGTACATCGAGCGGCGGCTGACGGCCATCCAGTCCACGCCGCCCCAGCGGCGCAGCACCTACATCATCAAGGACGTGCGGCTGTTTCTCAACAGCGTGGACCGGGGGCTCCAGCTCATCCGCCAGGCGGGGGTGGACGCGGTCACCGACCGCCAGGACACGGACGAGGCTATTTTCCTCACCATCCGCATCCCCAAGGGGCGGAAGTCCTCCTGATGGGCCCGGTTGTAATGGGATTGTAATGCTTTCTCCCACGGATCTGTGCTAAAATAAGAGAAAATGGAGAAGGCGTCCCCACAAAACGGCCCGCCTTCCCTCAAACGCAGCAACAGGAGGACGCGTCATGGAAGAGATGGACAACACCGCCATGGTGCAAAAGAGCGGCGGAGCCCGGCTGAAAAAGGGCGGAAAGAAGCCGCTGATCGTCATCGGGATCCTTCTGGCGGTGCTCTGCGCCGCCTATCTGGGCCTGTGCGCCTACGCAGGCTCCCTGGAGGTCTTTTACCCCAACACCACCATCAACGATGTAGATGTGGCCGGCTGCACGGTGGCCGAGGCCGCCGAGCGCCTGCGCGCGGAGCTGCCGGGACGGCAGGTGGAATTTTACCTCCCCCTGCCCGACAAGACCGGCGACGGCGTATCCGCCCCCGAGGGAGAGATCCTCTACGACGAGGCCCCCGCCGCCACCGTGACCTATGCAGAGCTGGGCGTGACGGAGGCGCTGGACTATGAGAACGACGCACAGCTGGTCTTTGACCTGGCCCAGGTGCGGACGGGCTTCTTCACCCGTGGCTGGAACTATCTGGGCTGCCTGTTTGGCTCCAGGGGCGCCAAGGGCATCACCCCGGAGCCGGAGGAGGACATCTTCCAGGCTCAGATGGAGCAGCTGAGCGGGCAGTTTTCCAAGGAGCCCCAGGACACGGCCTACACCGTGGACGAAAACGGCTTGCAGGTGACCCTGGCCCAGAACGGCCTTTCCGTCTCCCCCGCCGCCCTGGCGGAGGACACCAAGCTCTTTTTCAGCAATGTCACCGCCGAGGATCCCGGCCGGATCTATGTGGCCGACGCCAAGATCCTCCCCGCCAAGACCATGACCGCCCAGGCCATCCACGACGCCACCGCCGGCGACGTGAAAAACGCCGGATACGACGCCGCCACGGACTCCATCATCCCCGAGCGCATCGGCGCGGAGTTTGACGTGGCCGCCGCCCAGGCAGCGCTGGACGCAGCCGCCCCCGGCGAGACCGTCACCCTGGACGCAACGGTGGAGCTGCCCGCCGTCACCGCCGAGGAGCTCCAGGGCGTTTTGTTCCGGGATGTGCTGGGCCAGTGCCGCACCCACGTCTCCGGCACCGCCGCCCGCATCAACAACGTGAAGCTCTCCGCCGCCGCCTGCAACGGCGTGGTGCTCAACACGGGGGACGTGTTCTCCTACAACGCCACCACCGGCCAGCGCACCACCGCCAAGGGCTATCAGGCGGCGCCCGCCTATGTCCAGGGCGAGACCGTGGACGAGGTGGGCGGCGGCGTGTGCCAGACCTCCTCCACCCTCTACTACGCCTGCCTGCGCTCCAACCTGGAGATCACCGAGCGCTATGCCCACCGCTATGTCCCCGCCTACATCGACTGGGGCATGGACGCCACGGTGTCCTGGGGCGGCCCGGACTACAAGTTCACCAACAACACCAACTACCCCATCAAGATCGTCACCTCCTACTCCGGCGGATACCTGACCATCAAGATCCTGGGCACCAATGTGGACGGCACCAGCGTGAAGATGACCAACGAGGTGCTCTCCACCACGCCGTGGGAGACCGTGTACAAGGACGACGAGACCCTGCCCGCCGGCACGGAGAAGGTCACCACCACCCCCTACACCGGCTACAAGGTCAAGAGCTACCGCAACGTCTACGACGCCGACGGCAAGCTCATCTCCAGCACCTATGAGGCCACCAGCGACTACAAGGTCCGCAACAAGGTCATCTCCCGTGGCCCGGCCCTGCCGGAGACCCCCGCCTCCGGCGGCGCGGAGATCACCGAGCCCCAGGACCCGGCCGCCGGCACCACTGTGCCCGATACGCCGGACGCCCCTGCCGCCCAGGAGCCCCAGACCCCCAGTGAACCCCAGCAGGGCGACGGCAGCACCATCATCGTGGTGACGCCGGAGGAGCCCCAATAAACGCAAAAAAAGACCGCCTCGGATGAGGCGGTCTTTTTCTTCTTTGACCTGTTCTCTCACGGCCGCTCCCGGCGGCGCTTGAGCTTGCGGATGTCCTCCCCCAAGAAGGGCAGGATCTGGTATTCCCCCTCGATGCGGGAGGCGATCTGGGGCGAGTAGCGCCGTCCCAGCTCCCCGGGGGTCAGGTTCGTGTTGAGGATGGTGGACTTCTTCTCCATGAGCCGGGTGTTGACGATGCGGTACAGGGCGCTCTGGACAAAGGCGGTGACCATCTCCGTGCCCAGGTCGTCCAGGATCAAAAGGTCGCACTGGAGCACCCGCTCCACGTCGGCGCTGGTCTCCTCGTCCTCCTCCCGGGAGAACTTCTGGGCCTCAAACTGTTCAAAGACATGGGCCGCCGTGTCGTACACCACGGAGTAGCCCTTGCCGCCCACCTCCCGGGCGATGGCGGCGGAGAGGTGGGTCTTGCCCAGCCCCGGCGCGCCGAACAGCAGCAGGTTCCCCGGCTTTTTGCCGAACTGGTAGGCGTACTCGGCGCACACGTCGTACACCGCCTTCATGTTCTCCTGGGGAGAGACGCCCCCGTCCCGGGCCCGGTCCGAATACCACTCCAGGGAGAAGGTATCAAAGCTCTGGCTGCCCAGGTCCAGCATGCGGCTGAGCTCCTTTTGCTGCTCCCGGGCGTAGTAGCGCCGCAGGCACAGACAGACCTCCCCGCCCCGGTAACCCGTGTCGCCGCACAGCGCGCAGGCGGGCTTTTCCTCCAGATAGTCCTCCGGCAATCCCAGCTCTTGAAGGATCTCCCGTTTTTCCCGCTGGAGCGAGAGGTTTTCGTCCCGCAGCGTCTCGATGGCCGGGCGGGGGTCCGTGCCCCGGCGCAGCGCCCCGGAGATGATGCGGCTCATGGTCTGCCCCAGCTCCTGCTCGATCTGGCGCAGACGGGGCCGGCGGGCAAACACCTGTTCCCGCCGGCGGGCAAACGCTTCCTGCCGGGCCGTCCGGTCCTCCTCAAAGCGCCCGAGCGCCCGGCGCATGATGCGGCCGTCATATGCCATGTTCCCTTACCCCCTGTCTCTATGCAGCTCCCGGGCGTACTGCCACGCCTCGTCCTCCCGCTGGGGCGCCGCCTCCCGGCGCACCGGGCGGTCCTGCCGCTGGATCTCCTCCAGCGTATGGAGCCCCGCCTGGTGCCAGCGCTTCAAAATGCCGTTGCAGTAGGCCCACTTGAACTCCCGGCACTTGAGCACCGTCTTGTCGTAGGCCAGGGCCACCGCCTCCGGGGAAAAGCCCATGTCCTGCCAGGCGGTGAGGTACTTCTCCTCCGACGCCACCGGCGGACGCTCCCCCAGCCCCAGGGCCCGCATGTACTGCGGAAAACACTGCTGGCGCTGGGCATACTTTCTCAGATACTCCGCCGCGGCGGCCTGGGTATCGATGCCCATGCGGGCCCAGGCGTAGCCCTCCCGCTCGATCTGCTTCATGCCCGGCCGGCGGCCCGGGCCGTACCGCCGCTCCACCCGCTCGGCACAGTGGCACACCAGAAGATAAATGACGTCCGCCGGGAGGCCCAGATAGTCGTTCAATCCCAGCAGCATGCTGATGTCCGGCATGGTGAGCCGCTTGCCCAGCTTGCGCTCCACCTCCGCCGTGAGGGTGCGGAACTCGCCGCTTTTCTCCAGCTGGGCGGCCACGTCCTCCCGGCTGTATGCCGGGTGCTCGTCCGCCGGCTCCGGCACGGCCTCCGCCGCCGCGGCCACCAGTCCCAGCTCCCGCAGCACGGCCTCCGCCGCCTCGATGCGAAGCCGGTCCCACCTTAGCTCTCCGGCCAGGGACCGGGGGGCCACGGTGCCGTGGTGGCGCAGGAGGGCCAGATACAGTAGCGCCGCGTCCCCGTCGCCCTTTTCCAGCAGCTTTCTTGCCGCGTGGGCAGGGACGGTGACGGCCTCGTCCGCCGCGTGGATCAATACGTTCGCCATAGGGGCCCTCCTTCTTTCAAAACTCCCCTCCATTCTACACGAAATTCCCCCACAGGACAAGACCCCAGGAAATTTGCCTTTTTATGAACTTTTTTCAAATCATCCGCTTTTTTTCTGGCAGATCCCCCCGGAATATGGTATACTATACGCTGTGAAATTGGGCAGGTACGTCCTGCTGTTCCATAGAATCACAAAGGAGGACTTTTTATGGCAAACCGTGTGGTCATCAGCATCTGCGGAGAGGAATATACCTTTGTTGCCGAGGAATCCGCGTCCTACATGCAGAAGGTGGGCGCCTATGTGAGCGAGAAGATGCAGGAGGTGCTGGACGGGGCCAAGGTGGGCCGCACCGACGGCGCCATCCTCACCGCCGTCAACATCACCGACGAACTGTTCAAGGCCCAGGCCGCTTCCGAGCAGCTGCGCAGCCAGATCAAGGGCTATCTGGACGAGGCCAGCCACGCCCAGAGCGAGGTCAGCGAGCTCAAGCGGGAGGTATTCCGCCTGCAGCAGCGGCTGGAGAGCCTGAACCGGAGTCAGCAGGGATGAAGATGCCCGAGCTTCTGGCCCCCGCCGGGTCCCCGGAATCTCTGCGCGCCGCCGTCCAGGCGGGCGCCGGCGCCGTGTACCTTGGGTGGGGGGAATTCAACGCCCGCCGCAGCGCCAAGAATTTTTCCGACGAGGAGTTTGCCCAGGCCCTGGCATACTGCCACCAGCGGGGCGTACGGGTGTTTTTGACCCTCAACACCCTCATAAGTGACCGGGAGCTGCCCCGTGCCGCCGAGACGGCCCGGAAGGCCTGCCGCCTGGGCGTGGATTCCGTGCTGGTGCAGGACTGGGGCCTTTTTGACCTGCTGCGCCAAATGCTGCCGGACCTGCCCCTCCACGCCAGCACCCAGATGAGCCTCTTTACCTCCGGCGGCTGCCGGGAGATGGCCGCCGACGGCTGCGAGCGGGTGGTGCTGGCCCGGGAGTGCTCCCGGGAGGACACGGAGGCCATCGTACGCGCCTGCCCGGCGGAGGTGGAGATCTTCGCCCACGGCGCCCTTTGCATGTGCTATTCCGGCCAGTGCGCCATGAGCGCCGTGCTGGGCGGCCGCTCCGGCAACCGGGGCCGCTGCGCCCAGCCCTGCCGCCTGCCCTACGGCATCAACGAGCCGGCGGGCAAGCGCTATCCCCTGAGTCTCAAAGACAGCTGCCTTGCCGCCGAGATCCCCACTATGGCCGCCATGGGCGTGGACTGCCTGAAGCTGGAGGGCCGCATGAAGCGGCCGGAGTATGTGGCCGTGGTGACGGACGTGTACGCCCGGCTGCTCCAGGAAAACCGGGGCCCCACCAAGGAAGAGCTTGCCCGCCTGGAGCAGGCGTTCTCCCGCTCCGGCTTTACGGACTGGTACTGGCAGGGCCGCCACGGGGCGGGCATGTTCGGCACCCGGCCGGAAAACGCCCCGGAGCCCAAGGAGCTCTTTGCCCAGGCCCGTGCCCTCTATGAAAAGGACGCTGCCCGGACGGTGGACGTGCATTTTGCCGTCACCTGTACCGCGGCCGCCCCCTGCACCCTCACCGCCTCCGACCCGGACGGCCACACCGTCACGGTCACGGGCCCCGTGCCGGAAGCGGCCCGCACCCGGAGCCTGACGGCGGAGGAGCTGGAGACCCGCCTTGGAAAGACCGGCGGCACCGGCTACCGCTGCGCCGGTGTGGAGGCCACCGTGGACGAGGGGCTCTCCCTCCCCGCCAGCGCCGTCAACGCCCTGCGCCGGGAGGCCCTGGCCGCCCTGACGGAGGCCCGCATCGCCCCGCCCGTCCGGCGGGAGCTGCCCGTTCCGGCTCTGGACCCCACGGACTGCGCCGCTGCCGCGCCGGAATTTACCGTGTCGGTCACCACCGCCGCCCAGCTGAGCCCGGCGCTTCTGGCCATGGAGCCGGCCCGGATCTATGTGCCGCTGGAGCTGCTGGGGGCCTTTTCCGCCCTGCCGGACTACCACGGGGAATGGTGCGCCATTTTGCCCCGGGTGTGGCGGGACCGGGATGAGCCCCAGCTGCGCCGCGCCCTGGAGCACGCCAAGGGCCTGGGCGTCACCGGCGCTTTGGCCGGCAACATCGGCCATCTCTCCCTGCTGCGGGGACTGGACCTCCGCGTCTACGGGGACTTCGGCCTCAACGTGTTCAACAGCCGCTCTTTGGAGTACCTGAAGAAGAAGGGTCTTGCGAGCGCCTGCGTTTCCTTCGAGCTGCGGCTGGCCCAGATCCGGGACCTTCACAAGATCTTGCCTGCGGAGGCCATCGTCTACGGACGGCTGCCTCTCATGATCACGGAGAACTGCCTCATCGAAAACAGCGGCCAGGGCTGCCGCTGCGACCGGCCCAACTTCTTAAACGACCGCACCGGGGCATCCTTCCCCCTGCTGCCCGTGTTCGGACACCGGACGGAGGTGCAGAACAGCCTGCCCGTTTGGCTGGCGGACCGGCCCGACTACCGCCGCCTGGGTCTTGCCTACGCCCGGCTGCGCTTCACCACGGAAACGCCCGCGGAGTGTGTGGACATCCTGCGGCGCTACCAGGCCGGTGAGGCCGCCCCCGGCCCCTTTACCCGGGGACTTTACGAGCGGGGCGTGGAGTGATCCTGCCGCCGGTAGGCCCGGTTTTTCCCGGTTTTTAATTACCCATTGTATAATACGGTATCAATTCTACGATAGATCATCACTTTTTGGAGTTTTACATGGAAGAGATCAAGGTAAAATACTTTGTGGAGGGACTGGACCCGCTGTGCTATGTGGCGGGCAAGTCCGACTGGATCGACCTGCATTTGGCCGAGGATGTGACCCTGCGCGCCGGCGAGTTCCGCCTGCTGCCCCTGGGGGTGGCCATGGCGCTGCCGGAGGGGTATGAAGCCCATATCGTGCCCCGCAGCTCCACCTTCAAAAACTACGGCATTTTGCAGACCAACTCCATGGGCGTGGTGGACTACTCCTACCGGGGCGACGGCGACCAGTGGCGCATGCCCGTGTACGCCACCCGGGACGTGTCCATCCCCAAAAACGCCCGCATCTGCCAGTTCCGCATCATGCGCCACCAGCCGCCCCTGCACTTTACCACCGTGGAGCATCTGGACGGCGCCGACCGGGGGGGCTTCGGCTCCACCGGCGTGTAAGGAGGTACACATATGGCTAAACTGGTATTGGCTTCCGGGTCTCCCCGGCGGCAGGAGCTGCTACGGCGCATGGGCATTCAGGACTTTGACGTGCGCTTGCCCGACACGGAGGAGAATTTCCCCCAGGGCCTGGCCCCGCAGGAGGTGGTATGCTACATCTCCCGGGAAAAGTCCGACGCGGCCGCCGCATTGTGCACCGCCGATGAGATCGTCATCACCGCGGACACCATGGTGTTTCTGGATGACCGCCGCCTTGGAAAGCCCAAAGACGAAGCGGACGCCCTGGCTATGCTGACCGCCCTCCAGGGCCGCCGCCACACGGTGTGCACCGGCGTCACCGTCCGCCAGGGCAGCCGCATCCTGACGGAGGCGGAGTCCACGGAGGTCTGCTTCCGCCCTGCCACGGAGGAAGAGCTCCGTGCCTACATCGCCACCGGCGAGCCTATGGACAAGGCCGGTGCCTATGGCATCCAGGGCCTGGGCGCCCTTTTGGTGGAGGGCATCCAGGGCGACTTTTTCAACGTGATGGGCCTGCCCATCCTGCGCCTGAGCCGGATGCTCTCTACTTTCGGCGTCACCTTTTTCAACTGACAACCGGGAGGGTCTTTCTTGAAACGATTTTTGCGGGACCACGGATTGTGGGTGCTGTTTGCCGCGGCGGTCATCGCCGTGGCCCTGGCCGTGATGTCCTATTTTTCCAACACCTCCTCTCCGCTGACCAACGTGGCGGGCCTCATCGCCTCCCCCTTCCGCTCGGCCTACACCGCCGTGGCGGGCTGGTTCAACGAAAAGCAGGCGTACTTTGCCGACATCCAGGCACTGCAGGCCGAGAACGAGGCCCTGCGCAAGCGCAACGCCCAGCTGGAGGCCGCCGCCCGCCAGGGTGAGCGGGACAGCGAGGAAAACGAGCTTCTGCGCCAGCGGCTGAACCTGCGGGAGCAGAAATATGAGCTGGAGCTGGAGGCCGCCATGGTCACGGAGCACGAGGTGACCAACTGGACCTCCTCTTTGACCCTGGACCGCGGCACCATGCACGGCGTGGAGAGCGGCGACTGCGTGGTCACCGCCACCAACGACCTGGTGGGCCTGGTGGGCGAGGTGGGCACCAACTGGTGCACCGTGCTGACCATCGTGGACACGGACACCTCCCTGGGCGCCCAGGTGTTCCGCACCCGGGACCTGGGCCTTGCCCAGGGCGACTTTGCCCTCATGGGAGAGGGAAAGCTGCGGCTGGGCTACCTGTCCGCCGGCTGCCAGCTGCTCAACGGCGACCTGGTGGTCACGTCGGGCCTGGGCGGCTACTACCCCTCCGACCTGGTGATCGGCACCATTGAAGAGGTGCAGAAGGACGACTCCGGCGCCGCCTCCTATGCCATCATCGCCCCGGAGGCGGATTTTGACGACTTGACGGAGGTCTTTATCATCAAGTCCTTCGATATCGTCACCTGAGGAGGCCGCCATGCTCGCACGCAACGAGACCATCTTCAAATGGGCCCTCTACGCCGCCGCCACGGCCCTTTGCTTTTTTGTGCAGTTCGTCCTGCTCCAGCGCTTCACGCTGCTGGGCGTCATCCCCTTCATCTACCCGGTGGCAGTGGCCGCGGCATCCACCTATGAGCCGCCGGTCAGCGCCACCATCTTCTCCCTGGCAGTGGGTGTGGTCTGCGATCTGATGCTGCCGGAGGTCATCCCCTGCTTTTACACGCTGGTGTTTCCCCTGGTGGGCCTTTGCGCCTCCCTCATCTCCCAGAGCTGGCTGAGCGCGGGCTTTTTGTGCACTCTGGCCACCGGCGCGCTGGCCTTCTCCTTTACCGGCGCCTTCCACTGCTTTTTGCTCTGGAGCCGGGGCAAGACCGCCTGGGCCGCCGGCGCCGCCCTCACCGGGCGGGAAATGCTGGTGAGCGTGGTGCTTTTGACCATTCCGGTGACGCTTTTGTACCGGGCCGTCCATCGCCGGGCCCACAGAAATGACTAAGGAGTACCCCATGGAGCGCAAAGATTCTCAAAGCAATATCCGCCTTTACGTGCTCGCCTCCCTGCTGGGGCTGGCGCTGGTGGTGTACATCGGCGTGCTGTACGACATCCAGGTCAACCAGCACGACTACTACCTGGCCAAGTCCATCCGCACCATTACCCAGGAGGAGACCGTGGAGGCCTCCCGGGGCGTCATCACAGACCGCAGCGGCCGGGAGATGGTGTCCAGCCGCTCTTCCTACAACCTGACCTTCGACTCCAGCGCCCTGGCCGAGGGCGAGGACGAAAACGAAGCCATTTTGCGTCTGGTGAAGCTGTGCCAGAGCCAGGGCGTTGCCTGGGTGGACAACCTGCCCATTACCAAGACCGCCCCCTTTTCCTATACCTTCACCTCCCTGACCGAGCTGGACGATACCCAGCGCAACCGCTTCACCGCCTTTTTGCGGGATCAGCTGGAGGTGGTGCCGGAGGACACCAAGGCAGAGGACATCACTGCCGACTACCTCTCCTCCCTGGGCCTTTCCGCCCACGCCATGGTGGAGCGGATGCGGCAGGAATTTAAGGTGCCCGTCACCTTCAGTCTCAATGAGGCCCGCAGTGTCATCGGTGTGCGCTATGAGCTGTCCATCCGGAAGCTGATGAACACCACCGCCTACGCCATGGCAGAGGACATCGACACGGAGATGATCTCCCTGCTCAACGATGGAGACTACGCCGGCGCCAAGATCACCGCCTCCTCCGTCCGGGAGTACAAGACTACCTACGCCGCCCAGCTTCTGGGCACCGTCACCCTCATCTATAAGGAAGAATATGATGCCCTGAAAGAGCAGGGATACAGCGGCAACGACCGCATCGGCCGCTTCGGCGTGGAGGCCGCCTTTGAGCAGTACCTCCGGGGCACGGACGGCAAGCGCATCGTCTCCACCAACGCCGCCGGCAAGATCACCGGCGAGTACTACGAAAAGGCCCCCCAGCCCGGCAACACCGTGGAGCTGACCATCGACCTCTCCCTCCAGCAGGCGGTGGAGCAGGCCCTGGCCGAGGCCGTGGCGGACATGAACGCCGAGGACGGCGACGAGACCCGGGGCGCCGGCGCCGCCGTGATCCAGGTGGGCACCGGCGAGGTGCTGGCCCTGGCCTCCTATCCCACCTACGATCCCGCCGACTACAGCCCGGAGTATAATTCCCTGCTGGCAAACCCCGCCAATCCCCTGCTGAACCGGGCCACCCAGGGCACCTACGTGCCCGCCTCCACCCTCAAGCCTCTGGTGGCCGTGGCGGCGCTGGAGACCGGGGCCACCACCCCCTCTGAAAAGATCAAGGACACCGGCAAGTGGTACTATCCCGGCGACCCCAACAGCTGGCTGTGGTGCTGGAACCACAGCGGCCACGGCTGGGTCAACGCCACCACCGCCATCACCAACTCCTGCAACTACTACTTTGCCACCATGGGCTACCGCATGGGCATGGACACCCTGCGGGAATACCTCACCGCCTTCGGTCTGGGCCAGAACACCGGCATCGAGATCGGCGACAGAGCCGGTACCCTGCCGGAGAACCCGCCCGGCGAGAACCAGGCCCCCTGGGCCGCCTTCGGCCAGGGCAACCAGCTCTATACGCCCTTGCAGCTGGCAAACTATGTGGCCACGCTGGTCTCCGGCGGCAAGCACTGCCAGCCCCATCTTTTGAAGGCCGTCAAGTCCTATGACAACACGGAGATCCTGGCCGTGGGCGACTCCACGCCCACCAACGTGGTGGAGATGAAGGACTCCACCCTCCAGGCGGTGAAAGAGGGCATGCTGGGCTACACCCAGCCCGGCGGCCAGGTCTACCCCTACTTCAAAAACTGCGTGGTCACCGCCGGCGCCAAGACCGGCACCGCCCAGCTGGGCGGCGGCGCCACCAACAACGGCGTGTTCGTGTGCTTCGCCCCCTACGATGATCCCCAGATCGCCGTGTCCATCGTCATTGAGCACGGCAACGCCGGCGCCGCCCTGGCTTCCACCGCCGTGAAGATCCTCAACGCCTACTTCTCCGCCGACGACATCGGCACGGCCATCGTAGGCGAAAATCAGCTACTTCAGTAAAAAGGAGGCCCCGCTTCCATGAGCGAGCCCTTTGTGTTTGACCCCCGCTGCATCCTCTGCAAAGATCCCTTCGGCGCCGTCTCCTGCGGCACCATGGTGAGCTTCCACTGCCGGCCTTTGGCCCGCGAGGGCTTCACCCACTGTGCCCTGATCCTGCGTCACGAGTTCTCCGGCCGCACCCAGACCATCGAGCTGGCTCCCACGGAGGCCGTGGCAGACCGGATGCACTTTTCCGCCGCCGTGGTGGCGCCCCCCTGGCCGGAGCTGATCTGGTATCACTTCTCTTTCTGGCGGGATGACGGTACCGGCTGTGTCCTTGATAAGACCGGCTACCGCAGCGACGAGCCCACCGCCCCCTGGCAGATGACCGTCTACCAGGAAAGCCGCACCCCCGCCTGGTTCGGCCAGGGCGTGACATACCAGATTTTTCCAGACCGTTTCTGCCGCCTGACCCCGCCCCATCCGGAGGGACTGGTGGGCGACCGCTGGATCCAGCCCCATTGGGACGACGTGCCCGAGTGGCGGCCGGACCCGGACGGAGAGATCCGCAACCGCAACTTCTTCGGCGGACAGCTTGCAGGCATCACGTCCAAGCTGGAGGAGCTCTCCCGCATGGGCGTCACCACACTGTATCTTTGCCCCATTTTCGAGTCCGCCTCCAACCACCGCTACAACACGGCGGATTACAGCAAGATCGACCCCATGCTGGGCACAGAGGAGGATTTCCGCAACCTGTGCCGGGAGGCGGAGCGCCGGGGCATGCACGTGATTTTGGACGGCGTCTTTAACCACACCGGCTCCCAGAGCCTCTATTTCAACGCCGACGGCTTCTACCCCACCCTGGGCGCGGCCCAGAGCAAAGAGAGCCCCTACTACGACTGGTACTCCTTCCACCCCTGGCCCGATGACTACGATGCCTGGTGGGGCATCCGCACCCTGCCCGCCGTCCGGGAGGAAAGCGAGACTTATGTAAACTATATCATTACGGGAAAGGACTCGATCATCCGCCGCTGGCTCCGGGCCGGCGCCTCCGGCTGGCGGTTGGACGTGGCCGACGAGCTGCCGGACTGGTTCATCGCCAAGATCCGCACCGCCGTGGAGGAGACCAAGCCGGATGCCGTGCTCATCGGCGAGGTGTGGGAGGACGCCAGCAACAAGATCTCCTACTCTCAGCGGCGCCACTACCTGCTGGGCACGGAGCTTCACGGCGTCATGAACTACCCCTTCCGCACGGCACTGCTGGCCTATTTGCAGGGCGGAAACGCCGACGACTTCCGGGAGGCCATGGAGACCCTGCGGGAAAACTACCCCCCTGCCGCCTTCTACTCCGCCATGAACTTCCTGGGCACCCACGACACCCCCCGCATCCTGACGGTGCTGGGCGCCGACACCGTGCCCCAGAGCAAGGACGAGCGGGCCGCCTACCATCTCACGCCGGCCCAGCGGCTGAAGGGCGCCGCTTTGGTACGCCTGGCTGCGTTGGTACTTTTTACCTTCCCCGGCTCCCCCATGGTCTATTACGGAGATGAGGCCGGCATGGAGGGCTTTGAGGACCCCTTCAACCGGGGCAGCTATCCCTGGGGCAAAGAGGACCAGGGCCTGAAGACCTGGTTCACCAACCTGGGCCATCTGCGCCGTCAGCGTGTTTCCCTCCAGCGGGGCACCATCTCCTATCTGTACACGGCGGGCGCGCTGCTGGTGTATGCCCGCACCTGGCAGAACCAGCGGACGGTGGTGGCCGTGAACCGGGCGGAGGCCCATGCCAGCGTCTGCATCCCCTGGCCGGCGGACACGGCGCTGGACCTGCTGTCCGGCCGGGTCTACCAGGCCAAGGACGGCGTGCTGCCTCTCTATCTGCCGGGCAGGACCGGCATGCTGCTGGAATGACCGTTTACCGGGAATGTTTCACGTGAAACATTCCCGGTTTTTTCATTTCTTTTGTGGTTTTGACCTTGCAAGGCTATTCGCTCCTTGCTATAATAATAAGGTGTTTGAAAAACCGCAAAAAAACACATCCTTATGGGAAAGTAGGTGTCCCGGTGGCAAAAACCGTTGCGATCGTGAATCAAAAAGGGGGCGTCGGCAAGACCACCACCTGCGTCAACCTGGCCGCTGCACTCAGTGAACAGGGAAAGCGGGTGCTGCTCTGCGACTTTGACCCTCAGGCCAACTCCACCTCCGGCATGGGCGTGGACAAGACCGTCTCCAAAGGGGTCTATGAGGTGCTCATCGGTGAGATGCCCACCCAGGACGCCCTGGTCCATACCAAGTTTGGGGACGTGCTGCCCTCCAACAAGGCTCTGGCCGGTGCCGGCATCGAGCTGATCGGTATGGAGCGGCGGGAGTCTTTGCTGCGGGATGCTCTGGCACAGGTCGGCGATCAGTACGACTTCATTTTCATCGACTGCCCCCCTTCCCTGGAGCTTCTGACCCTTAACGCCCTGTGTGCCGCGGACACCATCCTGGTCCCGGTGCAGGGTGAGTACTTCGCCCTGGAAGGACTCAGCGATCTGATGAACACCGTGCGCATCGTCCGCCGCTCCCTGAATCCCCATTTGGAGCTGGAGGGTGTGCTCCTGACCATGTTTGACGGCCGCACCAATCTGGCGCTCCAGGTGGCCCAGGAGGTCAAGCACTACTTCCCCGGCAAGGTGTATTCCACCGTGATCCCCCGGAACGTGCGCTTGAGCGAAGCGCCCAGCCACGGCAAGCCCATCACCGCCTATGACCGCACTTCCCGCGGCGCGGAGGCCTACACGGCTCTGGCGGTGGAATTTCTCAAAAAACAAAGCGTCTGATATCTCGAAAGGAGCATCTGCATGGCATCCAAAAAGCCCTCCGGCCTGGGCCGGGGCCTCGGCGCCCTGCTGGGCGACGACGTTTTGAATACGGAGAGCACCGGTTCACTGACGCTGCCTATCTCCCAGGTGGAAAGCTGCTCCTCCCAGCCCCGCAAGTCCTTTGACGAGGCGGCGCTGGCGGAGCTGGCGGACTCCATCCGCCAACACGGCATCATCCAGCCCCTGACGGTGCGGAAGCTCTCCTCCGGCTACTATCAGATCATTGCCGGTGAGCGCCGGTGGCGCGCCGCCCGGCTGGCGGGGCTCAGCGAGGTGCCCGTCATCGTCGTGGAGGCGGACGACCGCAAAGCAGCGGAGCTGGCTATGATCGAAAACCTCCAGCGGGAGGACCTGAATCCCATGGAGGAAGCGGCCGGCTTTCAGTCTCTCATCGAAAATTACCACATGACCCAGGAAGAGGCGGCCCAACGGGTGGGCAAATCCCGCAGCGCCGTGGCCAACGCCCTGCGGCTGCTGGGCCTCACCCCCTCTGTGCGGGCCATGGTGGAATCGGGCAAGCTCTCCGCCGGTCATGCCCGTGCCCTGCTGACGCTGGACCCGCAGACCCAGGAAAGCGCCGCGGCCGCCGTGGTGGACGGAGGCCTGTCTGTCCGGCAGACGGAGGCCCTGGTCAAGCGGCTCACCGCCCAGGAAAAGCCCAAACCTCAGCCCCCTACCGGCGTGGATTACACCGCCGAAGCCCAGAGGGACCTGAGCTCCCGCCTCGGGCGGGGTGTGAAAATTGTAAATGGCCGGAAAAAAGGCCGCATTGAATTGGAATACTACGGTCTGGATGACCTGAACGATCTGCTGGAAGCCCTGGCGCTGCTGCGGATCCAGAAAAGCCAGGCCCGGAAAGGAAACGAATCATGAAGCTGGAAAAACGCGGCGGCGACGGTGAAACCCCTGTCCCCCAGGAGCCCTCTTCCGGGAAAAAACCCGTTGTCGTCTACATTATGATCTTGTTCATTGTTGCGTTTTTGCTGATGGCCCTGTCGTTCCTGATGCATCAGCGCAGCAATTCCGAGGTCCTGGGTGAGCTGCAGCACTCCGTCTCCGCCATGCAGGAGGTACAGGCTGTCCAGGATAAGGTGATCGAGCTCCAGGAGAAGCTGGCGGATGCCCAGGAGGAGATCGACACGCTGAAGGATCAGATGGCACAGCAGGAAGAGGACGCCGCTCTGGAAGAAAAGAAGATCGACGCCCTGCTGGGGCTGTACACCCTGCAGCAGCAGTACTCCGCCGGAAGCTATGACGACTGCCTCACCACCATGCAGCGCATGGAGGACGAGGGTCTGGTGGAGCTGCTGCCCGACAGCAACGACCAGGTGACCTCCCCTGCCCAGCGGTATCAGCAGCTGAAAGAAGCGGTACTGAACAAATAATAACTGTTTCACGTGAAACAATTCTAAATTTTTTATGAGGTGAACGACCATGTTGGACATTAAGTTTATCCGGGAGAATCCGGACATCGTCAAGGAAAACATCAAGAAGAAGTTCCAGGATGCCAAGCTGCCTATGGTGGACGAGGTCATCGACCTGGACGCCAAGCGCCGCGCCGCTGTGGCGGAGGCCGACCAGCTGCGCTCCGCCCGCAACAGCCTGTCCAAGAAGATCGGCATGCTGATGGGCCAGGCCAAGAAGGATCCCAGCAAGCTGGCCGAGGCCGAGGAAGTGAAGAAGGAAGTTACCCGGGACGCTGAGCGTCTGGCGGAGCTGGAGAAGCTGGAGGCGGAGCTGGACGCCGAGCTGCACAAGCGCATGCTCCAGATCCCCCAGATCATCGATCCCTCCGTGCCCCTGGGCCCCGACGACTCCTGCAACGTGGAAGTCCAGCGCTTCGGCGAGCCCGTGGTGCCCGACTTCCCCATCCCCTACCATGTGGATCTGATGGAGTCCTTTGACGGCATCGATATGGACGCCGCCGGCCGCGTGTCCGGAAACGGCTTCTATTACCTGCTGGGCGACATCGCCCGCCTGCACGAGGCCGTCCTGGCCTACGGCCGCGACTTCATGATCTCCAAGGGCTTCACCTACTGCATCCCCCCCTTCATGATCCACGGCAACGTGGTGGAGGGCGTCATGAGCCAGACCGATATGGACTCCATGATGTATAAGATCGAGGGCGAGGACCTGTATCTGATCGGCACCAGCGAGCACTCCATGATCGGCCGCTTCATTGACCAGATCCTGCCCGAGGACAAGCTGCCCCAGACCCTCACCTCCTACTCCCCCTGCTTCCGCAAGGAGAAGGGCGCCCACGGCATCGAGGAGCGCGGCGTGTACCGCATCCACCAGTTTGAAAAGCAGGAGATGATCGTGGTCTGCAAGCCCGAGGAGTCCAAGGACTGGTACGAGAAGCTGTGGCAGTACTCTGTGGAGCTGTTCCGCTCCATGGACATCCCCGTCCGTCAGCTGGAGTGCTGCTCCGGCGACCTGGCCGACCTGAAGGTCAAGTCCTGCGACATTGAGGCCTGGTCTCCCCGTCAGCAGAAGTACTTCGAGGTCTGCTCCTGCTCCAACCTGGGCGACGCCCAGGCCCGCCGTCTGCGCATCCGCTACAAGGATGAAAACGGCAAGATGCAGCTGTGCCACACCCTCAACAACACCTGCGTGGCGCCTCCCCGCATGCTGATCGCCTTCCTGGAGAACAACCTGCAGGCCGACGGCTCCGTGAAGATCCCCGAGGTCCTGTGGCCCTACATGGGCGGCACCAAGGTGCTCCTGCCCAAGAAGAAATGATCCCCTCCCCCGCCGTACTTTTGCGGTGGGACGAGGAATCGGGACGGTTGATTTCGTTTTGTAATATTTATTAAAAATAATACGAAACGTTAAACCCGTTTCCAGCCGCTGGCGCGCCGCCGGAGGCAAGAACGGTACCCTGGGCGCCTTTTTATGGGCTCCATTCCGGTCTGAGGCCGGGATCCATTGGGGCGCAAGGGTTTCCGGGTTTCCGTTTTCGGCCGCCGCGCCTGCGGCCCACTTCCCCGTACAGAAAGGGTACCCTATGTCAAAGACGAAAGGCTTCATTGCCGAGTTCAAACAATTCATCGCCCGGGGCAACGTGCTGGATCTGGCGGTGGGCGTCATCATCGGCGGCGCCTTCAGCGCCATCACCAATTCTCTGGTGAATGACATCATCAACCCCGTCCTGGGCATCCTCACGGGAGGCAACGAGGCCCTCTCCGGCCTGAGCTTCCAGCTGCCCGGCGGCGGAGCGCTGATGGTGGGGAATTTCATCAACGCCGTGCTGAACTTTCTCATTATGGCCTTTGCCGTGTTCTGCCTGGTGAAGGCCGTCAACCGGATCCACAAGAAGAAGGAGGCAGCCCCTCCTCCCCCGCCCAAGCCCTCCAATGAGGAAGTGCTGCTGGCGGAGATCCGGGATCTTTTGAAGGAGCGTGGATGATGGACCAGATGCGCCCCATTTTGGAAGCGGGCCTTGGGCAGCTGGGGCTGGACACCGGCGCCGTGCCCGCTCTGACCGAATACGCCCGGCTGCTGCTGGAGACGAACCAGGTCATGAACCTGACCGCCATCACCGACCCCAAGGACGTGGCCACGCTGCACTTTCTGGACTGCGCGTCGCTGCTGGCCCTGGCGGACTTTACCGGCAAGACCGTGGCGGACGTGGGCAGCGGCGCGGGCTTTCCCGGTTTGCCCCTGAAGATCCTCTGCCCCTCCATCCAGCTGACCATGGTGGACTCCCTGGGCAAGCGGGTGAACTTTTTGCAGACCGTGTGCGACGCCCTGCACCTCACCGGTGCGGAGGCCGTCCACGCCCGGGCGGAGGAGTTTGCCGCCTCCCATAGGGCGGGATTTGACATCGTCACCTCCCGGGCCGTGGCGGCGCTGCCGGTGCTTGCCGAGCTGTGCCTGCCTCTGGTGAAGGAGGGCGGCTGGTTTCTGGCCATGAAATCCGTGGACAGCGACGCGGAGACGGCCGCCGCGGCCCATGCCCTGGACATCCTGGGCGGCCGCCTGGAAAAGGCCGAGGACTACGTCATCCCCGGCACCGACGTGCGCCACCGTCTGCTTTTCATCAAAAAAGTGAAGGAAACGCCGAAAAAATATCCCCGGGCGTTTGCAAAAATCAAAAAGAATCCGCTATAATAGGATATTGGGGAGCTTTAGGACAAAACTGTGGTAAGGAGTGGCAGGGATGGGCGCGTCAGGACAATGCATCGCCGTGGTATCCGGCAAGGGCGGAACCGGCAAGACCTCCTTTGTGGCAGGCGTGGGCGCGGCCCTGGCCATGAGCGGACGGCAGGTCCTCTGCCTGGACTGCGACATCGGCCTGAGAAACCTGGACCTGGCCCTGGGGCTGACGGACCGGGCCCTGATGGATTTCACCGACGTGGCCCAGGGCATCTGTGACCTGGACGACGCCGTGGCGGTCCATCCCCGGATCCCGGGACTTCACCTGCTCACCGCCCCTGTGCGCCTTTCCAGCCAGGCCGCCACCACGGAGCAGATGCGCGCGCTGCTGCGGCAGGTCCGCAGCCGGTTCGACTACTGCCTGCTGGACGCTCCGGCGGGCCTTGGCACCGGCTTCCAGCTGGCCACCTGCGCCGCCGACCAATGCGTGGTGGTCACCTGTACGGACGCCTCCTCCCTGCGGGACGCCCAGCACACGGTCATGGAGCTGGGTCGCTTCCCCGCCGGGCGGCTGCATCTGGTGGTGAACCGGGTGCGCAAAAAAATGCTGCGCCAGCTCCACGCCACCATCGACGACGCCATCGACCAGGCAGGACTGCCCCTGCTGGGCGTGGTACCCGAAGACGACACCCTGCCCCTTTGCCTCAACCGGGGCCAGCCGCCCCTGCCCGGCGAGAGCCGTCTGGCCGCCGCGGCCTATCGCAACATCGCAAAGCGCATCCAGGGGGAGCGCGTCCCCCTGCTTCGCATCCGTTAGAAGAAAGGAGCTATGCCCATGAATATCGCACTCATGTCCCACGATAACCGCAAGGAGCTGATGGTCCAGTTCTGCACCGCATACGCCGGCATTCTCTCCCAGCACCATATCTACGCCACCAACGCCACCGGCCACATGGTCGCCGACGCCACCGGCCTCAACGTCCACTGCTTCCTCTCCTACGATCACGGCGGCAGCCAGCAGATCGGCGCACGCATCGCGTACAATGAGTTCGACCTGGTCCTGTTCTTCAACGATCCCAGCGACGAGAAGATGCTGGGCGCCGTGTCCTATATCTCCCGTCTGTGCGACCAGAACAACATCCCCTTCGCCAGCAACATCGCCACGGCGGAGATGCTGGTGCTGGGCCTGGCCCGGGGCGATCTGGACTGGCGGTGCATCGTCAACCCCTCCAACCGCCCTATTGCTTGACATTTCAGCAAAAAACGCATACAATCTGCTCATAACCGCGCGGATGCCGCAGCAGTACTCCAATTTCCCGGCCCACAGAGAGGGGCACGGCGCTGAGAGCGCCCCGGCCGGACTGGACGAAGGACAGCGGCGGAGCGGGGGCGGAAACGCCCACGGACCCTCCCCGTGCCAATGGAGGAATGAGGAGATCCCATGGGGATCTTGAATTTGGGTGGCACCACGAAGCGGCATCCGCTCTCGTCCCAAGCTGTGGGACGAGAGCATTTATTTTGCCCTTTCCACCTGAGTTTTTTTGATTTTTACGGCGATTTCAACCTCTTTGCCGCGTTGGCGGCGTGCGGGCTTGCCGCCCGCAATACCAAAAAAAGGAGCATCCGCTATGGCTAAAATGACCCCCCGCACGCTCTCCGGCTTCATGGAGCTGCTGCCCGCGCCCCAGCAGCAGATGGAGCGCATGATGGAGATCCTCCGCAAGACCTACGCCCTCTACGGCTTCACCCCCCTGGACACCCCCGTCATCGAGTCCAGCGAGGTGCTGCTGGCCAAGGGCGGCGGCGAGACGGAAAAGCAGATCTACCGCTTCACCAAGGGCGACGCCGACCTTAGTCTGCGCTTCGACCTGACCGTGCCCCTTGCAAAGTACGTAGCCCTGCACTACAACGACCTCTCCTTCCCCTTCCGCCGCTATCAGATCGGCAAGGTGTACCGGGGCGAGCGGGCCCAGC
>PPYE01483033.1_pt1 | contig 27947 bp, 37 predicted proteins | sample 1559881 | NCBI WGS metagenome assembly PPYE01 (sample SAMN08240022, study PRJNA423297) | Human gut metagenome, whole genome shotgun sequencing project. | reverse complement strand
AGAACAAAAATGAAGAAAAGTAAGTTTGAAATAGCATTAAATGCTTTGAAAAATATAGCCGATCCTATTAGCTATCTACGAACAGAAGCTAAGCGTATGGGAGAAAGGCTTGATGGAAGAGGTTCAGTAGAGTTTGCCAACAACGGCAATAACCTTAGTAAGATGGCCGAAGACGCATTACGCGATATAGAAAACACCACGGAGCCTGAAATCACGGAAAAATTTAAAGGAACACCCGGACAATGGCGAGTGGAATCAGATGAATGGGGTGATTATATTGTTTCAGATGACCCAAATCCTCCTCATCATGGAACTGTGATATGTGGAATGGATAACGAGAATCAGGAGATTGAAAGAGATGCAAGGTTAATAGCGGCTGCTCCTGAATTATTGGAAGCATTACAGAAGGTCGTTAAATTCCATAAAGCTGGATTGCATTTGTCAGATCCTCTTATTAAATATGTTTATCCAGCAATCAATAAAGCTTTAGGAATTAACGAATAACTGTTTAAAAATGAATGGAATATTAATAAATGGAGTTTTTCATGAAGCCATACAGTCAGATACTGCAAGTTTTAAATGCGATCAATGTTCGTTGAAAGATTTTTGTGAAGAAATTGGAACGTCTACCTTATCTTATTTTCCTCTTTGTGAGCATTTGACAAATGATAAATTAACGGTGTTTGTCAACCGTGGAAGTATTAATATACAAACCAGTAATGCGTACCATGTAAAACTTTCAGTCACCGCCACAGGTGACGCTATAACAGCTATTTCAACAACAGTAAAGATTGCAAAAGATGCTGATGTCGAAATCGACCTATTAATCCAAAATATTAATATCCGAGTAAGACCTACGAGCGATATTCGGGATATAATTGAGATTTATAGATTGAAAAGTAAATAATTCAAATAAATACGGATATGAATAAAGAGATTAGTAATATTGTCGTAATTGATAGGGATGATTATGACGAGCTTGTAGAAAAAGCTAATAAGACGGACGCTGAAATCAACGAACGCGCTGAACATAAGTTTATGAGAAATAACGAGGTTCCTGTACGTATTGAATTTAATCAATACCGGAATAGCAAAAATTTTACTGCTCCTATTGGTTTTATTAGACGTGGTGACACTAATCAAGTTTGGGATTCATTGGACAAAATTGAACCTCAAATAAAAGCATGGATGGATGAAAATCTATCAATGTTTGACAAGGAATTGAAAGATCGATGGATAACGAAAAAGAATTGTATAGGGCTAAGTAAACGTGTTGACAACTTGGAAGAGACTTTAAAAAGGCTAAAAATTAAATACACTTTCTTGTTATCTTATGCAATCGTGATCTCTGTGATAGTATTCTTCTTATTGTCTTGTTTGAAGTAAAACAATTAAGTATGAACGAAATGAAATGTATAGAACAACCAAAAGCGATAAGCGAGTAAAATGATCTAAGTATGACTCGGAACCAATTTATTCATTACGCCTATAGACATAGCGAGATTATCATCTACCACCAAAAGCATCCTGAAGTTGATATAGAATGCATGTTGATTGGTGTTGATTTTGACAATGAATTGTTTCATTTAGTTCCAATAGATCAGTATTTATATGAAGATAAGTCGTATTGGCTTCCTTATACATCGTGTGACAAACAGTTTAAGAAGCCTAAAATGAAAGTAGTAAGGAGTGATAGAACAATAGTAACAAAATAATTCAAATTAGTTTATAAATGAACGGAGAACAGATAATACCGCCAATCACCGATCCATTAGGGAGAAATTGGCGACAACCTCACAGAAGATTTATCGAGTTGGACGATACCCATGCCCTTATGAACGAACAAACGTTTAAAGGACTAAAAGAATATTCTACCTCGATACCCACAGGAAGATATGAAGGTAAAATGTGGAAAGGATTTACAAAAGGAGAATGGTATCTTGTATGGTTTGCTCCTGACATAAATCACAACTTACTTCGTATAGAAAGAAGGATAATATTAATAGTGTAAAACAAAAATAAAAATGAATAGAATACAGAAATTAGAAGCTGGAATACAGAAAGCGTTAAAAATAATGGAGGTATAAAATGAATCGTACAATAAAATTCAGAGGGAAGTCCGTCTTAAATGACGAATGGATTTATGGTGATTTAGTTCATAGAATTAATAGCCTAAAAACAATTTCTCCGGTACAAATCAATGGTATTGGTGTTAAAGAAGATACCGTAGGTCAATTCACCGGCTTGTATGACAAGAATGGCAAGGAGATATATGAAGGAGATATTGTAGAACGTATTACCCCTAAAAATCCCAATTTCGGATTTATTGGCAATGTCGTATTTGATAAAAACATTGCTCTTTTCTGTGTTGAGCATAATAAATTTGGTCCTAATTCACGCACACCGTTTGTCATGCCAGACGATTGGACGGATGAATATTCAAATAAGCTAGAATGTGAATTTGAAATTAAAGGCAACATTTACGATCACCCACTATTAATCAAGGAGGAATAGCCATGAATAGAGAACTCTATAAATCTCGAGAATTTGTCTTACTGAAGCAATTGCTTCAGTACTTTTAAATAAGGCTAGATAGTCTTATAGGGGATTATTCAGTATTTTTAGTTTGTGAAACGAATAAAATTAAGAAAAGATGTGTGCTGCACCTAAAGGAAATCAATTTTGGAAATTAAGAAGTAAACATGGACGTGACAAGTTGTTTGCAACTCCTGAATTATTGTGGGAAGCGGCTTGTGAGTATTTTGCTTATTGTGATAAGCATCCTTGGAAGGTTGTAAAAGATAAAACAAAGGGTAAAAACAAAGAGAAAGAAGAGTCTCCAACCCAGTGCCCTTATACCTTGACCGGTTTAATGGTTTATTTAGATGTTAGTAAGTCCTTTTGGAACGATTTTAAAAAAGGTAATCATGAAGATTTTTCCGTAGTCATTACACGCATAGAGAATATTATCGAATCTCAACAGCTAGAAGGGGCTATAGTTGGAGCGTTTAATGCTAATATTGTCTCTCGCATTAATGGATTGGCAGACAAGCAAGAGATAGATCACACTAATGCAGGCAAAGAATTTAAAGGATTCAACTTTTTACCATATACGCCTGAATTGGATAAAGAAAAATGATTGAGAGTAAGGTCAACATAAAGCAAAGGTTAGCGTATAATTATCTCCGTGATGACGAAACGAAATTTTTGTTGTATGGTGGAGCTGGTGGAGGTGGTAAGTCTTGGCTAGGATGTGAATGGCTAATGCAATGCGCTTATTACTTGCCTGGCACACGTTGGTTTGCGGGAAGAAATAATTTAAAAGATAGCCGGCAATCAATTACTGTCACATTTGATAAAGTTGCAAAGTGGCATGGCTTCACATCATTTACCAATACGGATGATGGAATATCATTTGATAATGGATCGGAAATCATTTTTCTTGATTTGACATATTATCCAGTGAAAGACCCCATGTATGAAAGATTGGGATCTAAGGAGTTTACTGGAGGTTGGATAGAAGAGGCCGGGCAAGTTCATTACCTAGCTTTTGAAGTCCTTAAAACTCGCATAGGGAGACACTTAAATGATGTTTATAATATACAGGGAAAGATTTTAATAACATGTAATCCTAAAAAGAATTGGCTTTATAGAGATTTCTATAAACCATGGAAAGAAGGTAAACTAAAATCTCCTTATGCCTTTCTACCCGCATTAGTGCAAGATAATCCATATGCAACAGAGGATTATCTTGAATCACTACGAAATACAAAGGATAAAGTAACAAAAGAACGTTTGCTTTATGGGAACTGGGAATATGATAGCGATCCTGCTGTTTTGTGTGAATATGATGCCATATGCGACTTCTTTGCGAATGAACATATTAAAGCGGTTGGGATATCTTCTGCATCTGCCGATCTTGCAATGAAAGGACGTGATAGGTTTGTAGCCGGGCATTGGATTGGGAATGTTTGTACTATCCGAATAGATAAAGATTTCAGTCCAGGAAAAATGATTGAAACTGATCTAAAAAACATGATGATCGAGCACCGTATTCCTCGTAGTATGACAATTGTAGACTCCGACGGATTAGGAGCTTATTTGGAAAGCTACTTGACAGGAATAAAAGAATTTCATGGAGGTAGTAGACCTATCAATCCTGAATATGACAATCTTAAATCAGAATGCGCATTTAAACTTGCTGAATTGATTAATTCCAGAAGTTTAAGAATTATTTGCTCCGAACATCAAAAAGAGCAAATAACAGAAGAGTTAGGCGTATTAAAACAAGATCATATAGATGCTGATACTAGGAAGAAAGGCATTATCAGCAAGGATAAAATGAAGGAGATATTAGGCCGGTCTCCTGACTATTTAGATATGTTAATAATGGCAATGTTCTTTCGAATTAAGCCTATACCACAAAGGCCAAAAGTAAAATTAGGACAGATATGACAATAAAAGAGTTTTTGATAAAGAGCGATGTTTGCCGGGATCAGGAAGGATTGAGGGAACAAATAGAATCACTCCCTAAACCGGAGTTTATAGGAAGTAAACGTACACCTTCCGATTTGAATGATATAACCATGGGGCAATTGATAATGCTTCAGTCTATGGAAACTTCAAAGGATGTCGCTATAATACCTTGTAAAGTACTTCTTGACATGGAGGATAAAGAAATATTATATGCAAAAGCAGAGACAATACTTGGTTTTTCCATGTGGGTGATTACGGAAGTAGAACGGATAAACAAATTATTTGCTTCTACTAGCGTCAAGCCAACCAAAGAAGAGAAGGAAGCAGGCATTTCTAAGCTTTCCTTTGGAATGTTTGGGATGATAGATCATTATGCACAAAGGATGGGAATTACCAACCATGAAGAAGTTGAAAGAGTCCCATGGATCAGAATTTATAAATGTCTGGATATCGACTCTGAAAAAGCAAAATTTCAAAGGCGATTACAAAATGTATATGCCAGAAATAACAAGATAACAAAGTAATACGACTATGACAACAGTAGAGCAAAAGATAAAAAGCATAGTAGATAAGATGGAAGGATTGACTTATGTATTTGATAATTGGCAGACAGCTAATTTAAAGCTAGATAAGCTCCCTTTCCCAGCGGTAGTTAATGTTCTTCCTGTTTCCGGACGTTTTAATCTGGACAAAAACAAACTAAGAGACTACCCCAATTGCTTGATAGCCTTTATGGATAAAATTGACTTTGATTTTGATGGGACGGAAGCCGATCAGAAAGTGGAACTATGCAAGAGTTACGCTAAAGAGTTTATTCTCCGCTTAAACGAAAGCAACTTATTTGAATACATAGAAGGTGATATATATTATTCCACGACCTATGATGGTTTAGATGCTAATGTTGCTATTGTAGCAATAGAACTACAATTGAAAGAGAAGCAAGGAATTATGTTGTGTTACGGCCAATCTATAGGAGAAATGTTTAAAAAGATAAGAGATTTGCTTTATGGCAGGAAAGGATGAAGCATTAGGTATTTTAAAATATGAATTGAACGATCTTCGGCTAAGGATAATCGACAATCATATAAGAGCTAGACAGAAAGCTAGTGGAAGGACTATTGCCAGTCTGAGAGTTGAAGTAACAGAAAATAGTGGAATTCTTTGGGGAAGAAAGGCTTTTGGTACCTTAGAAACAGGAAGAAGACCAGGTCGGGTCCCAAAGGGATTCTACAAAATAATTCTTGATTGGATAGAGGCTAAAGGGATAAGAGTAGAAAAGCCCAAGACTTTCGCTTATTTCATTGCAAGAAAGATTGCAAAAGAAGGTACTCAATTATACAGGGATGGCGGTAGAGATGATATTTACTCAAAAGAGATTGATAAGACAATCAAAACTATAATGGAAAAAGTGTTTGGGATATTCGAAAATGATATTAAACATATAAACTTGAACAGTAATGAGGACAGAAGAATTTAATGGGCATATAATAACTTATCCAGACGAGTGGTGTTTCGCTTTTAATCCCAACATTGTAACGGTAAATAATTTAACCGATAATGTAATTTTTCAGATTGGGGACAATACAGATCAAAGAGAACCAATCAATGGCATTGTCTCAATCGATATATCTGAGTACTTAAGAGCTTTCATGAAAGTAACTCCAGAAAGTATGCCTGGTCATTATTCTGTATACTTGAATATAACAATAGGCGGTCTAACATTTAGTTCCATAATAAAGCCTATTTGGGGAGCTATGAATATTGGGGAGGTCTTTAATCCATCACGAGCTGTTACTATGTTTCGGAAATTTCCGTTTTCTATAACAACATTTGTTGGCCCCAATAGTGCTGTGTATTATCGATACGATGATTATGATTATGCTTCAACTCCTGTCTCTTCTGGATTAAGACATTGGGACTTTAGTGCATTATTTAAAAATGCAGTATCATATGGAATGATTAAAATTTTAAATAGTCCAGAATCTCCAAGTACATTCCAATATACCTTTGATAGAACGTTTAGACCTGTTTCAGACGATGCAGTATACATCAAAGTACTATTTAACGACTGTGACAAAGGAATATATCTTCGATGGTTAGATAGGCATGGATTTTTGCAATATTGGCTATTTCAAGAAGGAGAACTAACAGGACAGTCATCTAATGAAGGAGAAAAGCTAAATGTCGATTATAGCGATGTGAAATATGCATATAATGGAATGTATCGCTATCAGGGTAAAACATTCCAAACGACCAAGAAGGCGTGTGCCACATTAGTAGATAAAGAGACATTCAATATGTTATCCAGTATACATTCGTCACCATTGGTTGATATGTATATTGATGAGAAATGGATACCTGTCAACATTGTAGCAGGATCATTTACTGATGATGGTTCAGACCTTCAAGATTTTGAGATACAAATAACTATGCCAGAAACGATTACACAAATACTATGATAAGAGATGAACTATATATCAACAAGGTAAAGGTAGATGTCGGTAAAACTGACATTAGCTTAAACTATCAAAGCAATTTACTCAATGATATTAGCAAAATAGTAAGTAATAATAGCTATACAATTAAGCTTCCGAAGACAGCAAAGAATCTTGCTTTGATTGAATGCTCACACATTCCCAGTTCAACAAGCCGATATCCATATTTAAAGCATAAAGGATCGGTATTAAGGAATGGCATTGAAATTATAAAAGATGCGAATGTAGTATTGCTTAAGACTGGCGAATCAATAGAGATAGCTCTTAGTTGGGGAAATGTCACCAACTTTGCTAGTATAGTAAATGACGATAAAAAGTTAACAGACATTCCTCATGGAACAGTAGAGGGCATAGACTGGGTAGTGTGGAACAATAAAGGAAGCAATTCCGCACAATTTCCCCTTATTGATTACGGATTTAATTCTGGTGATCCAAATGTTTGGTATCGTCCAGTAGTTACTGTCAAATGGATTTTAGACAAAATTCAAGAGCAAAGCGGAATTACATTTAATTTTCCAGCCGATAAACTTTCCTTTATAAACAGAATGATTGTTCCGCTTTTGAGCAACAATGATTCTCAGGAATTATATGACAAGTATCCTATATCCTTTATAGGAGATGGCGTTTCCAGGACTAGGGAATTATCAGGAGAAATAGGTCTTAATATTAAATTTAATGGAGATAGTACTCAGAGTAAATATGGATATATAAGTGAATTTACATATACAACTGATTCAATACATAGTTTGACCACTATAGGTTATATGCTCCATCATGATTCAGAAAATACTCGAATAAAAGGTACTATTATGTCATCATTTACAATAGTTACTTCTCAATCATATGATAATAGAGCACGTTTAGAAATTCGTGTAAATACATCTCTTTTGCATACAATATCTCCTACTTCTTTTCAGCAAACAGGAGATAAACAATATACAGTTGGGTTTAATATAGATAGCGAAGTTTCAGTAAATCAAGGAGATGTTTTATTCTTTGTATTAAATACACATGTCACAACGACTACCGTAGTACAGAACTCTAATTTAAGTATTTCAATCTCTAAAAGGGGAGAAATATTATTTGGGGAGAAATATCCATTTGTTCCCAATCTCCCGGACATCAAACAAATAGACTTTATCAAAGCTATTGCTTCAATGGTCGGCCTGTTTGCTTTACCAGATGGTGCAAACGGAATCAAGTTTATACCTTTTGATAACCTGAGAAAGAATATGCCAAAGGCAGTAGACTGGACGGATCGTGTGATTATGGCCTACAATACCGTAACTCCACGCAGCCTAGAATATACTCTTAATAATATTGCTCAAAATAACAGATTCCGATATAAAGAAGACGATTCCGTGAATGGAAACTACGATGGAAATATACAGGTCAATGATGCCACGATAGATTATGAACGTGATGCTATTACCCTACCCTTCTCCGCTTGTGACACAAAAGGAGGAGTTGCTTATATCCCGCTATATTCATACAATGATGATGGAGAGTTAGAATATAATAAGACCAATTCCCGAATACTGTTACTTGACGGTACGAAAGGGATATTCAAAGGATTGGAATGGACTACCTTAATTGCAAACAACTATCAGACGTACAAAGGACTAATCAATGATGCAAAGGTAGTGACCGAGTATGTCCGTCTCAACAGTATCGAGCTACGAGACCTAGAGATGGATATACCGGTTTATTTAGCTCAATATGGCTGTTATTTAGCTATTATTGAGATCAAGACAAAAGAAAATGACATCTGTGAATGTAAACTATTAAAAGTATGGTGATATGGCAGAAAATGCAGTAGAAAAAGTTTTAGAGATAAAAGTAAGATATGATGACGCAATACGTAAGATTGCAGATTATCGAAAACAACTTGATGTTTTAAAGCAAGTCGAAAAGACACTTAAGGAAGATGTTGAAAAAGGAAGAATCACCCGTGATGCTTATAATATCAAGTTAACCGAGACCAAAATTGCTACACAAGAATACAATGAAGCAATTAGAGTTCTTAATAAAGAAATTCAGAACAATCTAAAAATAGAAAAAGAGCAAGAAGGAAGTTTAAAACAACTTCGTGCCCAGTTATCCAATCTGACGGCCGAATATGATAGCCTTTCAGAAACGGAAAGAAATGCGGCTAAGGGACAGAACTTAAAGAACAGGATAAATGAGATTACCGATTCATTGAAAGGCGCAGAAGAGGAAACTCAGCGTTTCTATCGTAGTGTGGGAAGTTATGAAGACGCAATAAAAAAGGCAGTATCTGCTAATGTTCCATTCATAGGGCAAATAATGCAAATGCAAGAAGGAGCTGGCGGATTAAAAGGAGCATTTAATGCAGGAACGGTTGCTGTTAAAGCTTTTTCTAGGCAATTGCTTGTTCTGTTAGCTAATCCTATTGTGGCAATCCTTTCTGCAATAGCGTTGGCTGTAATGGCAGTTTCGAAAGCTATCAATTCCAGTGAGGAAGCATCAAACAGATGGACTATTATTATTGCTCCATTAAAAAAAGCTTTAGACGGACTTCTTAATGTTATTCAGTTTGTTGCGGGAGCAATTTTATCTGTAGTAGAAGCTGGTGCAAAGCTTTATGATTGGATCTATACTCAATTAGAAAAAATTCCCGTATTGGGCAAATTATATAAAGAATTAAATGAATCAAACCGAGAAGCTATAAAACTAGCAAAAGAGAAAATTGCTATAGAACAGCAGGCTCGTAAAGATGAAGTACAGAACGCAAAGGATGCTCTAGAAGTTTCCAAACTTCGCACAATGGCCAAGGATAAAGAAAACTATTCAGACAAAGAGCGTTTGGAATTTGTGAGAAAGGCTAATAAGCTAGAGCAAGAGCAAGCGGATAGAAATGTAGAATTAGCAGAACGTAAGCTGAAAGCTCTGCAGATAGAATCACAATGGGCACAAAACAATAAAGATGCCAATGATGAATTAGCGAAATTAGAAGCTGCAGTATATAAAGCGAGAAAGGAGCAATTCGATAAGACCAGAGAACTATTGGAGCAGGAGAATACTATAAAATCAGAAATAGCCGCCAAAGATAAAGCTGCAGCCGAAGAAGCCAAGAAGCGTTCGGAAGAAGCCATTCGGATTATTAAAGAGAGGAAAGACAAAGAAACAGAAGCTGTCCGGCAAGCTGAAGATGCAATGCTAGCTTTAGTAAAAAATGGTATCGAGAAACAACGGCAACAAATCAATCTTTCATACTCACGTGAAATTGAGGATTTAAAGAAAAGACTTAAAGAAGAACAGAACTTAACAGTAACAGCAAGGAATGCTATCATTGCAACAATCAAAGCAAAAGAGAAGGAACAGGCAAATGAATTACAGAAAATATCAAATGAACAAATAACAAAAGAAATTGAAAATCGACAAAAGCTCATCTCATTACAACTTGAATCTGTAAAGGAAGGAAGTGAGCAGGAATACCAATTAAAAATGAACCAATTGGTAGCTCAACAAGAACTGGAACTTTCCAACACAGAACTTACTGAGCAAATGAAAATCGCCATACGTGCAAAGTATGACAAGCAGTTAGAGGATCTGATTAACACTCGTAATGCTAATATTGCAAAACAGGAACAAGATGCAATAAAGCTTCGTTTCGAAACAGAGATTGCCGAATTACATGGAAATGAAGCAGAAATACTTCGAGTTAAGGTCGAACAAAGAAAAGCCGAACTAGATGCCATTCAACAGATGGAGGGAGAAAGCATCGAAGCATTTAATTTAAGGAAAATTGAGGCTGAAAATGCCTATCTTGATGCGAAACAAGAGTTAACCAATAAGGAGGTAGAGATTGAGCAAGTTAAGTATGAAGCTATGGCTCAGATTACCGGAGGCCTTGTGACACTCACAGAACAACTAGGCGAAAGTAATGAAGGATTTGCTAAACTTTCGAAAATACTCGCATTAGCAGAAATATCGATCAATACAGGCAAGGCTATTGCTGCAGGAGTGGCACAAGCGCAATCTGTTCCATTTCCGGGTAATATCGCTGCTATAGCAACAACCATTGCGACAATTATGGCAAATATAACTCAGGCTATTAAAACCGTGAAGTCCGCCAAATTTGCAACCGGTGGATTAGTTACCGGTCCCGGAACCGGAACGAGTGATAGCATCCCGGCGCAATTAAGTAACGGAGAATCAGTAATGACAGCGAGAGCTACAGAATTGTTTGCTCCTATCCTATCCTCATTTAACCAGATGGGTGGTGGAGTACCAATCAATATAACAACGACAAGCAATCAAACTATGGGAGAAGATATGCTTGCGAGGGCGGTGGCTAAAGGCGTTCAAATGATGCCTAATCCGGTGGTTTCCGTTGAAGAAATAAATACTGTAGGAAAGCGAGTTGAAGTTCTCGAAAATTTAGGAAGCCTATGACAGCATACGAATTATTATCAATGAATGCGTTAGCCTTAAAGGTTATGGCTGATAAATCCTTGAATGTATCCGATATTAAATATTTGGATTTATACAAGGAATACACTATTATGACCAAAGAAGGGCATAAAAAGACTTATATAATGCAATATCTTTCCGATCAATATAGTATATCGGAAAGAATGGTTTACAACGTTATAGAGAAACTTTCCTCTAATGTTGATTTGTGATTAAAAGGTGGGCATTTGCTCACCTTATTTTTTTACTGAAATAATTGTTTCAGTGCAATTTTAGTTCTATATTCTTATAGCCATATCTGGTTTAGTAACTTTGTTACAAACAATTACAGATATATGGCTAAATTATACATCAACAAAGACATTGCTGCTGATGCTGATAAAGTAAAATATTGGCTTACTGGTAATGATTCAATATCTTTTCCCGATATACAGGGCTTTATAGACTGGATTCCCAATGATGACAACCGCATAGACATTGAGCTTCACTCTTGCGGTGGTGACTGTACAGAAGCTTATGCTATATATGATGCTTTGCGTGCATCTGGGAAGGAAATATCATGTAAGGTTGTAGGGAATGCGGCATCTATGGCAACCGTTATATTGCTTGCTGCTCCACTTGAAAGACGAAGCGCATATCAGCATGCAGAGCTATTAATTCATTCTCCTTATTATCCTTCCGGTGCGAGAATTGGAGATATAACTTTGCCCAAATTGGAAGAGCTGAAAAGCAACCTAGAAGCCGAAAAAGAAAAAATGCTCAATCTTTATGTTGATCGTACCGGTCAATCAAGAGAAGTTCTAGAAGCGCAGATGGCAACAGATAGCTGGTTTGATGCAGAAAAGGCTATTGAGTTAGGATTTGTATCCTCTATCGTCCCTGCTGCTTCTGCATCTGCAAATAAAACTGAGCTTAATAATAATCCTAATATTAAAAGTATGGCAAAAGAAGAAAAGAAGGTGACAGTTGCACAGGCATTTCATATGCTTGGTGTTGCTTTGGGAGTAGTAAAAGAGACTCCAGAAACTGTTGGAATGGTAATTACTACATCAACTGGCGATGAGTTGACGGTAGAACGTGAAGAGGGAGAAATTCAAGTCGGTGATCCGGCCTCTCCTGATGGTGAGTTTGTCTTGGAAGATGGACGCACGGTTGTAGTGGTTGACGGAATTATTACGGAAATTAAAGATCCTTCTTCTAGCGAAGAAGATACACAGGCTTTAAAAGACCGTATTGCAGAGTTAGAAGCAGAAAATGCTTCTCTGAAGTCAAGTGCAAAGAGTGAAACTGATGCTCGTATCATTGCGGCTGTAGAAAAAGCCGGTGGTGAAGCGTGGTTAAGAAAGGCTACAGGTTCCTATGTGCCCGCTGGTCGATCATATACTCCACAAACTAAGAAGGAAGAAGAGACAAAACCAGTAAGCCTGATTGAAAAAAGACTGGAAGAAGCGAGAGAGAAAAATAAAAAAAGATACTCAAAAAAAGTGTAAGGTATGAATATTTTAGATTCAGTAAAAAACTTGACGAAGGATAACGGAGCAGTAAAAAGCTTGCGTGATCTATTGGTGTTGACAAACTTTGTTGATGAGTCCCTGGAGCAGTTCTTTACGTTTGTTCAAAATGTACAGAACGGACAAAAGCTAGGATGGACCGGAGAAATGGAAGATGTAGGTTGGGCTGGTGCTTCTTGTAATCCGACTTATAAAGATGTAACTGTACAAGCAGCAGAAAAGACATGGGATATTGGTCAATGGTCAGTTCCTCTGAAGTGGTGTTACGAAGACTTCATGAATACAATTGCAGAATATGCCCTCAAGACCGGTACAGATATCGGAGATTTGACAAGCACAGAGATTATGGATGTTGTCATATATCCAGCTCTTGATCTTGCAATTAAACGCATGTTTTGGCGTTTTATTTGGTTTGGAGATAAAGAAGCGCAAAATGTATCAACAGGCCAAATCACCGACGGTGTAGATGTCGAATTATTCAAGCCGTGTAATGGATTCTGGAAACAATTGTTTGCTATTGGGGCAGCTAACACAAATCAAAGGGTAAGCATCGCAGCTAATAGTGAGACTTCTACTGCAGCACAATTGAGCGGCATCAAAACGGCCAATGTCGCAATCGGAATCTTTGATTCATTACTCGAAAACGCTGATCCTCGTATTGCAGCGATGGACGGTGCTGCCATTTATTGTACTAAATCTTTAGGTGATGCCCTTACTAAAGACTTGAAGCGTGAGTACAAAGAAATCCTGACATGGGAGCAAATCTTCAAAGGTTTAGACGTAACTGAATATAACGGTGTAATGGTATACCGGGTTTCTATTTGGGACCGTTTCATTCAAAAGTATCAGAATAACGGAACAAAACTGAACCTTCCACACCGTGCTATCTATGGTTCCCCGAAACAACTATTTGTTGGTTCTCCTGCAAATCAGATTATTTCAGACTTGGAACTTTGGTTTAATCAAGACGAGAGAGTTACTAAAGCTTATTCTGCCGGTCGCCTTGGATGCTTGATCGGAGAAGACAATCTATTCCAACTCGCTTATTAAGAAAGGAGATCTTTATGGCAGGAGTTTGTGACAACTTAATCAAAAAGGACATCGTACCATCGTGCGATGATCCTATTGTACCCGGAATAGAGCAAGAAGGCGTTATTGCTAATCGTGCAGACGTTGATTTTTCAGCAACTACTTTCAATTCGACCCGCAAAAATGTTATTGAAACGTTAGCGATGAAAGATGGGAAAAAAGCATATAAGGTAGTAGTATATGGTGGTACTCCTTTCACAGGAACAAATACCGCATTAGCTACTGGTACGTACCGTAATACATTTACGAATACAGTTAATATGGTCGTTTTGGCTAATGATCCTGATGTCTGCGGAGATATTATCGATGGATTGGCAAACGGAGAATTTGTTGTCGTTTTAGAAAACAAATCAAAAGGTTTGCAGAAAGAAGATAATCCGGGAGATTCAGCATTCCAGGTTTATGGATATTATCAAGGATTAAAAGCTGCAGAAATAAGCAGTGATAAATATTCAGAAGACACAGATGGAGGTTGGTCCATTAGTCTGACAGAAACTAAAGTACCAAAATCAGCTCTGTTCTTGTATAAAACAAGCTATGATACAACTAAAGCGGCAGTAAATGCACTGACAGCTGTGGTCGGAGGGTAAATCATGGAATTATTAAAAGTGGTTAGTAAATTAGAGGAATTGAGAGAGCGTGATGTTCTCTCTTCCTCTAATAAGCTTGACATTGAATTGATGTACAGAGAAATATTTGGAAAAGATTTCATTAAGACATCATGCAATGACTGTTACCATGATGCTATAATCGAAATGTATATACATCTTAAAAAGAATGGTAAAATGAAAGAAAAATCAAATTACATATTGAAAAATGGAGTTGTTCTGCAAAAAGAATTTGGGAGTGGCGATATGTATACAAACGCTAACATTACCGATGAAGTTGCAGAAAATTATCTAGCAGACAATCCAAAAGGTATCATGTTTTTCTCTGGATATCCATCCGATTGGGACAATAGAGTAAGAAAACGTGTTTTGAAACGTGAAGCTATAAATGATGAACTTATTGCAACCATTATTGAAGCACTGGATAGCAATGTTTCAGAGGAGTCGTTAATCGAGGAACTTGCAAATTATGAGCTTGGTGGTCGAAAAATTACCGAGAAACAATTGAATAACCACCTTTCAAAGGCAAAAGATATGATTGCAAAAAGAAAGGACGCTGAAAAGTCGGAGAAACAGCAAGAAAAGAAACAGGAGAATATTGAAAAGTCGGAGAAAACAGAAGATAAATAATCATTATGAGGGTAAAGGACCTTAAAAAGAAAAGCAGCAACCGGGTAGATGTATCATACTTGCGTCAGTTTGGAATACAAGGGTTTGGCGATGACAACCTTTACCCTCAAACTCTCCGCAATATAATTGCAGCTAGTTCTACGGGAAGCGAATGTGCTGAAAGATATGCTAATTTTATAGAAGGAAATGGATTTAAAGACATACGTTTTTCTGAATATGTAGTAAACAGGAAAGGGGATACAGTAGATGACATCCATGCTCTCGTTTGTCCAGATGTAGGAGATTTTGATGGAATGGCCTTACATGTCAATTATAATATATTTGGCGAAATGTGTGAATTGAATTATGTTCCTTTCGAAAATTGCAGACTTTTAGAAGAAGATTCTAATGGATATGTCGCCAAAATTGCAATTCACCCAGATTGGAGTGGGAAAAAGACACGTGCAGGCAAACCACTTCAAGTAAAAAAAGAGAATATTGACTTCATAGATGTGTTTAATCCTAAAAAAGAAGTGGTTTTGGCACAGATAGAAGCTGCTGGTGGTATTGAGTATTACAAAGGTCAAATATTATGGGTCTCTGGAAACGGAAAAAATGTTTACCCTCGTTCACGTGCTGACAGAGTTGTAACAGAAATGAGTACCGATGAAGGGTTGGCTAACGTTAAATTTAGGAATGTTCGTTGCAATTTCCTATCCGCAGGTATTGTTATCACCAAAAAGGGGCAAAGTGTTGAAGGAGACGATTCTTCAAATGTCCCTGAAAATGACGGTTTTTCTGATATGTTGGGGAAATTACAAGGTGATACAAACTCCTTAAAAATGCTCGAAGTTGAAATTAACTCTGATGAAGAAAAACCGGAGTTTATCGATTTGTCATCGAAGAATTACGATAAAGAGTTTTCCGTTACGGATGCAAGTGTAGTAGAAAGAATATATTCTGCATATGGTCAAGAACCTTGGTACTGCATCCGTATCGGTAAAGTAGGTTTTTCAGGTGATATTTTGGAGGATGCCTTTGAATATTATAATTCTATCGTATCAAAACAACAACGGATGATTGAGCGGGCTTTCCAAAAGATTTTTAATGGTTGGTATGAAGTAGTTAATCCTTCAAATGATTACAGTGTTGAACCTCTTAAATATGTAAGAAATGCAGCAGTACCTAATAACAACGGAGGAGGTATCTAAACTTTCCCGTGATATGTCCATTCATTTAGATAATTCTAAAATAGAGACATATATCCGCGAATCTGAAAATATTGACATAAAGAGCGCATTAGGAGATGCATTATTTCTTGATGTAAAAAAATCCCCGGAAAAATACGATATTCTTCTTAATGGCGGAGAATATGATAGTGAGTGTGGCATTAAGAGATCCTTTGTTGGTCTTAAATCTACACTTGCCTATTATACTTATGCTCGTATCGTAAAAAATGGAGATGGGAATGTTACTCGTTTTGGTTTCGTAAATAAGGGATCTGAATATTCTTCTCGTCCAGACATAAAAGAGAAGGTTATGGCTTACAATGATACATTTAGCATAGCTGACAGATACTTGAAAGAATGTGTGCTATATTTAAATGAATGCAAAAGTGAGTTCCCTCTATATAACGGTGGAGGTAAATTGAAAGCAAATAGAACAGTTTTTCGCATAATTGGAGAGTAATATGGATATATCTGAATTATTAGATCGGGCAAAGCAGATTAGAGATGAGACCAAAGATGGAGCTAACACTGCAGAGCGTGTTGGAAGCTTGTTGATAGATATGATAATATATTGTCAAGAAGAAAAAGGAGAATATATTGTCGTCTATCCCAATAAAATTCAAGCAACATCTAGTTCTGCTTCTTACTCAGTTGAGATAAAGTCAAATGCCAAATGGTCATTTAGTATTATTGAAGGAGAAGATTTCATTAGTTATGAAGGAAGCAATCAACAAGAGGGAAATCAGACAATCAAGTTCACGATAGCTGCTAATATAACTAATGTGCAAAGAAATATTAGTGTCAAGTTTATAACTGAAGGACTGGTTGAGGATACTTTATTGATTATTCAAAACTACGAAGGAGAAATTGAAAATAATTTAGATGTTTATCCTACGGAACTTAATTTTGGCACTTCCTTATCTCCTCAAACTCTCACAATAACTTCATCCAATCCTTGGGAAGCATATATTTTGGAAGAATAACATAATGTAAAACTTAAAATTAAAATAATCATGGGAAAGTATTTTAACGTAAGCCCGGAGACAGGGACCGGAGGTGGAGTAGAACAAACAGTCGATGTAACTCCTGTATCTGGATTTACCGGACGGGGACCGGTTTCAGAGACTATCCGGATAGAGTCACAAAATGATTCTAGCGTATATGTTGACCGGACAGCAACAAGAAGGGGTGTTGATACTACTCAGTCTGCATTCCAGTCGTCTTTGAAAGCTTATAAGGCCATCAGTTCTGCAACTACTCCACCTACTACGGGATGGGAAGCGGCCACTACTTCAAATTGGGAGCTAGCTAATAGAAGTATAGCATTGACAACTGTTGCTCAATGGTTAAAAGTTACATTCAACTTAAACTGTCAAGCATGTTTGTTAACTATACAAGATGCTGTTAGTAAAGGGAAAAACATGTGGGTTGAGATAGATGGGAAATGGTTAAAATCTGATGGCTCATTATCTACCACTCCTGTAGCCTATGATTTACCTGAAAATCCGCAGCTTCCCGCAAAACTAATTTCAGGAGATCCGGGACTTGGAAAAACTTATACGGTTAATTTATATCAGAAGTTTAGTGATATAGGAAGTAGTAATGTAGGTTTATGGTTTTGGGGAATAAGGTTTGGGCCAACAGGTGCGACTCCAGAGGGAAGTATCAAATATATTATCAACGAAGCTATTGGAATAGCTCAAACTAATGAGGCATCAATATCTGTCACTCCTGCGTCTTTAGATTTTGGGACAACGGCTGAAAAAAAAACATTATCTGTAATTAGTCTTGATCCTTGGAAGGCTTCCGTTCGATAAAGAAAACGCCGCCAACTTTTATAAGTTGGCGGCACCGATATTTTTTTACATTGCAAAGATAATGAAAAAACAAAAAATAGGAATGTTATGAAGAAGGTATTTTACGAAAGCTGGATCGCAAAGCACTTGCTCATCAATAAATGTACAACCATTACCCTTTTAGCTTGGGTATTTACTAAATGGTCGAAGACAGAGGCCAGGCAGTCAACAATCAACCATGAATGTGTCCATGCCCGTCAGTGGATTGAACTGACTGTTGCATCTGGATTACTCCTATGGGCCGGAGAGTTGATCTTCGGTTACTCAGCATGGTGGTTGGCATTATCTGCGGTTATATTTTATCTATGGTATGTACTCGAATGGTGCATCCGCCTAATCGGTAATATCTGCAATCGTGATGCATACCACATGGTCTCCTTTGAAAGGGAGGCCCGGCTAGCTGAGAGAGACAATAACTACTTGGAGAATAGCCACTATTTTGCCTGGCTTAAATTCTATAAATGCTGATTGTAATATGAAGAAAAACACGAAAGAAGATATTCAGGTATGGACTGCTGTCGGAATGTTATTTGCGGGAGTCGGGTTATCTGTTGCTGGGTTTGTAGTAGAACCATTAGGTCAGATTCACGATAGTGTATTGTGGTTTTTTGCTCAATGTCTAATATATGCCGGCAGCATATTTGGTATAGGAATCTATGTCAATGGGAAATTTAACAGCTTGGTTGACAGATTGAATAGTAGTAAAGAAGAGAAAACTCATGAATTGGATCAAAGAAAGTAACCGTCCTAAACACCTGCTTTACGCTATCCCGGCAGGTGTACTATTCACCATCTTGTTTGTCGCAGGATTGGCGGCAGGAATGGAATTAAAGGATAAGCAATGGGGTGGCAAGTGGGACTGGCTGGATATTGCCGCAACGTTGATTGGAGGCCTTATCGGTCAGGGTATTCAAATATTAATATTGATTTTAATTTTATAGGAGGAAACATATATGAGTTTATCACGTGGTCTTAGAAATAATAATCCTGGCAATATCCGGATCACAAAAGACAAATGGCAGGGATTGAGAGACAAACAGGAGGATAAGTCATTCTTTCAGTTCGAGGAAATGAAATGGGGATATCGGGCACTGATCCGTACTCTCCAGAATTATCGTAAAAGACATGGTTGTCAAACCATTGCGGATTTCATCAAAAGATGGGCTCCGGAGAATGAGAATAATACTTCCGGCTACATTAACCGTGTATGCAAGGAGATGCAGGTCCCGAATACATACACCCCCGATATCGATGATAAGGCAACAATGTGTGCTTTTGCGGCCGCTATCTCTCAGGTGGAGAACGGAGTTCCGGCAGTTATGGCCGATGTCGAAGCCGGGTGGAATTTATTATAAACTAAAAATAGAGGAGAAATAATCATGGACTTACAATTTACAAAAATAGAAGATAAGGACTTGTACGCTGCCGAAGCAGTAGTGAATGCCGATTTCAATATCCACCTTGAGCGAACCGTAGCTAGTCGTTTGAACATCTTTCAGCGTACTCCAACGGAGGGTGATTTCGAACCGGTATATCTGCCATCCAACGTACAGAATAACACCGGAAAGACTTTTGACTGTGATTTCAGTGCTTTGGTTTATCCCAAAACAATCCGCATTGAGAGCTATTCCGAAGTAACAACAGGTATCTTAACGGAGGCAGAATAATGTTAAACAGGTTATCCTTAAACAAGCTAAGCCTTAACCGGGTCGATTTAAATCGAATCGGTGGTCGTGATGTAGGGGTATCCGGTCGTCCCTACATCGACCCCGAACTACTCAGCCACGTCAAGATGGCTATATCCACCTGGGGCAAGACAAACGACGACCCTGACCGGGCTGTTTTGAAGGACTTGACACCAAACGGGAACGATATGCGTCTGCTGAACTTCGGATTTGCGGGGAATAGTGGGTATGGGTTGTATGGTGCTGATTTTACTACATGGACAAAAAGTAACAAAGTAACATCTGTTGATTATAAGTCATTTAATTTTGATACCAGTGATAGTTGGGTGTTATTATATCACAAATCTAATCTTGGAAAAGATACTCCTTCCTTTAAAGTCTATATAAATGCGGATGGTGCTTTATATTATAATTACATAAATCAAGAGGGGATATTAAAGAGTATAGCCATAAAATCAGAAGACTTTGAAACGCCGGTGAGTTATAATACTTTATACATGGGAGAAACTCCTGTGAATATTGGGTTTACGACTTCCGGTGCATGTAAAGGCTCTATTACTCAACTCCCCGACTTCGAAGGCTGGCTATGTACAGACGGAGTAGAAGACATGATCGAGTCTGTCAAGCCCGTGTCTGAGATGTTGGAGGGCAGCAATGAGATTACTGTGGTGAGTATTATTCATCAGATATCTACTCCAAATACTAATAATTATACTAACGTTATTAGAACTGAGGCGGCTTCTAGCGGTATTTCTATACTAGTAGGTAAAGACGTAGGTAATGATAAAACAGGAATATACGGTTATACAATAAAAGAAGGTACTGCCACTATTATTAACTCAATATTAGGAGATAAAAATGACTATACTCTTAAATTTGGTAAGATAGAAGCTAATATTGATTCCAAATTTTTTGTGCAAGGTTGGCAGCTTAATGGAGACTATCGAGAGTTATCTAGTGTTGCATATGCAGGAGGTTTCATTGCTAATAAATCCATAACCATTGACGAAATTAATCAGGTTATAGCTTACTACAATTTAGACCGTCCTGGACAGATCATCAAGCCTCAGTTGTACTGCAACATCAAGAAGCAGGGTATCACTAACGAAAACCACGCAGAATTTAACAATCAGTTGATCGACTTTGTAGGAGGTCACAACATCCAGTTGAACAATATCGGTTGGGAAGGGGAAAGTGGAATAATTGATGGTGCGTTATATCTCGACGGAATCAACGACTTCGGCAAGGTAACCGATCTCCCTGTTTTGAAGGACTATACTATTTGTGCTCTTCGTAAATGGTTATATGGTGATTCTGCAACAAGTGTCGAAACTGGCTCTATCGTTTCTAAATCTAAAGCTAATCAAGGTGCTTTTATTTTAGAACAAACATTAAGTCTAAATCCTACTCGTTGTGGTACTTGGAATTTTGGTACATTTAATGCATTGACAAGTGATGATAAGTTGAACGAAGAATCATTTACTTATCAAACTAAATATAGTTATAACGGGGAGACTATAGTATCCGGTTCCGGTGTTGATGGTGACTCCATGTGGCTAGGAACGATTAGAGACGGTGATGCTCGTTTCTCTAAACTTGCATTATGGTCTCTCATGCTCTTCCCCTACAGTCTCTCCGAGTTCCTCCTTGAACGTCAATTGGGAAAGTATAAGGCAGGAACGCTGTATCCGGACATGATCGAGTTCAGACCGGTTATCAAGAGTAATGTCCCTTACTCCTCGGTCTCCTACTCAGTTAATCCAGGAGAATACATTGCCGAAGGTAGCACAGTAACTATCACCATAACCTTGTCAAATGCTTCTGATAAGCTAATAGGCGTATCATCCAACGCCATCAGCGACATATCCATTGCTGGCAACAATGGAGCCTACGAGATAACCGGAAAGGTCACCAAGTCTCCTCAGAAGATCAGCATAGTTATCTCCAGCTACTTGACAATGTTAGGTAACGAGACTTTAATTTCAAATGAAACATTAATTAAAAACGAATAATATGGAAAAGATATTTGACATAGCAAAAGACTCCGAAAAGTCGTGGGGAGTCATTGCGCAAGGGATAGATGGGAATTTTGAAGAGATAACTGATGGTAAAGTATTTAAAGATTATTCTTTGCCATTAAAATCAATGGGCTTTGCTCTTGTTGGCGAAAATAAATTGGACGTAAACTCAGATGGTGTGCTGCTTAATCATTCAGCTAGTTCCTCTACAGGCTTGCCTTCTGTTAATGCTGATACGGATTTATCTGATTTTATACCCGTAGAACCTGGGGCAACATATTGTGTCTTTGCCTTAAAAGACGAAGGGGGTAAATTTCTTTCCCTCCAATCCAGATTTTACGCTTATGACTCCCAAAAACAATTTATTTCTGGTTCTTTTTCTGCAACTACTGCGTATACTGTTCAAGACGGAGCGTCATACATAAGAGTGGCGTATAATCATGGATTTACAGACTATATGATCTTAAAAGGTACTGAAAGACCTGAAAGTTATATTCCGTATGAACTTCTCTTGGATGTCAAAAAAGCAAAATTATCTGAGCAGGAAAATGACGCACATTTTGCCTCTACCTACATAAGCGAAATAGTTCTTCCTCCCAAAATATTTGCATTTGCCGGCATCGAGATGGTTATTAATATCCCTAATATAATTGATTACTTCTTGGGCGACGTATATGTCCGTGCTACAACAAGTAATCGAGGAAAACTTATGTCTAAAAAGTGGAAATATACTCCAGAACAGGCTGAAAATTTCAATTTCCAATTATGGGTATTTGATCACGGATATAATCAACTCAACAATCCGTCCATCCCAGTAGAGGTCGTCTCACAAACCGTAAAAGAAAGTATAACAGCATTGGTTATAGGAGATAGCACTGTGCAAGCGGGTACGGAAACTCAGAAGATGCTAGATTTGGCGCAAGCTGATAGTTTCCCTTTAACACTTTTGGGTACGAGAGGATCTGCGCCTAACTTAACAGAAGGAAGAGGAGGATGGACTGCCTCAATGTATGTCCATAATGCCTCTAATCCAAGCGGAAGTGTTGTTAATGCTTTTTACAATCCGGAAAAATCTCTGTTTGATTTTGCTTACTATATGGGGCAGCAGTCGTATCAGGCAGTAGATTGTGTCTTTATCCAATTGGGTATAAACGACGTCTTTAGCCCTAAAACAGACGCTGAATTACAACCTATAATTGACAGTTTTATATCTGACATGGATATTATGATCAGCAGTATCCACTCTTTTGATTCGAATATTAAGATTGTCTTAAATTTGACAATACCGTGCAGTACAGATCAGGATGCAACAGGGGAAAATAGAGGTGTAACTCAGACGGTGTGGAGAAATAAACACAATGTTTATTTATTAAACAAGGCTGTAATATCTCATTATGCATATGCTGAAAATGTAACACTCTCCTGGTATAATGCAGCAATTGATTGTGACACTCAAATTACTGCAGGTGATGTGCACCCAACGGAAGAAGGATACAATGCCTTGGGGACTCAGATGTATTCGGTATTGAGGGCAATAAATTAATTTATTTGTATAGAATTAAACAGTAAAGCATATGAAATACATTGTATTCCCATCAGAGAATCTAAATGCGATACCGCAAGAGGTACTCGACGAACTGCACCTGACCCCACGAAAGAGCGTAGACGGTACTCAGGTGATAATGAAATTGAATCACTATGAAAAGTTGTTCCCAAGTATCATGACTTTGCCGTTGCTGGGCGAAGAAGAAAAAACGGAAAATCCGATTTATCCTTATCCTACCTACGAAGGCGAAGAGTTGAATACTTTATTGTCCGGTCCGGATTGGTCTTCAGATGAAAGTATCATATGAAATCTCTTCCTTGGATATTAGTCTGCCTGCTTGTATGCGTGGTCGTGTGGATGCGTTGTAATCCACACGATCCTTCGACTGTCTATGTAAAAGGCGATACGATAAGAGTAAGGGACACTATAGTTGACATCGTGCTTATGCCGGTAAAGGAGACCTTAAAGCGTACCGATACGGTGTATTTACCGATTATGGTAGATACCACTACCGACAGAACCGTAGAAGGCGACTCGGTTCCGGTACTTATCCCGATCACAAGTAAGGAGTATAAGACTGATAATTATCGTGCAGTGGTTAGCGGTTATAAGCCCAGCCTAGACTTTATGGAAATCTACGGAGAAAAGGAAATCATCACTCTAAAACCGAAACAAAAACGTTGGGGTCTTGGCCTGCAATTTGGATACGGTTATCCAGGTGGATTGTATGTCGGTGGTGGAGTAAGTTATAACTTGTTTGTGTGGTAAAGAAAGGAGGCTAAAATGATTCATTGATTATTTATCAAATCGAGGAACATCTCGAAATGATTATTAAGCACTAAGTTATCCGGTAAAGTAGAAGGCCGGTTATCATTAACAAATAAAATAAACTCCGTAGAGGCAGGAGAAAGAAGCCTCACACCCGTTTCGACGACCAAATCACAGACGGGCTAACATCTCAAGGACTGTTCGTGAGGCTTCATAGCTTAATCAACAGTTTTTGAGATGTTTTGTTTTATAACCTTATATGTTGTTCAGCATGAAAATTACAGAATTATATCAAAAGGTCGTCGGTGTGGTAATCATGGTAACGGGCATAAACGAGAATGATATTCTCCATTCTAATCGGGAAGAGTGCGCTGACGCAAGGTATCTGCTTGTGAGAGTCTTGTCAGACAAGCTATCAGATAAAGAGACCGGTTTGCTTATCGGTAGAACAAGGCAAGGGGTGTCGTTTATCCGCTCTAACGATACAAAAATGCGAAAGTGGAGTGTAATGTCAGCATGGCGGGAAATAGATGATCATATAAAAAGGATTTCTTTTTGATAAAACTCTTGTGTATATCACAAAAATGTTATATATTTGCGGTGTAAATCAAAAAGAGTCGTCATGAATTGGAATGAAATGAAGAAGAAGGCTATTGAGAACGGCTTTGTTTTTGTAAAACATGGGAGTAGGCATGATATCTACGAGAACAAAGCAAATGGAAAGATGATCTTGATTGAACGTCATTGGACGCAGGAAGTAAGATCTGGCCTAATGAAAAAGCTAAAAAAGGAAATCGGGTTCTAATCCCGGTTCCCTTCTATATATAAATTTATAATAAGTGGTTGTATTATGAAATTTCAAGTATCAATAGAGAAGCAGAGTGATGGTACATACATCGCATATAATACCAATGTGGATGGTCTGTCCTTGATTGGCGTCGGTAATACTGTAAACGAAGCGAAAGCGGATTTCTTCAATTCAATGGAAGAGGTTGCTGAAACTTATGATGAGGGAGAAAAGATTCCTCAATGTCTGAAGACTGATCCGGTGTTCAAGTTTGACCTGGCTTCTCTTTTTGAATACTATTCGGTCCTGAATGTAAGCGCCTTCGCGAAGTTTGTGGGTATTAATGACTCATTGATGAGGCAATATAAGAGAGGCAATACTTATATCTCCGAATCTCAATTAAATAAAATAGAGGACGGTATACATACTATCGGTAAAGAATTCGCTAGCCTAAGACTCGTTTGATTTACACCTCCTGTATTAGGTAGCTTGGGACATCTTTATAGGTGTCCCTTTTTTATTTCCTGCAAGTAATTCGCAAGTAACTATCCATATTCGCAAGTAACTTCTCCTGTCCTTTGTGATGCGGTTAACGTTGACCGTGTATTAATCTTATAAATTATGAAAATTAAAGGAATGAGTGGTGAGGAGTACAGCGTCACCGGGCAGGGACAAGGTACGTACAACACAGTTGCAGGTTCCGCGGGCTTGGCGTCTTTTTTGGGGTTTAATGCTGGAAGTCTCTTTGGCGGTTGCGGTTGCGGAAACGGACGTAATGCAGGTTACGCAGGCCCGATAGAAGTAATCACTTCGGAAGACAGACCTATTAGCCGGTATGAAGCCGGTATGATGGATAAGATTTCAGCGAAAGATTCTGAGATTGCCCTGTTGAAATCTAACACTTATACGGATCAGAAACTTGCAGATGTTTATGACCGTCTTTTGACACGTATCAATGCAGACAAAGAAGCACAAGGCGCAATCAATCTTAACCAAGCTGTATATAACGGTACTAATACCGCTACGTTGGCTTGCATGAAACAACAGATTGCTGATCTGGCTTCATTGAGCGAACTGGTTGTTCCTCAAAGGAGAGTGTGTGATACCGGATGTTGCTGTAACGGGTAATCGTTATGTATTCAAACGCACAAAAACTGGCGGCTGTGCTCAATAAATGGGCACAGCCCGCTATTCAAGAATTGCTAGGTAGTAATTTAAGCCGGTTGCCTTTTCTTTCCAGCATCGAATCAAAGATAAAGTCTACCGGATGGGTAAGCCCTATGTGGAGTATGGCAAAAGAAATATCTCCTATTCTCGATGGTGTTTCTTCTTCTTTGGTGGAGCCATTTCTTGCTCAATATATAAGTGGTATTCCCGATGAATCTATCCCGCAGCTTGCTCATAATGTAGTAGATGATGCTATAAAAAACGGAGGCTTGTCCCTGTTTGAAGGAAAGGTGGAATTTGAACCGGAGGACTTGGAAGAACTGAAAACCCTTCTCAAATATAATCTTCCTATTCAGGAGAGTGCTGCATCTTATAGTGTATTAACCGAGGAACCTACTCCGCAGGGTGAAGATGCGGACGAAAAATAACATATAAACTTTATTATTATGATTCAATTAACTCCAATTGCAATCGCTGCTACCAGCCAGCAATACCTGACTAATGTAGTAGAGAATCTGTGTCAGGCATTTTGTGCTGATAATGGTATTCAGCCAACCGGCATTGTTAATTTTACCGTTGCAGAACAACAGACGGTGAATACTCAAACTATTGTGACAATAAATGCAGCGGTGCTTGTGGCTTACACTCCGAAGGGTTCCTGTCGTTCTGTAACAAAACAATGGGTTGAACAGTTTAAGGTTGCATTTATAGGCGCTGCCGGTGCTGTTCCTACTATCTCTTTGACTCCGCTTGTTACGCAGGTGACGCCGGAAAATGTGAAATGCTGCAATCGTGCCTATGGCGTAAGCCTTGCTACCCCGCTGACTATTTCCGCCACCTTTCCCGCTTAACGAACCCATACCGGTACAGGGAAAGTCCGTAAAGAAGGAAAAGAATATAAATGCTAAAAAGTAGATTTATGAAGTATATTGATATGATGAAGAAGGCCAAATCCGAAGGCGTTGCCTCGGAAAAGGCCATGTGGAAAAGCGTAGAAGGAGTAGATGAGATTCTTTGTGTTGTCAAAGAGGAGCATCCTGAGATGTATATGTCCTTTATGCGTGATCAGCATGAGGCGTTGTACGGCCCTCACTATGATAAGCATTTCGCGGAGATGGACGTAGATAAGATCAGGTACACCAACGCTGCCGGCGAAAAGAAGACCGGCGCTCACTGGAATGTCGATCAGATCCAAGAAGCAACGAAGGGTATGCCGTTCCCAAATGGGACGACACCCTGGGACAAATACGTTGCGTTCAACTCGTTTTATTCCGATATGTGTGCGGTATTGGACGAAGCTACTCTCTTAAAAGCTGCCTACCGGTTCTATTTCGCTGATGAGGATTCCCCGTCCGGCAAGATTTGGGAGTACATGACAGCAATGATTTATGAGGACTAGTCTTGACATATTGCTGGAGCAAGCAGACGACAGATATCATCACGACTTCTGCCGCCTGCTCATGGTCATGCTGTGGAACGCTTAGAAAAGCTTCTTGAATGGCTTATACCTGTCGCCGTCTTGGCAAAGATTGCGTCCTTGTGTTTGTCCCTAGTTACATAACTAGGGCTTTTTTATGTCTAATTGTTAAAAGATGTAGTAAATCACAATATTTCCTCTGTTTTATTTGGAGCATATCACATTAATTGCTATCTTTGTAACATCAAA